>OLPL01000147.1_pt1 | contig 54559 bp, 75 predicted proteins | sample 1673211 | NCBI WGS metagenome assembly OLPL01 (sample SAMEA3136766, study PRJEB25190) | human gut metagenome | reverse complement strand
AGGGGAGGGGGTAGTTTCGCGAGAGACCCCTCCCCCCCCCGGTAAGACAATATAAAATGTCTTATTTTTGTGTAGAATCCGTCACTTTTTTATAAAAACCATCAGGATTCATACTAATAATCTCATCGATAGCCGCCTGGATGGCTAGGTCTTGATCATTCTTTGATAGATCATCACTAGTCTTAGCTATTCGAGCCACATAACCAGAAGTACAATAGCCTTTCGACTCATCATACTCATACCAATCATCGAACTGTGTGATAGGATTGAAAGGATTGTCAACAGTAGTAAGCATCACCATGTCATTCTCCTTTCTATCCTTGTAGTACGTTGTTAATAGTGCTAGTAGACACACCAACAGCATCTGCTATCTCAGCAAGTGTGTACCCACGACTCTCAAGAACCTTGATCCTTGACTCTTGTGCTGGTGTAACACCACGCATTTCACGAGGCATAGCTAACTGCTTTAGTACATCAAGGTCTGAGTTCTGTACAATAGACTTAAGCTTATTGGTAGAGATAGCACCAGCCTGAATGGCTTCCCATTCTTTAGGCTCTATCTTAATCTGTTGCTTAGAAGCACCTGTCTGTAAGCGGGCTTCTGTTAAGCACCTACCTTTAAGCTTCTTTAAATCATCCGAATCCATATCAGGATTAGCTGCATATACATTCTTAACCTTAGCATTAGCTATAAGCTGAGCCTTACGCTCAAGGGGCCTATTCTTCAATGCTATATTTAGCTTAGAATTTAAAGAATCTACTTGATCTTTATATTTTACATGCGCTTCTTTTGAATATGGAATATAATCGGTAGACCTGGATTCGGCTCGTGCTTTATTAGCCAGGGCCTTTAATTTATTGGCGTGTTCAGAATATACAGTCTCGATTAAATATCCTGAAGATAAAGTATTCGCATCAGAAGTCTCGGCCATTTTTGTGGATTTAGAAATACGTTTGACTTCTTTTCCAGTCTTCTTAGAAATATAAGTTTCGCCTGTTTCGTGATATATCTTTTCACCTTTAGAATATCGCTTCTTCTCATCATCAGTCATATATTTTGTGTTCGTTATTTCCTTACGAACCGGAACATATGCTGTAGCACTGGCCCTAGAAATAATCGTAGAAGCTCCGCGATTGCTTCCTCCTTGATATTTCTTTTTCAACTCAGCAATATTATTATCAATAGCTGATTGTTTGTAATTAAGATTATGTTTCTCAGCATCAATAATAACCATCGAATGACGAACAGCACGAGCCAACTCGTCCGGCGTAGCACCTTTGATGGTCATGTCTGTAATAAGATTTGAAACATTACCCATCTGTTGCTGCTTATTAAAGCCGGAACCTTTTACTTCAGGCATACCAGGATATGCTTTGTAGTCTCGTTGTGGATCGAAGTCCTTCAAACCATCCAAGGTTTTTGAAGTTTTAATTTTAGCAGTACTTGTAGGAATAACAAGAACCGTATCGCCATCAAAGTCTGCTCCCGATAATCGCTCAGCCACTTTGGCGCTAATACCAATTGCATCTTGAGCATTATGAAGTGTCTTCTTAGCGTCTGGAACTTTATTGTTCACCTTAAGTCGAGGGATCTCAAACGTTCCACCATGAGGATATCGAATTAATACGACTTCTTCGCCATCACGAAATGATGGAGCATAAACTTCGTTTTCTTTCATCGAAGGAAATGGAAGAATAACCTTTGATGCTTGACGAGGAAGACCAGCAGCCTTGAGATGGACGGATGCAGAATCGCATCCATCTGCGAATTTATCAAGAAGTTGCTGGCGAACAACAGGATTCTCGAGTTTCATAATACTATCAAACTCATCCTGCTTAAGATCATAAGCGAGTTTTAATTGCTTCTTAGCCAGCATAGGACTTTGCTTAGATAACATCTGCGAAGATAAGCTCTTTCGCCAGGCATTCCAATCGCCTTCCTCGTTTACAATATTAATTGCCGATTGCTGACGCTTTCCGTTCTTGTCGGTATAATATCGCTGAGCAAGAATAAGCTCTCGTTCACCTTTGATAGTTGCTCCGAAAGGATTATCCTGATCTTTCTTCATAGGTTTTAGGACTGAATTATCCTTTTCGCCAAGCATGGGAGTACCTTTTGCCTTGTTAGTGTTAAATATAATGTCAACACCATCTGGCATATCATCGCGATACATCGCCATGCCCTTTAAATAATGGGTACCATCTACAGCGATTCGAACCTGAGCATACTTGGCTTTACCCAAAGAAATATCATCTACGCCTCGACGAAGTTCGATAACCCCATCTTTGTCTTTTCCTCCTTCTTCAGCATAATTAATTTTTATGCGTTTAGAGGAAATACTAATAGGCTTTCCGATTTTATCAATGGTTCGGCCTTTATCTTCAGAATGAAATCCGGGAAACTCAATATCAGCTTTATGGTTCCATACTTCAGAATATGTAGTATCAGGAGGAGCTAGAACCTTGATGGAGGTCTTATGACCGGTTCCAAGTTGTTCTGTCTGAATATAATGAACGGTATAACCCTCATCTTTCAGCATCTTAACAGCATTATCGAGAGCGGTACGAGAAATACCCATTTGATTCTCAACGCCGCCGCCAATGTCAATATATTTCTTATCATCCACAGCGCTCTTTAAAGCTTTTGCTGTGTTTTTAGAAATACTTGATCGCTCGGCAATATCCTCATCCATCCAGCTGCGAACAGTAGATTCGTTAACACCCATTCGTTTGCCAATAGCAGTGTTAGAATATCCCTTATCCTTTAGCCTAAGAGCCTCAGCACGATTTGCTGCACGAACTTCATTCTTTGCATTAGAATATGCCGATTTATACTCTCGAGTACTCATGCCGAATGACTCAGCAATTTCTTTATCAGACATGCCTTGGCTTTTTAGCTGTTTTGCCATCCCATAAAGACCAGTGGATGATTGATATGGATTCTCGCCACTACCCCAAGGATATCGACCAGAATGTCGAGGAGTACCATAATGCATTAATTCGTCATCGTTCATTATTCCTCCTCTTGCTTAAGTTCTTCAATGCGCTGATCGAACAAAATGATCTTGTCTTCGATGTGGAAAATATCATCAGGATCTGGATTGTGTACCAGAACTTCATTTGATTGATAAATCCGCAACTCCATCTGAATATCATTTGGCTTTACATCATACTCCAGACAGAATAAAGCCGCATAGATCTCCAACTGAACCATAGAGACTTTTGATCTACCAGTTTTCAAATCATGAATCCTTAAAAGATCCTTCTTGAAAGAAAGAGCATCAGCTGTTCCAAAAGCATTATTAGAATACTTAAGAACCAACTCGGGAGTCATCTTATAACCGATAGCGTCATTAACATACATGTTAATAGTTTGCTTATTATCTGGAAGTCGAACTCCCAACTTAATAGCTTCACAAGCAAACTCATGAAGTTTGGTTCCTCGAGCTGCAGCCAGCAAATTAGAATATACTCGAATTAACTTGCCTTCATCATAGTTAACCCAAGCGTGCTGACTTGCACTAAGAAAAGCGTGTTTACCCTCAAGATCGTAATGCTTGTTGAAGTTCATTCAAAATATCCTCTCTATTCTCAGGGTATATGAATGCCGCATAAGACATCTTTCCTAGAAGGTCAACATAATATTCCTGATTAGGTCTATGCGATGCTTTTTTGGTTCGTTTACATTCAAGCATTGCCCATCGATCATTAAACAAAATAAGAAGATCCGGAATCCCTTGAATATAGTTTGCATCATTTTTTAAAACCACGCACCCAGGAAACAGTATCTTCAAATCTTTTATGAGTTGTGCTTGAAAGGAATTTTCTTTTGGCATAAAAAACCTTTCAGAAAAATAGAAGGAGCAGATTTAGCCCCTAGGCGTATTCTACTCCTTCTATTATAGCATGTTATTTTTACGCGAGCCTCATACGCCAAGAAATTTCTTTTCATTAAACGTTTTCTTATTCATCAATGTCTTGAATATCGCCGAGTCAATGCTAGATCTTGATCGAAGACGATAGTAGTACAAATCAAAATATGGAGTATTCATTCGATCTATTCGACCGGAAGCTTGCTCCATGATTTTATAAGAATAATTTAACGAATAGAAAATAACCACATTGGTCTTTATACAATTCCATCCTTCTGCACCGGCTGTATATTGAACCAAATATACCCAACGGTCTCCTTCTGGAATCGATTGGTGATTGTGCCCATTCCATTCACCCCAAGAAATATGATTCTCAAAGCACATAGCTCGAAGCATATCTAATTCGTAATCAAAGTTGTAAAAAATAATAGCTTTTGGATTCTTCGCCAACAAAGATATGACTTGTTCGATTCTAGCCGAATCGGAATTCACTGCTTTGCGCATAGAATAACAAACTTCGCTAATATCTTTTATTGGGCGATCTTCAAACGGATTCCATCGATCTTTACTTATGACAGAATATAAATTCTCATCATAAGGGACAAACACATCGATCATATGTCTAACAGTATGTTTCTTAAAAGGCATCTCGACAGTTATAGAATCTCTATGCTTTTCAAGCCTTCGGCAATCTACATATCTATCGATCTTAGGATACTTCGTAAAACGATTAAAGACTGCGTGCTGACGAAGAAAATCTGTTCGATTCTTATAAAAGCCATTTGCAACAAACACTGGGATATAATCAGACCAAGTGTCTCCAGGAGTGGCAGAAAGTAAAATCCAATGATTATTCTTAGCGATTTTAAGAAAAGCTTTTACCCAAGTACCGCTACCAACCACTCTCTGTTCGTCAAATATAAAGAAAGCATCTTTTACATCTTGATACTTTTTTACATTGTTCCAACTATCCACAACGAAGTTCGTGGAATATGGAGAATCCTTCTTGCCTATCAAAAAAGGTAAGCATTCATCTTCCCATTCCAAGGTATCTCGTTTACGAGCGGTGGTGATAATATATAAATCTTTTGGTTTCGTCATCGACGATAACTCGCCATCAGAAGATATGTTACCACCACACTCTTGGCAAAAATAATAGGCTATAGCGGTTCTGGACTTACCGGACCCGACCCCACCACAAAGGATGGAGCCAGGCCTCAGTTCGTTTATAGCTTTTCTTTGATGAGGATATAGATTAATCCTCATTACTGTCGTAAAGATCAGAATACTTATCGGCAAACTCGTCCTCATCGAGAGTAACATACATAGCCTTGACATAAGCCTTTACGCCATGCTTACCGTTAACCTCCCAATTGTAAGGACGGATAATGAGATCCACATTTGAAATGTCGGCCCAATCGAGGATGTCAACCGTCTCCGAAGTAAGTCGAGTCTTATTACGAGAAGTGACAGTATAGATGTTAGGCGGAATAACATCGAAGCTCACAGACACCTGCAAATATGCAAACGGAGTATCCTGAGGATCACGAGGCTCGCGCCACTTAACTGCCCAACCGTCACGCTCAAGCTCATGAGCAAGATCCTCATCCAGCTGAACACAGAAATTACGCTTACCCTGAGCATTGTACTGAGAAGGCTTCCCAGCAAAGTTTCGCCACATAATATGAGCGTTCTCGATAGAAATATTATTAGTAACTCGATTCTGATTATTCATGATAATGTCCTTTCAAAATTATTTCATCAAAATAAGTACACTTTTGATAGTCAACAAAGCAACGAACACCGCTGTGCCATACGACATAACCCAGCTAATGCCCAAACAAACACAAACCAGATATGTTCCAAAAGTACAAATCAGCCAACACACCGCAAGCATGATCACTACTGCGAAGATCAAAGACGTAAATGACGTGTTATTATCGTCCATAAAAATATCCTTTCTTAATTAAGCAAACCACAAGTAGAATTCTCTGAGCAATTAGCACACTGAGTCAGATCAGGATCTCGGAGCTCCGGCTTAGTACACCAAGGTGGAATGATTTCCTTAGGATCTTCCAAGGAAACAAACCATTCGAAATCACCATACTCTGAAATATCATTAATCGCGTCATCAACCAAAGAGTTATAATAACTAAGATCAATATCGTCTTGCTTATTCATGAGCTCTACTGTCTCAGACTCCAACCAACGATATCCGGTAGTTCCGGTTACAGCGTAATACTTCCCGTCTTTCTCTCTAACGAGAAGACCACCACCGTAATCTTTCTTAATAGGACAGAACGATCCGACACGACCAACAAAGACATATGAATGTCCCTCAGAAATAGCTTGCTTCAACTCGTCATCAGAAATAACCTCAAAGTCTGGGTTAAGACGCTTAAGCCTCTTCTTTTGTTTCGGATCAGTCAAATCTAGTTTTGCATTAAATACTCGATTGGCTAGCTCGCCTTCTTCTATTGTTACATCTCGAAGACTTTCATTCATGTCCAAATATAGTGCCGAAGTAACTGACTTCGTCTCACAAAGATCCTTAAACTCGATTGGCTCCTTGGAGAACAAGGTCTTAAACACATAGGGCTGAGCAAACTGTGCTCCTGTGGCGGTCCACTCACCGGCATGGTCGCCCCACTTTGAATGCGCAATATAAACGGAGTTGTTTACGATACACATACGATCATAGGTAGCTTCATGCTCGAAATTATAACCATACTTTTTGCCATAATCAACAACAAATTGGATCATCTCAGGAGTAGCATTAGCAAGTTTGATGCTATCTGTCTTAATATGGACAACCGGCCAACCGCGATCAAGACACTCATGTTTAAGATTAATCATAAACAGTGCGCCACGTTTAGCCACAATATTGTCAACATTCCTAGGATCCTTAAACGGATTCTCAAACTTGGCAGAAGTCAATCCATAAACTGAATTAATAACAGTCTTCAATGCTGCAGCAAGATCCTTGTTGGTGTATGACGCAGTGCCAGACTCCAACTCTTCAACAAATGGGGCAAGCTTTCCATCCAGAACAGTCTTGGCCAACTCATAGTCCTTGTGTTTAATGTCAATACGTGCTTGCTTAATATCGATAAACCTCTGAGTGTATGGACCGAACAGATTCAATGCTTCGATCGAACTCGGATGCATCGATGCGATATCAAGCAATGCGACATCCGTATACATTCCGGGTTCAGCATAAACGTATCCACCTTCACCGACTAGTTCATCACGATAATAACTCTTACCGTGATCGAAAGTGTATCCCGGGAACATCTCAGACAAATCAGTATATACGAATTTACCCTGAGGATGACGATCATTGCCGAAGATAATCCTAGTGGAATGCTGATTAGTCGTATCATTTACACTAAGTCCGGAGATCTTAGACAGAATTTGTCGTGCCGCCCAGTCGCCACTAAGATGATTGAAAACGGCCTCTGTGGAAATAACGTCGTTGTCACAATACTCGGCAACCTGAACCCATTTGCTTTCAGGAACCGGCTGATCCCAAGGGAGACCCAACTCTTGGTGGTGAATTCCAAGTTTAATTTCCCACTTCTTAAGACTAATCTTGTTGGCAGCGGAAGCGAAGTCGTACACATCTGTATACGAAATATTGTAAGCCTCGCCGAAGAAAGCGTTACGACTACCGTTAACAATCTTCTGGCTCAGATTATAAAGTTCGAGATTGCTGTAACCGAGATATCGAGCATACAGAATATGATTATCATACCTACGACAATTGAAGCCAACCAACTTCATCTTAATAAGTTGCTCAACCTCAGAAGGAGTAGGATTAATCATACGAACGCATGTCGCATCCTCTCCGGCATACTTCCAGTTAATCAAGAACAGATTAGGAAATACCTCAACGTCGAAGAATACGATTCGCTGATCATCATAATCAATTGATGGATCACTCTCATAATTCTCAGACTTAAAATGCATCTTGGCCACTAGTCGAACGCAATAATCAGCTTGGTGTGAGCTATTGTTGGCGAATGCAAGAACCTTCGGACGCATGTCAGTAAGATCATACTTAAGATCACTCTTGTATGCATCTTCAAGAATCTTATAAATAAAATCAATACTCGGCTTGGTTCCGGGATGAATCTCCTTATTAAGATTCCTTGTAACTTGCTCTCGAAGTGATCGCTCGCTTTTCACAGCTTTGAAATTAATCACTTTCTCTCCTTTCAAGGGAAGCCCACTAGAAATATGGGCAATAGGAAGATCATTGCATTTACTCAAACGTCTACGCAATGAACTGTTCCCAGTGAAGACTTTGATCTCGATTCCCTCAGAATATACTCGACTGAGCTTCTTAGGATCTCCGTCATAAATATAATGCAGATGTACTCCAGCACCACCTTTGCTGAACTCCGCATAAGTAGGAGGCCACTTCGCGGCAGCTTCCAAATTTAAATCTTGGTCTTTGTCCCCATCCGAATTCTTCAAATCAAAATCAATAACAATATGATTCTCCGGAACCTTAACATAATGTAACTGGTGAGTGTCAATATCATTAAGGGTTGTGGAGACCTCAGACCACTTTTTAAGGGGCGTTTCATTAGAAGAGGCATATTGAGCCGGACAATCCTTAAACATGCCGTCAAATAGGCTCTCAGAGGCTTCTAGAGACATTCTAGTAGGCTCTGCTACTTCAATCTCTTCTTCTCCGGCACCATCATCAAGCTTTTTGATAAGTTCAAACTTATCTTTCAAGAATCCAGAATATATGTTCCAGACTTGCTTGTCGTCAACTCGACCCCTTTCAGAGTAGTTCTCAAAATAATTCTTGAGCTCTTCCCTGAATTTATACTTAGGCATCTTGTATTCGACATTGGCTTCTTGACAATACTCTTTGTAAATATCATAAGCCTGCTTCAAGGTGACACACGGTTGCTGACTAAAGACCAAATATGAATCCTCAACAAAGTTAAAGAATACATCGGTCTTAAACATCATACTAACCGGACGATATGCATCATAATAATGCTTACCTAGATTCTCAAACACATCTCGACAATGATATGCAATCGCTCCAAGCTCAAACCGAATCCGACTCATCAATTCAAAATATCGGTTAATCGGCACTTTGTTACCGCTAGGAGAAATGTCAATGAGTCTTCGAATAATGCCAGACTTAGCATCGGTAATCTTTACCGGTTTGTTCGTTCCCATAAATAAGAACGCGTTGACTTTAGACGAGTAACTAGATTTATACTTCTCATTCATCAACATATTCTCATGAGAAACGATCGAATTCAGCATCGTGTTGTCTTCAATCTTACTAAGATCGCCATCGTGCTGAACACCTACCAACGGATTCGACTTAAACGCTTCCGTGGCAAACATGTTCCTGGACGATCCAAGAGACTTTGCATCGAAGTTAACGCAATATCCTTCGAACAGTTCCTCAATGATTCCAAGAATTGTTGACTTACCAGCTCCGGCTTCACCATAAAATACACAGAACTTCTGAATACTCTTGCTAGCGCCGGCAACGATCGATCCGATTGCCCATTCGATCTTCTCTCGCTCGGCAGGTTCATACAGAGTAGAGATCAATTCGTCCCAAGCGCTATAGTCTCCAGGCTCGAGAGGATATGGTAATCTCTTGCTAGCGTAATCCTCTCGCTTAACTTCTTGGTTCGAAAATATCAACTTCGTATCGAGAGGATGATACATATCTGGGAGACTCTTAACCCATTGAGTATAGTTCTTCCAACTTCCAGATTTGTACGAACTCATATACTCAACGAAAATATCAGTCTCGAACTTATCCTTTACTTTCTCATAATGTCGGTCTAGTTCATCATCGACAATCCTTTGAACATCCAGTTCATTCTGAGACCACAAACCAGTATCAGGATCCCAGATAGCATAGAACGAATGACCGCGAGCCATGAAGTCTCTATAAGTTCCGATTCGAAAGTCAGGATATATCTTGAGACCCTGATTTTTAATCATTGTCTGCCGTATACGATAAAAGTCCAACGGTTCCTCCTTTCAAGAGCTAAAATCCACCAAAATTGGCTTTGTGATGTTTTTGAGATATTTGGGGGTGTAAACACTTATATATATATATATTATTTTATATATTATTTTATAGTAGTATAGTAAAAAGTATCACAAATACGTCCAAATAACCCAATTTACCAGGCAAAACGTTGTGTGATGTTTTTTGTGATATGTGATAAAAATTTCTATCACAAATGGCCTTTTTTGCCCTTTTTCGACCATTCTCACAAAGCCCAAAAATGGCTGTGATAGTCCGTGTGATATTTTTTGTCACTCAAAAACATCACATTTTATCACAAAAATTACAGATCAAGGTCTTCTTCGACCCCGTATTTCTCGATAAAATAGGTATTCATCTGCTTCCAGATCTCAATTTTTCGCTGATCTTCACACCGGCCATCAGTCAAAGGAAACAATCCACCAAAGCCATTTCGGGTGTAAGTGCGGTAAATCATCCTAATAATGATGTCTTTAACCCTAAAATCCGAGTCTGGATACACCCAATTGTCATCACTCAATCCATCCAAACCAAGGTTCTCGAGCATCTCGTAAAACCACTGCAACACTCGATTTCCCTTAGTAGGATTCCACATAATGTCTTCATCAATTCGATATGCCAGTGCAATAAGCATCTCCAAAACAGAACAAGGCGATGAAGAATATAGCCAATCTTCAAAGTCTACATCACCGTCACAATACAACCTGGCAAAATCCGATCGAAGACTAAGTCCATCTTCCGCTCGATTTACGTCATTATCAATATTCCATACGAACTCCATGTTAAATAAAGTTAGCATGAGCTTAGAAAAGGTGCAGTCCGGATCGTCAGCATGAACCAGACTGCACAAATAAGCAAAATACTCTTGTCGTGCTCGAGCGGTATCAATAAGTCCGCTCATATGAACTCCTAATCGCTAATGCTGACGCTCTCTGTAGGATAACGGTCCCCGTACGAAGTCTCGACTTTCGCTACCTCGTAGTCGCTTTCCCGATCATCGTTACGTACGTAGATGATATCAGGCTCATCTTCATTCATCCCAAAGAACTCTTTGAAATGCTCACCGATAACATCTTTAGGATCTTCAATAGGCTCATCCTGATCATCGGCCAGGACATCATCGCCCGCATAATAAGTGAGCGTCACCTTCGAGTACCACTGCTTTTGGTTGAGCATCTCACTAGCAGAGATTGTTCGAGGAAAATCGGAATATCCTTCAGCTAGAGCTTCCTCATGCATTTGCTTATCGAACTCCAAAGCCTCGTCATACTCGGAAATATCTTCCTCAGGAGCTTCTCGCTCGGCCATATGCTCGTCAAAGTCGCAATCATGCACGTCTCGGCTCAAAGCATCCATATCAGCCTTAATAGCCTTAGCAGAGTCGACAGAAATGCCCTTCAGAGGCTCTGAGATGCCCCTAGAAGCCTCGATATCGCTATTTGAGGCACTGTTATGCACATAAGATGTATAGTCCTCAAATTCGGGCTCTGAGGCGACCTTCTTCTCATACTCTTCCTCGTCGAATTTATCGCTAGCAATGATTTTATTCAGCTCACTCTGAACCTTCTGAATGCGACCATTACTGTACTCGCGATACTCTCGAATAACGTCATTCGTGTGTTTCTCGAATTTTGCCTTCATTCCAAAATACGTAGCAATCCCGCCTACTGCCACGCCTCCGACAAAACCGAGCAAAGTGCCAACCAAAGGTTTCATGGTTTGCTCCTATACTGTTAAATAAGATTGTCGATAATATCAGAACTTACCTTGAGGTTCTTAACTTTCTGGTAAGCATCAAAATACCACTCATCCTTATCCTTATTATAAGTAACCTCATAATACATGCCATCGGGATAGGTGGTAGCCAGAAGCCATTTCTCGTTGCCAAGAATATAGCAATGCCACACCTCATAGATGTCGACATCCTCGACATCCTTCAGAGTAGGGTTATAGGTATCATCAACGTTCTTGACGAAATAGCTCCATACGAGTTTGGCTGCAATCTGTCCGTTCTTAGTAGCTCCGGCTGCGTGAATGAAATTCATTATTAATTCTCCTTAGGTTCGCAATAATAAAGACCGGGATAGTTGAGAATATCCAACTCTCGTATCCCAGTCCCAGGCGCATTAAAGCCTTCTAGATCTCAAATAAGATCGTAGATCATACCGTCAATATTGAAATCCAAGAGGATAGAACGCTCGTCACCATTGACGAAAGCACGCTTAGCATAGTCGTTACCGTCGAAAATACCGAAGTCAATATATCCATCTCCGGCTTCCATCGCCGTATTGTCCTTATCCCAAACCCAACCGACAAGCTGACCGGCCTCGGAACGATCAAAACCGAGCGCATCATACACCTCGTTCAAGAATACATGACCACGAGCCTTGAGCTTATCGTTCATCTGATTCTGGACCATCTTAAGGAAATACATGTTCTGCTCAGGAGACTTATCCCAATTAATATTAGCCTCATCGAAGAAACGAGCGTACTGAGAATACAGATGATCCGGAGCCTTCTCTACCTTCTTGGTAACAGTCTTAGTCTTACCGTCCTTAGACTTAACCTTATCCTTGACGGTCTCCTCAGTCATTCCATAATAAAACTGACGATCCTTCTCCTCGCCAAGCTCATCCTTAACGCGAGAACGATAATTATTAAAGCTCTCCTCACAAAGCTTATAAGCAGCCATGACAGCAACATTACGCTTACGGAGAATATGCTGACCTCCGAGAATAGCAGCAATAGAGAGAGCACCGAGAGAAATAGCAGGACCATAGAGCTTAATAAGCTTCACGGCAGTCTGCGTACGGTTTACAAGCAGATCCTTAGAATAATCCTTGTCGGTATACTCAGCGTCTACCTCAATCTCACCATCATGGACAGCATTAATAAGATTCGACTTCTTCTTAGCCTCGTCCAGAATATCCTCAACCTTCAGGGTAGCCTTACAGGCGAGAACTGTCGAACCAACCGTGCCGATAACGCCAGCAGCGGTAAGGATCTCCGGACTATACTTCTTCAGGACAAGACCGCCTCGTCCAATTGCGAACTTAGCAGTTTGAATAGCACTTGAAAAATTCATGGTTTCTCCTTTTATTAATAAGTTTTCTTAAGATTTGCTCGTACTTGCATCACTGTGTCAAGTCGTCTCATTTCAGGACTTCCGTTCAAGATTCGATACTCTAATTCGTCCTTTACCATCTTATTAACCAAAGCATACTGCTCAGGTGTCATAGACTCCAAGACTCTGATGATATCAATAGTAGGTTTTCCAGATTTTCTTGCTACTTCCATATAATCTCTTTCTCAAAAAATAATAGGGAGTAATTACTCCCTATTATTCAACATGTGTCTGTTACTTAACAGTCGTCGTGGCTTTTAATAGCTCTTCAAAGATCTCCGGAAAAGTGGTCTTAATACCATTGAGTGCAAGTCCGTATCCATAAGGAAATCCACGAGTGTAGCCCTTAAAGTAGATGAACAATCCCGTTACACCTAAAAAGGCTCCAATCTTGGCGTACTTAAAGATCTTGTTGCGAAACTCCATGTCATCAAGAATCTCTTCGATAGTCTTATTGTCCTTCTTAGCCATGGTAACTCCTTTCGACTAAATACCATGTCATTATAGGGCGTGATTTTTACGCGTTTTTACATTAATCATCGGGATTGTTATGCTCGTATCCAGGAGCAGGATGAGTACGATCCCACTCAGCATCATCAGGCCACTTAATATCGTCTCGATCCTCGGGACCCTCAATAGGAGTTCCGGCGACCTCCAACTTATACTTGAAATTAGAATAACAAGTCGGGCAGAGAATAAAATGGTTGTGAATATACTTGCGGTCGTCAACACCGTTACTGATAGTGATCGTGTGAGTATCTTCACTGGTGAGTCGGCAATTACAAATCGAGCAGATCATGGTATACAGCACTCCTTTATAAGCAAAAATAGAAATTATTTGAGGTCGTCCGGCCATACGTAATCCTTATTAGTAAGAATATCATATATGACTTGTACCTTTTTCTGATCATCAAGAGCATTGACGATCTCTACATCTTTGCCTTTTGCTTTTGTTCCGATGACACAGATTCGACCGTTATCTTCAAAAGGCGAGAAGCTTACAAGAAAACAACAACCTTTGTTACTCATCTCGTCCACCTACTCGAAGAATCGCAGCTGCAATAAAACCCATAAAAAATACAAAGCTTGTATAGAGAAATAGGGTAAATAGATTGAAGTTAACCAGCATCTTTGATTTGTTCCTTCTTTTTCATCCTATAGAAAATAGCGATAACTTGATCATCAGGCATGAAACGAACTTTCTTCTTCCATCCATCGCCATCATAAGCATCTGCAATTTTCTCGCGCATTTGACTGATATTAAGACTCAAGGTCCTCACTGCCATACCCCCATATATAAGAGCATTAGAATAACGGTTATCTCCAGTTTCGCAATGAACCCAATCAAAAGGAACAAAGCTACGCTAGAGATAACCCCGATTAACAAATAGGCGAGTACATGTAAGATTCGTTTAAGCCTATCCACCTTTTCCATCCTTAAAATTATAGAGCTTCTACTCGTGGGAGGTTGAGAATATACCCATCACGAACTCGAGTAGTGCTCGCCATCCGCATATCACTCCAACCCCAATTGTTATCAGTAGGATCGCTGTCAATACCCACGAGAGAATATAGATCAGCAAGAGTAGCGCAACCATAACGATCGCACAAATCACAAAGTCGATCAATTACCTGTTCCGCCTCCAAACGACTGTTCAGAACAATATCATCATTATTGAGCTTCAAAGTAGCCGAGCGCCTTGATCGGTTTGTCGGACGAGAATCTCGAGTAGAAGTGCTAGAATATGATCCATAGCTCACATAGGATCGACCTCGATCTCGAGAAATATTACGGGTGTTAGGACGACGCTCGCCATACAGAGCCATGTCCAAAGAACCCTTGATCATATCGCTGACAGTATCCTTAAACGCTGGAACGAGCACATCGTAGAGAATATAATCAACAATGCTATCGGATTCTGATTCCTCTCCGATGAAAGCTTCTTTGAATTTGCGTCCGAGGCTTTTCTTACGCTTAACAGCAGGCTGGCTGACAATTGGTTTAAGGTTTTTCTCCTCTTGCTCAGCCTTCAACTGCTTACTCTTGTTAGAATTACCAGGGAAATTCGGAATCTCGGCCATTGGTCTAATCCTTTCTAAAAAAATAATAGGAGCTAATTAGCTCCTATTATTCCGTGTTAGTGCTCTTTTACTTTTTTACCAAATAACTTGTCGAAATCGATATGCTCGTATAAATGACGAATCGATCGAATGTTATAGCCGGCTTCTTCCATGCATTTACCACCAACAATCGAACCAATCAAAGTAGCTCCGATCAGCATAGAACTCTTCCTAAATACTGATGCGGTAGCTGGAATGAATGCTCCAATAATTGTAGTAGCAGTTTCGTAACCAGCAATCGATCCAACGATGCTTCCTACGGCCTCGATAACTTTCCAGTTCATAATAGTTCTCCTTTCAAGAGAATAACACCTTCATTATAGGGTGTTTAATTCTCGCGAGAGTACTTCAATTCGATCTTCCAAAGCTGAAATATTTTTATCGAAACGTACTAGGTCTTCTTCCGAATACCAGTACTCATCTCGAGCTTTTGTCAATGTGTCCAATGTGTCTTGATATATGTTTATTAGTGAGTGGAGTTCGAAATCCGAAAGCTTAATCATAGTGGTGACTTACCTTTCAAGAGAAAAATAGAGACGCTAAGAAAACTTAGCGTCTCTAAAGACATGTGCGAATTGTTAGATCGCAGCCTTCACAGCTTCTTCTGCAACTTCAGGAAGGACTTCCTTAGCAGCCTCGGCGACCTCGGAAACCTGCTTTCCCTTTCCCGAGCAAATTGCCCAAGCCACCAGAGCGACACCAGCGATGCTTGCTCCAGCGACAAGAACAGCCTTAGCGGGGAACGGGATATCAAACTTCTTATTAGTCTTCTCCTCGACTTCCTCGTCAGCTTCAACCTGAACGTTCTTCTCGTCAGCCATGGTAAACTCCTTTCAACTAAATATACCATGTCATTATAGGATGTTATTTTTTCGCGAAATCAACTAATCTTTTGGCGGATATTGACGATAGTATGATGCGTTTAGAATATTCATATTGTGGTCGTATTCCGCTTTCAATCGGTCTTTCTTTTGAAAATAATTGTTTCTTATCATATCTCCGAATGCATTCCTAGCAAGTTCTGGGTCATCTTCTTCCAACCACAAAGTGTTGTTGTAAATTACATTTGGGCGACTGGATACAAAAACTTTTTCGTCTCCACGCTTTGTTTGAAGAGTAGCTACATACGTACGAGTATCTAGGGTTCCTCCATCTAAGTGTTCAAAATACCCGCCGTTTACGAATTGTCCATCAATCAGAAGATAGCAATACATAAGAACCTCACAAAGAAAAAAAGAGACACTAAGAATTCTTAGTGTCTCTACGTGGGTTAAAACATCTTAAAATTTCTCAATCCACCACAGAATTTTCTCCGCATCTCCTACTTCGGTAAGCTCTTAATTAATCGTTTTTATTGCTTCAGTTGTAGTATTACAACCGGTTGTGTACGCGATTGTTGTAGCATCTTTTGGAGTATTCATTACGCTCACAAGATCATGCGCCGCTTTCTTTGCATCAGATCCTTTAAACCTAATAATGGCGCCGTGCTCGTTTGCGAAAATCGGCCCCAAGTAATGCCTGTACACAGCGTATGCGCCAATTCCAATACCAACTCCCAAGCAAATAATCTCGGTTTTGTGCTCGTCGAAGAAATGCATAATATCCTGCTTCTTCATGAGGGTTCTCCTTTTAATAGCCTTTAACCCTTCATTATAGGATGTTTAAAATTCGCGACGGAAATCCGGAGAAGGAAGAGTGTAATAATCGATAGCTAAACACGGCTTTCCGTTCGGAGCAACTAGAGACTTAATATCAATATCTAACAGTTTGCTAATGCTCCAACCTACAAGATGGCCGTCTTTTACTTGATTCTCGCCAACCGTAAGGAGCCATTCATTCTTATCGGCGTACATGTCTCCGATAAGAACCTTGTTGAAATCGTTTACGGCAGCCCTGATTTTTTCTTTATCACTCCAAAAATATTGACCAGTGATTGTGTCATAACAAAGTTCCGTTCCAGTACTATAAGTTGGAATAACAACGTCCGTAGAAGAATCAAGTTGATCTTGCGCGATTGCTTCTCGGATCTCCTCGTTCTTATCAGCTCCGAGAATATCAATAACCTTCTGCTCGTATGTATTAAGAGCTTTCTCAGTCATAGAATATGCACTGCTAAGAGCCGCAGTCCGAAGTGCGCTTACTCGATTCGATCCGATAAAGCACGCAATTGTGAATGCTCCCATTACCGCTGCAGGAATATAACACTTCCACGTTGCCTTTACGGTATCACGAACTCCCAAATATTCAAGCTTATGACCGATAACGGGCTCTCCTTCCATGTTATACATCTCATCGTGATCGCCTTGTGCCTTATTCAAATAAGCATCATCGATAAGATCAAGTGCTTTTGGCGTTGCTCGTACTGCAAACACAACAGTAGATCCGATTCCAATAATTCCGAGTCCTGTTAGAATTGCTGGGGAATGCTTCTCCATGCCGCTCCTAATAACGTCCAACTTCACCATACCATTCTCCTTTCAAGAGAAAAATAAAGAGGCCAAGATTTTTTCTTGACCTCTGTTTGACTAGATTAATTTTTCTCGTCTGATGTATCCCACATTATGTCACGACACGTATACCATCCTTTATCATATCCTTCGTGAAATCCAAGTCGATACTGTTCTTTCATCTTGTCATCAATAATGCCTTTGATGTACCAAAACGCGAACGTAATACCAATTGAAATCACAAGGATAAATTCCCAAAAGTATTGATCCTCAACAGACATGTACATAATAGACTCCTTTCATTGTCCAGTCTATTATAGCCTGTATTATTTCTGCGAATATGACTCAAACTCAGAAGGAAGAAGCACGTCAAGTTTGTGGATCTTGATAATCGTAGCTAATCGTTTCTCATCGATAGGTGTCGTGATTCCGCCGTTACGAGCAGATCCCCAAAAGCGTCCGTCCTTATAACCGATGGTCATCTTTGGATCACTAATATGACAAAGACTACCGATAACTTCTTTGTCCGAATAGTTTTTGTATAACGGTTCGAACGTGATATTATATTTGGTTTCTTGCATTGTCTCTCCTACGTTTTACTTCTTGTAAATATAGCTCATAATAATATAGGCTTGCTTCTTTGGTAGTTCTTCCCGATTCTAGATTATAAACGGTTTGCCTGGTAACGCCCATATCGGCTGCACAGACTCGCGGACTTAACCCAAGACTAAGCCTTAGTTTTCTTAGATCTTTTGGATTCATCATTGTTTCCGTCTTCTGTGTAATTTACTGGCTTTCGACTATCTTCTTTAACCGGGTTGTGTAAACATTCGTTACATGGGTCTTCCCATTCGTCTACATCTGAATACTTACAAGTCTCGCAGTATTTGTTAAATTCTACTATATGCATCATGAGTTATTCCTTAGAAACTTGAAAAACAACCAAACAAGCCATAGACCTCCAGTGATAACAGTCATAATCATATCAAAGCAGAAGTGTAAAAATGTGTATCGTTTCATGGCGTTACCTTTACTTAGCAGTCACTACAACATGGTGGACAAACATCGATGGATCGAAAAGTAAACCGTGGATTAGAATTCCAAGCAGTACAATAATGAGCAGAGCAGCAAGAATCCCAATGGCCCATAGTAAAACTTCACCAATCATCTCCGGGATATCCCGGATCCTATAGCACTTCATATGATTGGTCTCCATTCTTTGAAGAAAATACGCTACGAAGCAGAGCCATGATAAGCCAAATTACCGTGGCAATGTAAATGTTAAACTCGATCGCAACGCCGGCCATATTGAGTAACCAGACAATGCCCCAAAGAATACCGACAGTAATCCCCCAAGAGAATGCCCAGCCGATTATCAAACCAGCAATAATGACAATGATTGCAAGCATTAAAAAACCTTTCTACTTAGAATCCTTGACCTTAGCCTCAGAGACAAGTTTGTTGATATAGCGGTTCACGGCAGAGGTCGATCCGAGAATGCGCTTCATAATCGCGTACATGATAGCCAGATTCTTGTTATCAGGATCGTCCATCTTACGCTTTACGACTGTCTTCTTGCCGTCTTCCCAGAACACGATAGTCGCTGGTCCGTTAAAGATAACATGGTCAACATCAGGTGGATTTTTGCCATAAGCGGTCCTATAAAAATCAGCAAAACCGTTTGACAAATTTTCCATCAGCTTGTCCATTTTAGTGACGGCCATTAAAAATCACTCTCCTTTAGCTTATAATAATCTTCAATGGTCTTGCATTTAGCTAGCATTTGATCCATCCTAGAGTACCAATGACGTTTCTTGAGATCCTCTTCGCCATTCTTCTGCTTATATCGCATCTGGTACTTGATAACATTACCCTGACAGAAATATCGCGCACCATCGATTCCAAGAGACTCGACAATGGCATCAAAAGACTCGAACGGTCCGACCATCTCGTAATGATTCGGATGATTTACAGGGTCAGGAATAGATTCGCAAGAATTCGGCTCATCAAAGCCCTCATCTACAATATTCCCGACAAACTTGAAAGTTTGATCTCCGCATTTAATCGTTGAAGGTTTCGGGCGAACGCCTTCGAGAATATAAGTTCGCTCTATAACTTCCGGATTGATATTAGAGCTATAAGTCTTTATGCATCTAAAAAATATCTCGAATTCTGGACAAGGTTTAACGTTTGTGATTATAAAATGATCAGTAATGTCTTGAAAGTCCTTATTCATAGCAATCGTAAAACGTTTTTCACGATCATTGAAGCACATAACAAATGCGTCTTTGAAGAACGTATTTTCTATAAATTCTGCTAATTTCTTTCCGCAATCGTCCATTCGAAGTGAGTTATAAATAGCCTTTCTCCCCCAATACATAAAATACGGCTCATCGTCTTTAACGTCAGTGATTGTATAAGTAACCTTGAAATTATTATACTTTTTTTTATCGATTACCTCTACACGCTTCACCGCTTCTATTTGCTTTGTCGGTAGCGTTATTCCATAATGCTCAAAATCTAAATCAAGTCTATAGGTTATTCGATCTACCCCTTCGCTTAGCCTTTCGTACTTGGTACCGTTTGCTGGGTATTTATATTCTGGATTATGCACTGTTAAACTGAAAGTATTTTCTTCGTGATCTGATATTATCCGAATTAGCTGTCCAAAGTTTTCACGATAATAGTCCACGGCTTTATTCTTAATAATGGTAAACAATAATACGTTCATTATAATTCCTTTCTAACTATACAGATTTCTCGGAGAATAGTCTCGACGTTCTACCCAAGAGCCGTTTTTATACTCGAAGTTCTTTGCGTGAGTAATATCAGTCGTATGACGACAGTCTTTACACTCGCATGGCGTTCCGCAGGCTAGTCCATCGCATTCGTATAAGACATGACCCGTTTCAGGATAATCAGTAATCTCTGCCTTGTATAGATAGTGATCGGTTTTTCTAGGAAGCCACTCATCAGCATAGCATTCAGCGTAGTCCTGATAAACTTGGAAGAAGAAAGTTCGGTTCTTGCCCTTATCTTGTACAACAACCTCTACACAATTTAAGCGAGGAGCGTAACCTTCATAGGTAACTGAGAACTCTCTAGATCTATCGTCAAAAGGTTTGTGTTCTAGATTACGACAACTGTACTTGAGATAAATTCCTAGAATTTTGTCAATACATTGATTAATAATTCGCTTTTCTGGGATGCTACTCATTCTTGTTCTCCTCAATTCTCGCAATCATCTTGTCCAGACGCTCGTTAATAACGTCGTAATCCATGAGGGAATTAGGAACATCATAATGAGCTGCTTGCAAAAGAAATACGCAAGTTATTACGTCCATTATTTCATTATTAAGAGCTACTTCGCAGTTTTCAATGTTGTATTTGTTTTTATCGGCCGGATAAACTTTATCATTGTTCACACGGACACTAGTGATTGACCGAATTACGCCATTAAAACAATATGCATTCTCGGAAGAAATGTTCGCATACGTATCGTGCAGACAGCAATTCCGACATCTTGCACGGCTACGCTTCATTACTACTCCTCAAATTCGCCAGTAATCAATCCAGAATACGGAAGCGTCTTAATCCAGTCACAGAAGTCATGCCACTCATCTAGCTTATGGCTCTTACGGGATTTGTACATATTCGCTAGAACCTCATAATTAAGCATTACTGTTCTCTTCTGATTATAAGAACTAGGCAGAAGCTGAATCATTTGCCACCAATACTTTTTTTCTCCATGTAGCAAATACATGTCTCTAGCGAAATTCAAAGATTTTACAACTCCTAATAACGCCCCGTAATGATCAAAGCTTAATTCATTGCATGATTCGTCCTCAAATGTTTTTCCAACATTTAATCGAGTAGGTGCTCCAGAAGACATTAGATGCTCATGACTAAAATCATCAATGGTAAACTCTTTATCATGAATCTTATGCATCGTACTGCAAGAGTTTGCAACGGTTCCAACCTTGTAAGTGTCAAATTCCTTCCACCAATATAGTGGAGCAGTGATGTCACAATAAACCACGATCATACGCATGAACTTACGATGATCGCTACCAGCAGCACAAAGTCTATGCATGAGCTCTATATCATTATCGCCTATAACGAAACCGTCATGCTCCAGATTATAGGCGCAATTGTTTCTATTTTCATTGAATGAATGGCAAGCAACTTCTTTATAGCAAATACCACTATCACTCTTATCCCAAGAATTCATTGGGTTGCGCATACCTCGAATAGCTGCTTCCCATCCGTAAGTTTCAGTTTCTTCAATCTTAACCATATTACCTCTCCTACAAAAGAAATTCGGGTTCTGGCAGATCGAGTGTCCAAACGGATTTTACATGATGAGAATCTTGTTTAATACGCATTTCGAATTTGTCTGTAGTTAGTTCGAATGACCAAAAATATCCAAAATCTGAATTATAAGAATCCAAGTCGCAATATTCTTTAAAGTCTAATGTCATAACACGACCATACTCAAATAGTGTATCATTCCACCATTGAATCAATTTATTTACATATTGATCGCTAGAAAGTTCCAAACGATATTTATTATTGGTATCCATTATTTATCAACCTCTTTCAAATCATCTATAGTTATACCGTAGTTCTTCATCTCAATATGAATTTCTTCGATTTTATGCTGTTTAAGTTCGCGAATGAATGTATTAATCAGATCCTCGCCATCTGTCAGTGTCCAGTAACCTATAACTTTATCGTTATAATCTACCTGATATATGCGTTTGGTGCAAATCGGTACGCTCCATTTAATTGCTCCAAGTAGTTGTAGTTTTCTCGATATAACCAAATGGGTGATATGTTGAATATCTACGCTCAACTACTGTGGTATTACTAAACTTTGCCTCAAAGAATTTGCATCCGTTTGGACAACTACAAACCAAAGGCGCATTACCTCTTGTTCGATCGCTCATCATCCAAGCTCGACAGACGTCTCCGTGAACGCATGTGGGCATGTACTTACCTCCAAGTATCAACAAGCTTTTTAATCTCTGTACGTACAAAAACAACACCGTAAATGGCTACCGATGCGATAAACAGAGTTACAGTTGCACTGATAATAAACAAAAGAAATATAAATAAATTTTCCATATAGTCTCTCAATCAGTTAGTTTACGATTTTTGAATTTATCTTCCATTTTGCGATAACGATCTTTTTCGGCTTTATTTCGTTTCCATGCTTTATAATCACAAATGACAATTTTTATCAGAAGATATGTTATAAAAAATAAGGCCAAAAAAGATCCGATTATCATAATAACTAGCCAAGCATCAATCATTTTGTTTGACATTATCTTTGATCTCTTTCTCTAGAATATAGATGACCGTATCTGGCCAATCCTCATCGGACAATAAATCTGATTTGAAAACGATCCAACCATCGTCAAGACACTCTCTAAGATAGTCGGCATTTACCAGTTTATTGTTATTCCATCACAAACCTTCTTCCTTTAGGATCTCAGCAACTTTCTCGTCCAACCCCATATAGCTAGCAATATTAAACGCTCGTCCAGGCTCCAATGCAATAGTGCCGCCATCAAAAGGAGTTTCTGCAAACCACCGTTGATCTTTTACCGCATAAATAAGAGTTATAAACTGTGTCTCAGCGGAATTTTTAGATTCCTTGTAGCGTTTTAGGCAAAACTCAATTCCGGAAATATTTCCGTCTTTATCGTAGAATTTGGTAATCGAATAATCCGAATAATCTGTATTAGTGTTCACTCTTAGCCTCCTTACGAGATTCAATCTCATCAAGCAATTCTGCGGCGTCATTTATCGTCATATCTTCATAGACCGGGCACTTTCTACGAATGCCGTTCGCACCATCAATATAGTATACGAGTCTTACGTTATTTATAAGAGATTCGTATGTGGCTTTTAGATGCGCAAGTCGAGGTTTGATTTCATTAATGCGTTTAGACACTTCGACTTTTTTATCCGTTCGCTCGTTATGAATCGACATGTATTGTATATAATCGCAATACACGTTTTCCAAATCCCAATATTGTTTATTGAGATTTTCTAGTTCTACCTCATAGCTCTTGATAATGGCTTTCAACTCACTCGGTTTAATATCGATCTTCATGGTTAGCTCTCCTTTTGATTAGACGTTAACTTTTAAGCAGTTTGAGTGTCTAGAACTTCTAATCTATCTTCATAATGTTCGTCTAAAAACTTATTGTTCTTTAGTTCATCTTTGAGTTCTTCGCGTTTCTTGTCAAGTTCCGACTGTTCAAGTTTATATCCTGCGATAAGTCGTTCCATATCATGAAGGGTTAGATCAATTTTCACGGTTATCTCCTTTCAAAGAAAAAGAGAAGAGCTTATATTTCTATAAACTCTTCTCCATGACAAACTAAAGCTCGTCAAGCTCAGCTTGCAACTCACTGATACGAGACTCATACCCATCGATTCGATGCTCATAGCGTTTTAGTTGAGTAGCCAATAGATCCCCATCGAGCAGATCGGTGCAAGTCTACTTTATCTCGTCTACGTGCATCTTCTCATCAAACTTAAGACCATCATAATAATTTATGAGAATGGTAATCTCGTTATTTGTAAGTTTCATTCCGACTCCTTTCAAAAATCTTTATATGTCATTATACCATGTATTTTTTTCGCGATATGACATCTCCTTAATACAAAGAATCAATGCTATAACGTCCGTAGTCCATAATAGGGATCGGGTTAGGGGTAATGGCCTCGTTTGCAGTGGACCAAACAACCCTAGCAGTTTCCTCATCGTAGTCTACTGATTCAACTTCGAACATTCGACCCTTGAATCGTCCCCGATTAGCAGCTACCAAATCGCCAGGTTGTAATTCGCAAAAGCTGTAGTAATCCATTATTCGTAAACCTTCTTTTCATCATGCCTTGTTGACCCTTCAGTAGTATTCTTACTAGCCTCCGATATACATTCAAGGGACATAGTTTCCACTTCTTTTGCCAGGCCATGCCTAGATACTATAGCATATACATTCGGTAGACTTATTTCCTCATGATGCTTATCAAAACCAAACCATTCATTCCTATCTGGATTATAATAAATGCTAGATCCGTTTAGAAATTCAAACTGAATCATTGATACATGGTCCGGGTTTTCTTTCCAAATCTTTGTTGTGTACTGGTTCATAATTACTCCTTACAAGTGTCTAATTATCTGTGCGAGTTAATGTCTAAATTATTCAGCTCCTTTCAATAGTTGTAAAATATTTTTACAAAAAGCAAATGGTGAGATAATACTACTTACCAGAGTCTATGACTCAACCATCTGAAAAATATAAAGAAAGAGATCCCTGAGTCAAGCCTAGCTAGCTTACGACAGGACTCCCGCTACGGAGCTTATCCTAACTGATCTCCTTCTATTATATCGTGTGATTTTTTCGCGAATGAAAAAAGGATATGGCGTATAATCTACGCGGCATATCCTTTTGAGAAGTCGTTCTGATAAATACTAAAAATACTTCAACTAGAATCTAGGAATAAACGTAGGTGCTTTACCAGTCAAAGCTATCTCATCTTCAATCTTCTTAATAGCTACGATGCAAAGTAACGAACCGCCGATCTTGACGAATTCCTTAGCGATACCAGAGAAATCAAAGTCCATCTTAAATTTCTGGTTACTCTTGATCCTCTCGAGCTTCTCTAAGTTATCCAACATTTTCGTATACTTATCCGTATCACTATGCTCGTAAGCCATTTCTTCAAGAACTGAATCGATCTCGTCGTCCAACGGATTAGCAAAGAACGTCTTAATACCATTAATTGCTTCGGTGAAAATATCCATTTTGCATCCTTTCAAGATATGACCCCTCATTATAGCATGTGTTAATTCTGCGTCTTATTGACCGTCACTATGAACTTATCATTCTTAGCCAACGAAGGGAGATCCTCATGCAGAACGAGCTGATACTTGTCCTCATCGTCCTCGTTCTTAGACTCGTCGACAGTAAGCTCACCCTGACCAGTATAATTGTTCGAAGAAATATGAAGAACAGTACCGAGGAAAGTTACCACAGCAGTAATAATACCAGCCACAACATCAGGATAAGGTAGACCAGGCAACCCGCCCTGAACCAGAACACCGCTAATGGCCAGGTACAGAGTAGCAATAGCAGGAAGAACAATGTTAGTAACATACTTAGCAACCTTATACGTCTTGTCGTCAAGAACCATGTTTTCTCCTTAAGAATTTCTAATAGGAAGTTTCTTTAACTCATTGGCTACTTTATTACCAGATCCGTTTCCACCGTTTTCCACGTATGGTTCGTACAGATACGTAAAGAAGTTTTCATACTCGTCTTTTGTAATATACCCTCGTTCGATATATGTCATACCGAGAGTTATAATACGATCGTGGGCGAGTCCAATAAGTAGTTTCTTCTGCGCCTCTCGATTTTGAGTAGCAATCTCTTCACGAGCACGCTTTTCCTCTTCCCTCTGGTCCATGCGCTTCATGATAACGCTCCAGAACCCAGAAGATGCAATAATAGCACATGCGATAGTAACAACACACTGAATTAAGTCCATCCCTGTTGTTACCTCCCTATTAGTTTTAATGTTTGTAAAATATAAACTCCGTAATCAGCTACAAAATTGCATAGCCATTCTTCAGCTTCCACCCAGTATCGCGGATGGACCATTTGATGAATATCATCAAGTAAATGGAAGCTAAATATGATACAATGACCGATCTCGTGAATCAGTACCTTGGTTAGAAATTCTCCAGAGATTTGGTTCGATATATAAACTGTCATTGTCTCTAGATCAGTCACAGCGACTGTTGCTTTACCGGTACGATCCACGAGAATCGGATCATTGTAATCAACATATCGGATACGCCAAATATCGTCACCTAATTTGAACGTATCCATCTTTAGGCTAAGACATCTCGTTAACCAAAGAAGTTAGCTGAGACTTCATTTGCTGACGAAGCGTCGGATCTGCACTATTCCAAATCTCTCGAATGGAAACAATAACAGAGTCAATATGCTCGCGTGCCTTGCCATCCATCGAACTCTTATCCGAGCTAGAATGGGTCTCAGTATAGTGCTTTCGAGCGTCGCGATACTCGTTAAACACTCGACCGTACTTTTCGTCCCAGTCATGATGAGGCATACGAGAATATTCGTCATAATCCTCATCAAGATCGATCATAGGAATATAACCGAGACGACGAGAGCGATCCTTGCCATCCATAGCCTTAACTACTGTCTTGTAGTATTTGGCTTTGGCACAGTCCTTCTCGGCCTCGTAAATATCCTTGATCATATCGATGACTTCTCCGAGCTCTTGAGTGTTAACTTTCTCAAGGTCACCGCACAAGGCTTCGCGAGCAGCACAAGTCAACTCAGCCTTCATATCGCAAAGCTTAGTCATGCTATCATCCATGCTACTCACTCCTTACGCGATACGATGTACGAAAAGTACAGGATTGGCACTAACAATAACCGGTACAGTACCAGTATTGACGACTGTGATACGATCGTAATCGCAGCAGCAATTAGCGACCGGAATATCAGTAGACACGTTGCCAACAGCGTTTGCAGCAGCCGGAGTGTAAATCATAGCTAACTGAGTTTACGAGGTAACTTCAGAATTACTCGTATTTTCAGCTTCGAGATTTAGTCGCCAAATGAGCTCAGCAAGGTTTTTATTGATCGCCTCAAGAACATATGAAGAAGTCGGAGGGTCGAACGCGATACGAGTCTTCTGTGACAAATATGTTGCCACTGCTCCTACGTTCTTAAACCCTCCGATAAAGTCTTCGAATGTCTGAGATGAATCAGTAACCGTAAACCCATCAGACGGACCAATCCCATTTTGAGTGAGATCAAGGATGGCAGCGTTTAGAAAAACCAGAATATCCTGATCGAATGCGTCGTAGTCTGAACCCAGACCACAAGTCTTCTTAACTGTATCCAAGATGCTTGCTGTTTTGTCAAACGGCATGATTACCATCCTTTACTCGTTAAATATTAGTGAGGAATGTTGAAGAAGTTAGCAGCCTGCTTGCCCGGCAACCAAGTCTGTGGTGTAGCTGGTTGCTGACCTGGAACCTGGCCAATATACGGGTTGTACGTCTGCGACATGAGAAACTCCTTTCAACGATTTCCCAAATAGAGTAAGAGGGCATCATAGGGACAATTCTGGATTTAACAATGGAAAGGACAGAAGAGCGAAGTTAAATCGAAGAACACCTACGACGTCTTGAACTAACGAATTGCCCCCAGGATACCCTCTTACTTTGAACTACTAAGAGATCTTCTTGTACTTAGTAGGATTTGAACCGTCACCCTTCGAGATGATAATAGTATCGTCCGAAGAATCTTGGTTCGATGGTTGCTCAGGTTTGGCTGTAGGTTGCTGGGGAGTCTGAGCAGGCTTTACTCCAGCATAGGCGTTCCAGGCGTTTGCATCTCCATAGAAGAGGTCAGCGTCAAGATTGCCATTATAACCATTTAGTCGGCCGTCGGAGCAGAATTGCCACATGCACACAAGTCCGTCTGCGTCAGGACAATCCCACGATTCGGCCATTTTGAAAGTTGGGTGAGATACTGCTGGATACGAAGCTACCCATCGTCCGCAGTCTTTATCTACTCCACCTTGATTGAATCGCCAAGGATTTGCGTAGATGATAGGGGAAACTCCCCAGCGGCTACGGACGACTTTGACCCACTCGTTAACCCAGGCTACTGACTGATTCTCTTCCCAGTCAAGGACCGGGATAGCATCCCCCTTGTAGCCAATACAGTTATCGCAGAAGTAGTTTGCCTCTGCGGTAGCGTTACCGGCCTTAGCGTAATGATATACGCCTCGGAGGATGCCTGCCTGCTTCGCCTGTTGGAAATGCGGATCACAGTAAGGATTGACGTAATTCGTACCCTCAGTACCCTTAATCACGACAAAATCAATCTGGCCTTTAACTGTAGTAAGGTTAAGACCGGACTGATATGACGCAATGTCAATACCGTGAAGCATGATTTACTCCCATTTTGATTTAGGATTGGGTGATCTGGGTCCAAGCGGATTCAGAACCGAAGACACCAGGCTCGTAGGTATTGGAGTCCATAGTAGACTCATAGACATTGCCGTACTTAGTCACTCGGTCACCCTTGTTGTAGATATGCCCATTCTCCCACTCGGGAGCAGTCTCTCCAGAAGAGGAAGGGAGCACCTTGGTCCAATTCTGCGGACTGTCGATCGGCGACGTGGTAGGAGTCGAGGTATGAGTCTCCAAGGCCTTATACAAAGTGCCGTTATAGAGAACTCGAGCGCCTACAGGATATACCACCGAATTACCACTCCACTCAGGATAAAGAGCAGGTACATTCAAAGCCTCATCATCAGACAATTTCTCAGCCTGCATCATAGCAAGTGTGATAGCAGCATCCTGAGGAGTACCAGCGTCAGGAACAACATCCCAAACTTGGGTAATAGAGCTGCCGTTATCTCGGAATCGAGACTCAGCATGGTAACCTGTCGGAATATTCGTAGGTGGATCGACCTCCATAACAGGACGACCAGTAGACGAATCTGGTGTAAGGATTACCATATCATTTACAAGATTACCGTAAAACATTTCATCGCCTTCTTTTAGTGATACATTCAATCTCATAATCGATGACGTGAGGTTTAATTATTTCCAAGTACCAAACACAATAGCCTGAACAAATGCGTTATTCACTGCTAAATCAACAAATGCTCTAACCATAACGCTATCCAAATAGCTTTCTGCACAATCGACAGGAATGTTCCCATAAAATCCAACGGGCGCGATATTGACCATAGAAGTTTGTACATTAAAAATGCCCTTATATGGTGTCATATAAACAAACTTTTTGTAAGAACAACGCACGGCCGAATTATAGCCATCTCTTGATGATAAAGCATAGTCCAAAAAAGTAATCATAAGACCGTCAGAATATAGCCATTGCACCTGATTAGCTTGTTTGTTAGTCTGTTTGAGAAGTCTAGTTTCAACGCCATTCAACTTCAGACTATCAGCTATGAGATTGAATGTGCCCCGTGCAACATTGCCCTTAGAATCAAGACCTTGTGTACTTAGCGTCAATCCTCCTTGACCGTTAGCAGACGTACTGCCATGAATCTGAACCATCGAGTCAAGTTTATTATTTTTCGTATCGGCAGCGATGAGGAAATCAGGATTACCCGAGCCTCCGAGCTTCAATCCGGCAGATTTTGGAGCAGCGCTGAGGATACCGACTGATTTGCCTTGGTTTGCAACTTCCATAGGTAGAACTCCTGTCGTAGTGGATCGGGAGATAGTCGCCGTTCCGGACTTAGTATCGGTCAAAGTACACTCGACATAATATACCGAGTTGATTGACGCTTTGAAATGGACGTTTATGGTACCTGAGGCCTTATTAAGATCTCCGGTAGGCGTTAGAGTCACACCTGTAGAACTTCCGTCTTGATAGTATCTGCACACGATAGATTTTGCAACATTACTCGGATAGACAGTCGTGTCTACCTTGTAAGTAAAGCTGGCATAGCAATATCCACCAGAGTGGTCGGCAGTCGTCGAGGTCATTGAGTTCGTACGAATTGCCAGACCATCGGTAAACTTTGGCGGAATATATAAAAGTTTCCATACAGCATATAGAGTATAGTCAGCGTCAGGAGTACCTCCGTATGTCTGACCTGATTGATACGCAGCTGTACCAGTCGAGGTCGTACTCCAGCCAAGAAATTCATAATTCGTGCGAGTTGGTTTCTGAGAAGGAATAGTAAGAGACTCGCCATACCACTTATCTACTCGACCTGGTGCGCCTGTACCACCGTTTGCGTCGAAAGTGACGTAATGGTGGGCCAGAGCAGGAATGGCAATCGTTTGGCTTGCTGAACTTGTGCCGTTCATATAGCCAGACTGGTTTCGCACCCATCCTGATAGTGTAACATTGTAAGCGGTATGACCCTTGACAAATCTCTGAGAAGCAGAAGTAATATCTTTCGTATTCCAAGAGCCGGTCGGTGTGTTGAAACTAGTATTAACTTCAGAATCACTGCCGTTAGCGCTGGCATGTCCAACAATACCATTCCAAATTTGAAAACCCCAACCACAATCCTGAATACCGACAGTCAGTCCAGCAGATACCGATGATCCATCCTCAGAGGACCAAGTGTTAATATAGCAACGCCAGTGATTGATTGTGCTGCCGTAAATAGTAGCCAATTGATCCTCCTAAGGAATATAAACCAATTGCATTGATGTACCAGTATCTCGCCACTGATAATGACCCATTTGTACTCGAGAAGCTTTCACCGTAGAAGTAACACCATCCAACTCCATGATTGTCTGGTCACCCTGCATGAACTTCTCGCTGGTATTAGTCAGCTTCGTACGGAATGAACTTGACGAACTACCGATCGTCAGAGTAGGTTGACCAGATTCCCTAGCGAATGTCATGTAGTCATCGACATTCTTAACAGTCGTAGACATACCAGAGACAGTCGTCTCAGTCGTCCGGATACGAGATGTCAGAGACGTGGATGTCTGTTCAAGCTGAGACTTAGTAGCATAGCTCGATAGCGTCTTGTTATTGACATACGTAGCGGCTACCGTAGACTTAATCGACTCGGCAGTCTGATTGATCGAGGATTGCGTCTCAGTCGTAGTGGAGTAATTATTCGCCAAGTCTTTCTTAACCGTATCAGCAGTAGACTTAGCAGTATTAGCAGTAGAGAGCGCCGTACTAGCATTATTTGAAGCAGTAGTAGCTGTGGATTTCGCTGTGTCTGCCGTAGACTTGGCAGAATTTGCAGTAGATAGAGCAGTACTAGCATCGGAGCTTGCAGTTGATGCTGTCTTGCTCGCTTTCTCAGCGGTGGATTTAGCACTAGAAGCATTAGTCTCGGCAGTAGAAGCCTTGGATAAAGCGCTACTAGCGTTCGAGGAAGCAGTATTCGCTGTGTTCTGAGCCTTTGTAACGTTGTTATTAGTAGTGCTCAGTTCCGTTTTAGTAGCATATGTACTAGACACAGTCGAAGTAATTGAATTAGACGTAATTTTCAACTGTGCATCAGTGTATTTCTTAGCATCCTCGCTTGTTATGAAGGACGGGCTATTACTTCCAATAAGAGCTCCATCAACTACTCTGCAAGATACATATGCTTTAGCTTCAGCCCCATTAGACACAGTGCTAGCATACGATTCGATACCGGTTCCTTTTCCATTTCCAGGAATACCAATTAGAGCATAAGCCAATCTTCCAGCATGAAGTAAACTTCTAGTTCCTCCACATCGATACAACGCAGCATCCATAGCTGCATTAGAGCCAACTGCTTCCCAAGAGACAATTACCACGATAGAGGTGCTCTTTAAAGAGTTTAAATATGTCGCCGCTTGATCAGCATATTCGCTATTTTCATCGAAAACATCGTAGTGCTTTGAATCTGTTAAAGTCAAAGTAAATCGATCAAAAACGGCAATGTTTAAACCTCTACGAATTTCTGAATAGGCCATAGCTATTGAACCATTTACTTTAATCCAAGCATTCTTGTCAGGATTTTCATACTGTTCACCAAGGGCTGCAATTAATCCCTGATTCACAGCACTAGTAACTTCAGTCTTAGTCGCCCTAAGTGCGATAGCCTCGCTATTCTGCGTAATCTTTGTCTCAGCGGAGGTCACGCGGTTCTTGAGTGCATTAACATCGTCCTGAGCCTTCTTAGCGTTAGCTTTAGCAGTATCGGCAGTGCTCTGTGCCGTACTGGCCGCACTAGCAGCCGCATTAGCCTTGGACTGAGCTGTTGCGGCATTAGCTTTAGCAGTGTCTGCTGTACTTTGAGCTGTACTAGCGGCCGTTGCAGCCTCGTTAGCTTTAGTTTGGGCCGCGGCAGCATTAGCCTTGGCGGTATTGGCAGTGCTCTGTGCTGTGGCAGCAGCCGTGTTAGCTTTACTTGCAGCACTATTGGCGGAGTCAGCAGCGGTTTGAGCTTTACTCACAGCCGTCTTGGCCGCAGCAATCTCAGTATCAGTTGCATCCGCTCGACCCTGAAGATCTTCAAGATTCCGTTTAGCCGTAACGAGATCGGCATTCGCAGCGTCAGCAGCAGTCTGAGCAGCAGATGCATTAGCCTTAGCAGCGTCAGCAGCAGTCTGAGCGGTGTTTGCTTTACTCTGTGCGGCAGCAGCAGCCTTGGCAGCACTAGTAGCGTTCTCCTTTGCCTTATCAGCAGAAGTCTGAGCCGTGGCAGCAGCACTGGCAGCAGCAGTCGCCTTGGTTTGAGCAGCAGAGGCAGTGGATTGAGCCGTAGCGGCAGCAGACGCAGCGTTATCAGCAGCCTTCTTAGCATTCGCCGCAGCAGTATTAGCCGCAGAGGCATCCGTACGAACCTCTTCCACACTGCTGACGGTCTGCTCAATACGATCGCTAAGCTGATTCACAGTAGACTTAGTGGCATAGGTTCTCTCAACTGTATTGGAGAGATTCGTAACAGCCGTATCGTCAGTGTACTTGCTCGCTTTGACCCAATCAGACGCAGCATATGCCTGACTATCAATCTTGGGAGTCTGGCAACGCAAAATATCACCAGTTGAGCCCTGAACCCACAAGTCTCCGATATCATACGGAGGTTTCGGGGTAGTGACAAATATGCGCTTCTTAGCATTCGCTGTATTCTGAGCGTTTGCCGCATCAGACAAGGCCTTAGTGACTTCAGTATCCTGAATCCTACCCCAAGAATAGACCCCATTTTGATTCATGTAGCGATAACAGAATCCAGTCTGATTATCGTAATAAAGGTCACCAATATGAGTCTGACGATCCTTATCGGTAGTCCAATTGACCTCAGGTTCTGTCAATGCATTAGGAATACCATCGTAGAACCAGGTCTGAATAGCACCATCAATCTGATCTTTAAGTCCAGAAATATCACCATTGAATTTACTAACTGCATTCGCCAAATCGGATGCGTTTGACTCAGCTGCTTTCTTAGCCGCGTCAGCAGTAGATTGAGCCGTCTGGGCCGCTTTAGTTGTAGTCTCAAGCTCTTTCTTCGTGCTATATGTCTGAGATACCTCAGTACGAAGCCCAGCAGCGGATTTGGAGATCTCGGTCTTAAGATTGGATTCTGTGCTACTAAGTTCAGACTTCTTTGCATAGTCGGCTTCCATAGTCTCTTTGACCGTGGTAATCTGACCAGTCAAATCGTCACGCAGAGTAGCAGCATCCTGTTTAACCGAGGTCATTTCTTTGTTGATCTCAGTAATCTGGGTCTTAACATTGCCAACATCTTTATTTGCCTGAGCAGCAGAGCTTAGAGCACTATCAGCCGTTGACTGAGCATTAGAAGCAGCGGTGTTTGCCTCATCAGCGGAATTCTTAGCTTCAGTGGCTGCTTGATTTGCGTTGTTAGCAGAGGTCTGAGCATTTCCAGCAGCAGTATTTGCTTCGTCCGCAGCCTGCTTAGCACCATCAGCAGCACTTTTAGCCTCTTCTGCTTTCTTTTCTACAAGATTAGCTTTAGTCGTGGCTTCAGTTGCCTTGGCGACAGCGTCATCAGCCTTAGTCGTGGCCTCACTAGCCTTAGCAGAAGCACCCGTGGCCTTTGTTGTAGCGGTCTCAGCCTTAGTTACAGCAGAATTAGCCGTATTGGTCGCTGTTTCGGCTTTGGTCGTAGCTTCCTCCGCCTTAGTTACAGCGGAGTTAGCCGTATTGGTAGCAGTGTCAGCTTTTTCTACAGCATGAGTTGCATTGGTATTAGCTGTGTTTGCCGTATCCTTAGCCTCTTGAGCAAGTTTGGCTGAATTCTTGACATTATCGCCAAGAGCTGCAACTGTATCAAGACTCGAATTAATAGAAGCGTTAAGACTCTTTAGATATGCGCTCTGCTGACCAGTAAGAGTGTCGTACGAAGCACCTAAGTCAAAGGTAGTATTCTCAGGATTCATCAAATCGAGATCGATCGAATTAACCATGAGGTACTCGTCTACCTTGCGGGGCTTAGAACGAACTCGTACCGCCTGACCGAGCTGAAGATGCTGGTACTTCTCGCCAAGAATAAGAGCAAGGTCTACAGCCCTGACTGAGATGGTGAGGGCAGGAGATAACAGAGTATTAAGTGTCTTGCAGGAGTACTCAAGAAGACCGTCATAAGTCTTGATATCAGTATTCGAGACATAGTACTCTCGATAACCATAACGGGCGACAGCTTCAACATCATAAACTCTATCTCCCATTTTGATAATAGTCGAGGAGTATGGCGTACCACCATCAGCGCATCCTTCAAGAGTAATTGGCTTCATCTTGACATCAGTTTGACCCTCAGGAGGATCAGGTGTATACCCTGTTGCCACTACTGCTGTATATTGAGTCTCCGCGGTAGTAGTCTTAGTAAAATCTAAAATATTGACACCATAGTCAATAATCTGAGTATTGACATCATGGACATCGGCGTAAAGATCAAGAATATTCAGATCATCCCGATAGCGTACGAACAGATAACCACCAACAGAATTCAGGATCTTGTCCTCAATCTCTGAGGCAGTCGTTGGACGCTGTTCAGACGAACGATAGATATAATTGTTCTTATCAAGCATATTGCCCTGATTCACACCGACTGAGAAACGCTTGCGTGAGTCAAGACAATTAGAATTATGCTGATTGATCAGCCATTGAAAATAGCCATCAACTGTCGCCGGACAAGTTAGCGGTTGTTCTCCTTGCACAGTAGAGTACGGACGAACTCGAGTAGCAGTCAAGTAATCGAGAACTCCCGTACAAGAAACAGAGTAATTCCCCTCAAAGTCTTCATCTATTTTAGTAATCTCACCCTTGAATAGAATAAGATTGTTGAAATAGATTCGAACTTCTCCTGCTCGCTCCTCAATTTTAGAATATAAAGAATGCGTAGAGGAGATAGTGAAATCGAAATATGAGGCAGCGTTAAGCTTAGAAGAAAGCTTCGTATCGGTTATACGGTCATCTGTATAAGGATCGAAAAGCAGTTGATTATCATACAAAACCCTATAACCCATGATACCTCCAAATAAATCTTAAGAAGCTTTTACCATGCCAATGACATGGACATAAATCCATCGAGTAAAATTATCAGACGACGCTTTATATATGTAGCAATCGAGCCCTGTGCCACTGCCATGTGTGTTGCAATAAGAAATATGTGAATCACTACGGTTATCTACGCCGCCACATACGCTAACGCAAGGCTCTTCCGAGAACGCAAACGGGAACGTAACACCGCTTTGAAGCTGTCCGCTAGCAGTCGTTGCCGGGAACGTAATTTTTGCCCAAGCTTCAGCCATTCCGCTTTTGAATTTTCGATATCGCCATTGACCGCTCTTGCCCTGTTCGACGACATAGTCATATCCAAGCTTATCGAGCATTTCAAAATTTTGACTAAGCACTGAAGCATTTACAAAATCGCTTCCGCTAATAGTAGTCAACCCAAGATTTTGTGTAGGCATTATAAATCCTCCCAGTCATATGTCAAATATACGACCTTTGTCTCTTCGTTTCCAATCACAAAGTTCAAGTCGTTCCATGTTTTATCAGACAAATCGTCCCAACGTGTCTCGAACAAATCGTTCCAGCATCTAGGAGCATCATTATTCGGAACGGCGAATTTATGAATATCATTCCATCTAATCGTGCTAAGCGAATCCCAAGTAGATTTGTAAGCTCCGTTTTCTTCGAGTTCGTCCCAACGAACATATTCTAAAACTTTGCTATTGACATATAGCTCGTTGTATCCATCTTTAAAAATAACATTGTTCAACCTATATGTTCCGGCAGGAACTATTTCTTCTTTTCCATTAAAAGATATCGTTGTAACTACGTCACTCTCAATTACAGGATAAACAGGACGCCTACCGGACTCAAAACGATACAGCTTTCCACCAGTAGCATTAAGTCGATAAGCACAATGCTCTTTCAGCTTATATGGATCCGCGTCTACCTTAATCTTGAATCGTCCGAGAAGGCCATTTGCATAAGCCTCATGACTATAGGAATCCACAGAGAAACGTCCGTGGTAGGTATAGCCAGGATCCATTGTCATTGTGTAATCGAATGCTCGACCATGGAGGAAGTTGCTTACCTCGGTCTTGACCTTCTCGAAATTCTTTACATCAATGATAGCAAACGTGAATTCCTGCTTGCGGTTCTTATAGGCGACATCCCCGGTAAGCGCCTCGGTCAAATCAATGACTCCGTTGCCTCCAGGGATGTCAACCGTATAAGTCTTAGGCTCAGGAGGCTCCAGCGTGTAACCATCCAACAGAACCATCTGAAAACGAATTGACAAATCAACACCGTTTACAATTAGACGGTTGTTGGGTAAATCTGGGTAACTCACGCCAGACCTCCTCTCCTAGAAAGAACACCAAGCTGCTGATTCATAGGCTTGGCAATGGACGAAGCAAGTTTCTTACCATCAACATACATCGCGGTCTCGGAATTCGCCACAGCATCAGTGTAGCTTCCGAGATTATCGTTGAGTTCGTTGATAGCGTTGAGAACTTGAGTGTTGGATTTCATCGTCTCAAGGTTGGACTGCTCAATAGCCGATTGCATATTACTCATGGGATTCGTAATACTTCCGACAAATCGAGTATCAACCTTAAACCGCTTATTGCTCATGGAAGCAAGGACGTTATTGGAATCAATAACCGGAGTAAGAGTCGCAGTTGCCCCGGACATTGAATCTTGCATCTTAGCGACAGCAATATCACCGACTGATGCGGCAGTCATGCCAACTTTCTTCTTAAGAGCGATGATACCATTAATCAAACCTTGATCAAAGAATACACCAATTTGACGAGTAAACCTTGATGGAGATTTCTCGCCAGTAGCGTTCTTAGTGGCTTGAACTGCCTTTGCGCCCATGGAAGCGGCTGCGTTAATTGCCTTATAGGCTCCATTGTTGATGCCATTAGCCATACCCTGAGCAAGATTGATACCAATGTTGTAGAAACTACTGCTATCCACAGCGGACTTGCAGGAATTCACGACATTACGCACAGCAGTAACGCAGGAAGACTTTCCGTTATCAATGCCACGCTTAAGAGCAGTCATCATAGCCTTACCAGCATTCTCGAAATTTGTACGAGAAGCAGCGCCACTGGACGTTGCCTGATTTCGCATAGCAACCATAATAGATGTTACAGCCGTGGTAGCTGCTGCTTGTTGGTTGGACAGCCCGTTAGACAATGCCGTTGCAAATCCTTGGGTGACTGTATTTGCGGCACTGGCAAACGAACCCGATGAATTGGTGATAGCGCTTGCGGCAGAAAGCAAAACAACGGTGAACGCATTTGAGATCAAAGCAGCGTTTGAAGTAATTGCATTAGCAACCGTCTGCAAGCTAGTTCCAATACCTTCGGCAGTACCGCTCAAAGAAGCTGGGACATTCTTAAGAGCAGATGCAAATTCCTTTAATTTAGCAGCTACGCCACTAAGATCTGTAGAACCTAAAGTTGTAACAGCACCAGCCATGGTCTTAAGACCACTAGCCGCAGAAGATAAAGTGCTTGCTGACGTCTGTGCCGTAGAAAATGCATTTACACCAGCCGCAAGACTAGAAAGCCCAGTTCCAATACCTTCCGGGATCGTAACACCGGACCAAGCCGTTACGGCACCAGCAAGACTCTTAAGAGGTTCAACTATCTCACTAATTCCTCCACCAGCAAATCCACTAAACGTGAAGGCATTGACTCCGCTGGCCAAACGCTGCAACATTCCTTGAATATCTTCAGGGACTTCAACACCATTCCACTTCTTAACAGATTTTGCCAAGTTGCCAAGAGGCTCAGCGATTTCTCCAATCGCTCCACCAGCCATACCGCTGAAAGTAAAGGAATTGACCCCCGCAGCAAGACCTTGTAACCCAGCTTGTAATCCGTCAGGAATCGTGACGTCCGACCACTTCTTAACGGAATTAGCCAAGGTTCCGAGTGGCTCAGCCACAGAAGCAATCGATCCTCCGGCCATACCGCTAAATGTGAAGGCATTTACACCTGAGGCCAAACTAGACAGATTAGTACCGATATTCTCCGGAACTACAACTGAACTCCATTTTGACACAGAAGAAGCCAAAGTCCCAAGAGGTTCGGCCATCTCAGAAATAGCTCCAGCGCCCCAACCGGAAGCCCAGAATTTCCCAACACCGTCAGCCAACTGACCAAGTTGATCGGCCAATCCATCCGGCACAGTTACGTCAGACCACTTCTTAACGGAATCGGCAAGTGTTCCTAACGGTTCGGCCATCTCAGAAATAGCTCCAGCACCAAAACCGGAGAAAGTATTAAGAAGACCACCAAGAGCAGTCTCGCTTAAAGCTCCCATCATGGACGTTAATCCACGACTAATGTCGTCCCAGGACATAGATCCAAATTTGATTAATGCGTTTGCTAACGAATCTAATTGCGAAACAATTGCATCAATTGATATTGCTCCCAAAGCAGCCGAAACGCCCATAAGACCTTCGGTCCCTGTGGCGATTACCAATTCGGCTAATGCACCACCCATGGAAACTAAACCAGTCTTAACTTGATCCCAGGACATTGAACCGAATTTTACTAGTGCGTCTGCCAAAGTTCCCATTTGTGACGCTACCAAATCGATTCCAATAGCACCAACCACACCGCTAAGTCCACTTAACCCGGCAATGCTTAAAGCTGCTACCAATTCGGCTAATGCACCACCCATGGAAACTAAGCCAGTCTTGACTTGATCCCAGGACATTGAACCGAAAGTTAACAACGCATCAGCTATAGATTGCAATCCAAATGCAACTACGTCGATACTGATAGCGCCTATTAACCCACTAAGTCCGCTTATTCCAGCAACACTTAACGCAATAACCAATTCGGCTAACGCACCGCCCATTGCCGCTAAACCGGTTTTGATCTGATCCCAAGAAAGACCGGATAAGGCAGTCAACTCATCTCCGATTGGTTTAAGGGCTAATGCTAAAATAAGTATCGAAGCAGCACTAGTAATACCTCCATCAATTCCGGTTGTATTGCTTAATACTGCAATCACGGCGGTCATCTCGACGAGAGCAAGTCCAATTCCGACCAAACCAGTCTTAATTTTATCCCAAGATAATTTTCCAACTGACTCCAATGCCGGTCCAATTTTCGAAAGAGCCTGAGCGAGAATCAGCACTGCAGCCGCTCCGGTTACAGCACCCTTTCCGCCAGTAAATTTGTCAAGAATTACTGTTGCTCCAACAAGTTCTGTTAAAACTGCACCAATTCCACCAACGCCCTTAACTATGGATTTGAAATTCATAGATCCGATTTTTTCAACAGCCTTAGACAAAATCTTACAAGCCTCGGCTAAAGCTAGAACAGCTATCGAACTCTTTAAACTAACTTTGGTTTTACCAATGGCCTGAGCGGCTTTACTAAGAGCAAATAAAGAAACTGATACGCCGCCAAGACCTTTGACGATTTGATTAAAAGATAAGGATCCAACAGAAGCAATAGTTTTTGACAGAGTATTTACAGCTTTGGCCACAAGAATCATTGCCGCTGCAGACTTTATAATCCCCTTGGAATTCACTCCGGAAATGGATTTTAAAGAAACATTGAGCTCTGTCATAAGAGTACCAATAACAGCCACACCACTGATCGCCTGACCGGCATCTAAGTTAGACAAAGTATCTAAAGAAGAAACAAGAAGGGTGACGGCTGCCGCTATCTCAAGGAGTGATGTAGCTTTTACTTGAGTCTGAAATGTTTTCAGAGTTTCGCCAAGAGTTCCTAAAAGATCTGTAATAGACTCTTTTATACCCTTAACCTTTTCTCCGCTATCACCGATAAAATCGTCAATAGCGTCCTGAATTTTCCGAAATACCCCAGCAATGTTACTAAAAGCCTTAACCATTGATCCGGCAACAAGTCCACTGAAAATGGCTTTTAAACTAATATTCTCTTTGAGCCATGTCAAAGCATTTCGTAATGGCTCAATAGCAGAACTAATAAAATCTTTAAACTTGGCTACAACTGTATCGATATTACTCGTAAAGTTATCAAAGCCTCCACCAATATTATCGAGAACAGTTTTTAACCCGTTTAAACCAGTAGCCAAAGTACTACTAACAGTCTCGAAAAACTTCCCTTTATCGGCCACTTCGTCTAGACCGGTAACAAAATCACCAACAGATGCTAAAACATCTAATATGCTTGTTGCTAACCCGCCAAGACCATTAGAACCAACAAAATTCCCTATAGGACCGAGAACAGACATCAGCCCTTTTTTTATCAAATCCAACCCAGAAAAGAATCCTTTGGCGATTCGACTAATCTTATTAAGAGTCTCTTCCGTAGGCTTCATATTTTCCATGAGAGTTTTAAACCCATTGGAAATATTCATTAATTGCTGAGCGGTTACGGGCGGAAATACTTCTCGAAAAGCTTTACTGACGGCTCCAGCTACTGAGACAATATTATTAAAAGCCGTAGCGATTCCGTCAATAATGGCTTTTCGTCCACCAAGATTAGCCCAATCCTGTAGCAAAGCGTTTCGAGCATCAGCTGATTTATTAATCATATCTGATAGAACAACCGAAACGTTCGTCCACATTTCTCGAGCTTCTTCAAAGTCGCCGATCATGATCTGCCAAGACTTGGTCCATCCAGAACCGAGAGCTTCTTTCAAGGTATCAATCAACTGAGAGAAAGTCTTTACTTTAGTTGCAGCATTCTGAGCATCATATGCAAGAGCCAAAGTTTCTTTAATTGCATCTTTGGACTTTCCAGTCTGCTTGGCTAGCGCCTCAGCACAACCATCAATAGCGTCTTGCTGCTTTCCAATAGAATCAGTCGCTTTTGAATTAGCGTAAGCCTGATCATAGGCCGATTGGACTGCGTCTTTAGAGACATCACAATAATTAGCAACCCACTCCATCGCTCCAGAAGTAGTAAACTTCTTAAGAGTTTCAGTAAGTACTTGACTAGTTAACCAACCAGTCTGTAAAGATTCTCGGAATGAACCATTGGCCTTAATAGCGGCTTCTGCGCCAGTTCCAAGCTCTTTAGAAGTCTCTTTAAGAGCGTCCTGAAATACCTGGCCACCCATACCAGCGTTAACAACTGAGTTCCAGTCCATCAATTTAACCGTACCAGTAGCAAGCGCCTGAGAAAGCTGATACATGGCAGTACTTGCCTGTTGAGAATTAGAACCAGAAACAGCGGCAAGGTTAGCAATACCCTGAATGGCGTTTACCGAAGTATTGAGGTCTACGCCAGCAGCAGTAAACGTACCGATATTTCGAGTCATCTCGGTAAAGTTATAAATGGTCTGGTCAGCGTAATGATTCAACTCATCCAATGCTGAGTTAACCTGCTGAATGTTTGTTCCTTCTGAACGAGTGTTGGAAAGAATTGTCTGAATAGAATTCATCTGCGTTTCATACTCAGCGAAACCATCCATAATCGGCTGCAAAGTAAGCGATTTAGTTAATGTGCTTCCAACACTTATTGCTTTATTGGCAATATTCTGAAGAACTGTCATGCCGATAATTCCAAGCGTCGAGAATCTATCTTTGATTGATTCAACCGCTCCGATAAGATTCGACATGTCTACGTTCTTAGAGACTGATCCTAAATTCTTAAGAGATTCTGCAGAATCCTTAAAGTTAAGACCTTCTTTTAACTTCTTAACGGACGAAAGGGTTGTGGCTACGCCGCTCTCAAATTGTTTATTTTCGAATTGCATCTCTACAACTCGATTATCGACACTGCTCATGCTGACGTAACCTCCTTCCAAATTTCATCTACCATAGAATCAAAAATAGGCCTTATCGCAGGATTGATATAGTCTCTTCCTTGGACATACCCACCATTTCTAGTACCATGTCCGTATTGCAAAATTACGGCAATGTTAACGCCTTTGTTAATATTGCTATTAGTCCAATAAATTGATGTTCCATGAATCTCGTAATCCCAAGAAGATGCAGTTTTTCCAGAATCAACCGGGGTAGCACTAGAAAGAGCTTGAACTCCTTTTTGGCCATACTTGTTAAAGATCTGTAAATATTTTCGTTTAGACATAGCCTTAAGGAATTTCTCAGTTTTCTTAAAATCCCCTTTTTGTACAATTCGGATCATTGAAGACATAAGACTATCCCTTGGAATTCATTGCTGCTCTGCGCTTAGCGTTTAATTCGGCGTAACGTCTACGAACATCATCTTTTGACATTTTCTTGGGAGGAGCGTTCTTTTGCGAACAAACATTAATAAGAGTAAGTAACCGATTAAAATGCCACTTTTCACATTCAAATGGAATATTTAGAGCCGTCATATAATAATATATGACTTCGTTTGTGATGAAAGAAGAAGATCTATTATTTGATCGAACATCTTTTATCACAGTCGCAGTCATCGGAGCATTTATATACTCTATGATTTTGTTATAACTTTCAACATCAATAATTTCGTATAAACGCTCATCAACATTTTTGTTAATTGTCATACATTTTATGTATTCAATCATTTCGTCGTATGGATGCTCGCCATCAACAATAAACGGCTTACAAAATTTTGATTCCCATTTGGAGATTGAAAGAAGCGAATGCTCAAGAAGTAACGTCCCACCGTTAACCGTAAAGAATTCATTTGTTTCGTCATCAAAAAACTCAGAATCAGGAATCTTTATTTCGAGCATTCGCTTCGCCTCCTTTAAGAAGTCACTATGATTACTTTACAACCTTGAAAGAGTCGATAAGAGCCTTCTTATTCGGATCCTTCTCAACATCTGCAACAACGGCATTTACAAACTTAGCATTCTCAGCACCAGTGCTAGACATAAGCTCCATAACAAGATTAGTATAGGCTTCGGTCTGCGAAAAAGCCTCGGAAAGTTCCTTGGACTTGATGAAGCGTCGACCATCAGAAGACTTTTCTCCATAGCACCTAAGGATAAAGTCAGACCAAATATCCCAAAGCTTCTTTACGTCTTCTTCCTTTACGACTTCCTCGATAAAACTCTCGATTCCGCCCTCAAATCCGATAATATAACCGAGGGTTTCGGCTTTATTAAGATTAAAGTAAAAATCCTCAGTACGCTCGCAGCCGTTATAATCGACATACGTAATAGACTTCTTAAGCATAGTAATAACTCCTTAAAAGATTACTTCCATTTTGACTAAATTGAAGACTTTTCAGTATTCTCGGTAGACATGTCAGAAATCGATACTGCCTCGGCCGAACCAAGAGTATCGATAATGATCTTAGGATCGGGAAGATATGCGTCAGTCGTCGTGGAACCATAAAGCATATCCTCAAGAGCAGCAAGCTTCTTGTCATCGGCGTAACGTGAATCAATCATCATGCTAGCAGTAGGCTTGAAGCCAGCGACGGACACCGGAGTAGTTGTGCACTCCCAAGAAAGAGTCATAGCATCGGGAGAATCATTAACAGTCTCATAAGCCTTCTCAGAAGGAGAGGCGGTGCAACCATAATAGATGTGAAGTCGATAAGCGAGCTCGGAATTGACATCGTTACCGATACGAGAACGATAGCAGAAACCGAAAGAATTACGAGTCTGCTGACCAATGTAGGCGCCCTTAGCAACCTGACGAGAACCGTCACAGGCTGCAAACTCATCAGGATAAGTATAAGCCTCGATGGTAAAGCCAAGAGTCTCAGCAGAACGCATAACAGCATACTTACCATTATCAGCGTACAGATCCGTAGGCTCGGCGCCATCGGGGGACTCGGTAACAGCCGTCAAACCGTTCCATGCAACGCCGGTCGTATAACCCGAAGCGGTCTTAGGATACAGAACACCTCGGTCGGTGCCATTCTCAAAGAAACGCTTGCCATCATCGTCCCAAGAAAGGGTCTTAAAAGCCATATGTTTCCTCCTTAATAATAAAGATTAAAAATGTCATGATGTAAATTGTCTGACGTATAATGACGATCGTACGTACACATAGGCAATTTTGCAAGTTTATCCATTATCCGTGAGCTAACATCTGGATCTTTAGAAATAACCGTTAGCTGATAACGCTTTGTGAAACGATAGCCAAAGTTATTAGCGAAATCTGTATCACCGCTAGATCGCTGATAGATAATACATGGATAATGAATTTGTTTAGACTCTGGCGGATCGAAGTAAACATAATCAGAACCGAGAATCTTGTGCAAGACCTTGCTTAGCTCGTTTCGATTGTTACTCATTGTAAACACCACCAAGAGTAAGAATAAGACGGGGAGGCTGGACCTCAACAGAAGTTACTTTCCAGTTACTCCCCATCCAAGAAGCATACCGAATGGCAAAGAAGTTCTCATTAGCATAAGCATCTGCAACAATACTAATCGAGTTGTTAACAACTACCTTGTCGTTAATGAACTCAGTTCCGTCAAGGCGGCGAATATTACGAGTCACATCCCCATAATAATTACGTTCAGTGATCTCTTCCGTCCAAACGTCAGGAGAACTCTCCACACTAGAGGCGAATCCAATAGCGCCATAATACTTTGTCATTCGTCACTCCCATTTTGATTAATTCTACTCAGCGGCAGAATCGAACGTCTCAACCGAGATAGCGGAATAAGGCCTAATCAGAGCGCCAGAGCAACGAGTCTCGATCAGGTACTTCTGCTGGTTGTAGTCAATGTCGAAGTCGTCGAACATAGACACGGCGCCACCCTTATCGGCACCAACATTGTAGTCCTTAAGGTTGACAATGAGACCAACAAGGTGAAGGTCCTTAGCCGTGGTATCAGCCGCGTCACCCTTGCTAGCATCACCCTTGCGGGTCAGACCCTCCATGACCTCGACGGTCACAATATCAGAAACGCGCAGACGGTTAGCCAGCTCATCCTTCGTCTTATACTTAACGTCACCGATCTGGTTCTCAAGAAGAAGCATATCGGTAAGAACATCCTCAGTGGTATAAAACACCGGGTTGCCAGAACCCTTATAATTCTTACGAGCGCGAATGATAGCCTTGATAATAGCCTCAGTCTTAGCTTCCTCAGTGGTCATACCCTTAGTGTCGACCTGAGCACGAATGGTATAAAAAATATCGTCCTGCCAAACCGGTCGAATGTTAGTCGGGAAGATGCGATCATCGGAAGAATCAGATCGACCATCGCCGGTGAGAATAGCACGAGCGATTTCCTCATCCAGCATCAGGCGCATCTCACCCTTGATCCAAGCCACGACATCGAACTCAGTAATATCGATAACGTCGTCTCGATCGAACTTCTGCTTCTTATAAATGGTCTGCGGGGTAGTAGTACGCTTAAGAAGAGTAAAGACTTCCTCAAGCTTCTTCTTACCCTTAGTATAACCTCGAGCACGCGCCTCCTCAGCGGTAATGTTGGCAAATACGGACTTGATTCGGGAGAACGGCGTATGCGAGACACTGTTCATTACGACCTTGACCCAGTCCATATTGCGGGAAACTAATGCGGGAGGAGTGTTAAGGCTCTTGAAATCAGGGAACAAGGTATCGATCCCATCGATGCCGTAGGAAGCAGTACCATGCTCAAGATAATCCGCATAGCTAACATCCTCAAGATCATGCTGAATTACTGCGTCACGCAGAGAACCACAGCGCTTCGCATCTCGAAGAATCTCATCAAAATCAATAGAATGAGCCATGTAGTTATCCTCATCCTCAAAAGCATTATGCTTCATGTCATCATCACCTTCGTCATCTAAAGAACCATCAGCAGCCATACCAACAAGCGTATACAATACATTCTTCTGCTCGTCAGTCATAGAATTAATAACGTCCTGAACAGTCTTATCGTCAGATCCGGTATTATTAGCCATGTCTTTTTCCTTTTCATCACTTTTATCAGTATGAGAGATAACGCCGTCCGATTCATCATCAACGTTATCTTTTTTATCGTCCACCTCATCAGAGTGATAAATTACGGGATTACTGTTAAGATTAAAGCAAATCTCAGCGTCTTCCGTTTCCTCGTCACCATCTGAATGAACCATAACAGTATCGATATATGCTCCAGGATTTGCCCCAGCAAGAACCAAACTTACTTCGCGAATTGCTCCATGAATAACATTAGCGCCATCCTGCTTAAGCTTGTTCGCGTAAATAGAAAGCGCTCGAACGTCTCCGTTCTTAACCAACTCTTTGGCATTTAAACCAGACGGAGTATCGTTAAAACAGCCATAAGCATAAACGCCATCTTCTCGATTCTCGAGCATAGCATGACCCAACACATTGTCAGGAGACATGTGATCGTGCTGCCAAACAAGAGGCACCTTCTTATGGTCGTTATCCTTAAATGCATCGCGCATAATAACGCGACCATCAGAACACTTAATATTGTTGCGTGTTGCATAACCTGAAAAATCGTACTTCATATGATTCCTCCTTTACCTTTGTAGTTTTCATTTACAATACATATAAATAGAATTATCAAGCAAGTATTATATCTTTACTGATAACTTCCATTTTGATTTTCGGCATCAGACGTGTCATATGGATAATAGTCTTCATCCGACTCTGATCCATAATCGGCGTTCGGATCAATAAGATTCTTGTTACGAAGCTCATCAGCACTAGGCTCTTCCGAAGGTTTGAACCCAAGAGCTGTGCGGAACTCGTTACCCGTAAGAACCTCGTTACGACTTAACGAATCAACCATCTGAGAAATCTGTGTCACAGTCATATACTTGAACGGATCTTGGAACGTCATAATCTGCTGATTCTGAGTTCGAGCAGTCTTTGTCAGGAATTTGCAATTCATTGCGTCACGAATTGCTTTAACGACTGGTGCGACTGTTCGCTGATAATAATTGTTCATCGTAGAATCGGTAGCTGTACCATTAAGCACCGTGACGTCAAGACTCAACTGAGAATATAACTGATCAGTAAGTGTCTTAATCTGCTCGGGAAGAGTATTCTCAACAGAACGATTAAGTTGAGTAAACTTTTCCGTAGCATCAATATACGCGACACCATACTTGGAATTCTCGAGCTGGTCTTCGAGAGATCGCTTACGATCTTCAGCACGCTTCTTTTGAGATTCGTTACGAATCGCATATGGTAACTGAACGATAGCATCGAGCTTCGACGAGTTAGCTTTTGCGTCCGCATCATCGAGAAGTTTAAGTTTATAAACGAGTCGCTTCAAAGTAGAATTGGGCTCATTCATAACAGCATAAAATGGATTCTCAACAATAGCTACCGACGACTTAGGCATAGTGATTTGCTGTTTGATTCCTGAATTATCATTATAAACTTCAAGATCAACATGCTTCGGATGCCAACCAACGATTTTTCCTCGTCGCATAGAATTAATATCGTAGGACCCAGTAACAAATGGATCCAATGTTGTATCAATCGGAACGATTGCGATGCATCCTTCTTCTAGAAGAGAATAAGCAATATCTGCTATAAAGGCCGTCGCTGTCTGATCAATGTTCGCCTCTTCGTTAAGGCAATAATTTAAACCAGAATTAATCTCTTCTTCGTAACGCTTATTCTCATCAACACGAACATGCATAAAAGTCGTAGCCGCAACGTCAACAGCTATTCGATTGTAAATAGCGTTGATGATGGTACGCTCGGAACCAATAGATATCCCAACACGATCCGGCCGATAACCATAAGAAGACCCAACAGACGTAGAATACCGATAGTCAGTCGTCTCTTGATTACTAAAAGCATTCCAGGCATGTTGAAGCCTTGTCCTAAAAGATTCAGCCATAGAAATAGTCCTTAACGACGTTTGCGTTTACGATCCTTATAATAAGTTGCCGTATTCTTTACTGCTTGTGGGAAAGAATCGGTCTCCTGCTTCTTAAAGTCGCGTAACCAAATCTCATGTTTCTTCTTATTAACTTTGGAAGCGTGACGTTCGGCAGCATCCAGCAAAGCGGGGCTATCCGGTCTCAAATAATGACTATTTCCGGCAGCGAAGTGTCGCTGAGCGTTAATACGAGTTGCGCTCGTTATATTGTACCTATATTGATCAGGAGTATTACGTCCTGATTTCAATCTATCGCGTGCCTGTTTTTGAGCTCGAGAATAGGTATTATCCGCTAATCGCTCATACCTTTCTGTAAACTCTTTAACTTTCTTTTGTCCGAGTTCGTCATGGTATTTCCAATTTGTATCATTAACAAAGTCTTTAAATTTATGTGCTCCATAAGCAGCTAAAACTACTCCAGCAACACCATCGGCGATCTTCATATTACGACGACGCCTAGCTTTCTTATCTTCTTCAGACATAGAACTCTTAGCCGAACGACGATTCGTCTTACCTCTAGTAACTCGTTGTTTACGTACGCCCCACGTCATACCTGGTACGCCGTAGTGAATTAAATAGTCTGGATATTGGTACATTTGTAGTTACCCTTTCCTAAGAAGTTATCGACCAGTCCCTAATTGTTTCTGTCCACGAATCTTGAGATTAATTATGGACTTTCCCAATTGAGTTAAGGGCGCATTACGAAGAGCGTAAACGCTTCCGGCCGTACCCAAAAGGCCAATCCCATAAGAAACCATTCGCTTTCCTTTGTCGATTCCCTTAGGATTTAGTCGCTTATAGTTTGCTTCTAGTTCAAGTCGTTTGTTAAGACTCTTAAGTTCAGAATTAGACAACTGCTTATAACTTTTCTTACGAAGTTTTTCAGCATCCTTATAATCTTGTGAATATGACGAGCGACGCTTTTTTGCAGCTTTCGAAAAGTAATTATTCTTACGTGCCCTTCGAACGCCCCATTTCATACCTGGGACACCGTAGTGCATGAGATAATCTGGATATTGGTACATTTGTAGTTACTCCTCTATTCAAACGAGTCTCGATTAAGCTTAAATGCTACATATGCATCAAGCATTGCCGCAACCGAGTCGATCTTATCTTGATGACGCTTCTTATATAGCTTGCGATTGCCGTTAGTATCTTCCAAGGCAATTGCATTGCCCATACAGAATTCCATCAAAGATTCATCGAACAGCAAAGCTCGATTCTCGGCAAGTTTCTTCAACTCACCAAGAGGAACCGACTCAGTCTTAACACCCTGAATGACTTTCTCAATACCAAAGGGACCGTTCTCCGTAGCCCATCGATTGACGAATTCCTTTGCGTTATAGGGATCGTAACCAAAAGAGGTAACATCATATTCGTTGTCCGCGATATACTGGTCTAGATCGTTGTAAACTTCGTTCATATCCAAAGCAACACAATCAAGTACCATCAAAGAGCCTTCTCGTAAGAAGTCTTCATACTTGATCCTTGTTGCAGGAGTAAGTTTAGCCATCGTATCCGATGAGATGTAGCATCGAGTCTTAATTCCATATTTTTCTCGAGGAAGAGGAAACAAGAATGTAAATGCACAGAAGTCATCGCCCTGCGAGAGATCCGCTCCCATAGAGCATTGCATCTGCCAGAAATTTCGTGGCTTGTGCGGTAAAGTCTCTTCATAAGTGAAGAAATATGTGTAGCCCTCCATGGGAATACCGAAACGTTTAGCAAGAATGTCGTTTCGAGTAGAGGGAGCCTTCTCAGCACGCTCAACATCAAGCTGATAAGTCTCATAAGAAACAGTCTTACCGATATTAGGAGCAGCCTTCATCCACATAGACGGATCGGCCACTTCTTCGATACTGTCGAGTTTGTAATACCAAATGGACACGTGAGGATTCTCATACTCGCCTTTGAGTATGTCCATCAATTCCATTTTGATTGTATCACCAGCGCCATTACGAACTGTACCCTCAGACGAGATGGCAAGAATCAGGTAATCATCATTCTTCGATGCGCCTTGCTCCAAAGCGCCAATTACGTCTTCTCTAACATCGCAAGAAAGCCATTCGTCAATCGATGAGAACTTAGGCTTAGCACCCTGAACCTTTTCAATTGACATCGGTCGAGCTTCAATGATAGAGTTCGTTAAGAAATTCTCGATACCCTTCTTGGTAGATGAGAGTTTCTTGCGATCCGCCAAACTTCCAGCGGTATTAGCTAGATTACCATCGGTTAGAAACTGAAATAAGGGACCTTTGGCTCGGGTGATCGCAGTTCGAATAGGACTAAGTGTCTCTTCAGTCTGTGTGATAGTAGGAGCCATGACAATCTGCTGAGTAGTGGACGTATCAACCGTTAAATAATATCCTTGCATACAAGCAGCATACATTGACTTGGCGGAACCACGAGAAACAATCAAATACTGCTTGTTAACAAGACGCTTCTTTATTCGCTTCTTTACGTAAACTCCGCCATGGTTATCTGGACCAGGTTGATAAACAGTTCGATCTACAAAATAAAACCAACTAAGAGCATCTTCCGCCCAAAGCTTAAAAGTGTCCAATAATTTTAGATCACTACCATCGGTAAGTGTTAGTTCATTCTCACAAAAATGCACAAAACCGTTGATGGCTTTGTCGTCGTAATATAAACCAGGGTCTCGGATCATATTGTCGATTCGGTTCATCTGCATGGAGATCTCTCGACAAACAGGAATCTCTCCTCGAATTACAGCATCGCGAAATTTGCCGTAATAAATCGGAGTAGCCGAATTAGAAAGGCTCATGCAGAATCACCTCATAACTTTTTCTTCATAGCGGTAAGACCGCCCCAAACGTCATCAGAAGAACTAATTTTCCCAATAACTTTGAAACCCTGCTTTTCATAAACATGACGAGCGTCAGGGGAAATTCCAGGAACTTCAAGAGTAATTTGTTTTGCTCCCGACTTTCGAGAATAATCCTCTGCGAATTTCATTGCGGCTTGCGCGTAACCTTGTCCGCGATTTTTATTATTAATACCAAGCCAAGTAACATTAACAGAAGTGGACGATTCATGAAATAATTGAATACTTCCAATGTTTTCGCCTTTGTCGTTCTTCAAGTTATAATTTTTAGTTCTATCTATCTGACTTTTGAAAGAGTCCTTATATTTTGCTAAAAATCTAGTGATATGAGGAGCAGGATCTGTTTCGATATTAAGAGTCTTGCCAGTTTTTGTCTTATAGGAATATCGATCGATCTTTACGTTCTTGGTAGATCGCCAATTATTAACAAAATTGCGTTTCTTTTTACCAGTAGTAACTCGCCGCTTACGTACGCCCCACTTCATTCCTGGTACACCATAGTGCATGAGATAATCTGGATATTGATACATTAAGAATCACCGCCACAAACAAGTATCATTCGGTCTGCGCATAACTGGATCGGACGGAAGCAGGTTTGCATTCCCGTAGTGGATTGCCTCATGAGTGTTATGCGAACAACAAATAAGATTGTCCAAATCAAATATTACAGGAGAACAATTCTCTATGTCTTCAGCGGTTATCGGATTAATGTGATGGATTAAAAGTCTATTTTGAATTTCAAAACCATCCATGGCCAAATCGCATCCGTTATCACGAAGTATAACTTGACGTCTTGTACGTTTCCATTCATCAGAGGTATACAATGCTTGGTTTAAGTATCGACTCCAACCAAAAGTATCTTCTCCAACTTTACCGTCAAGCCTTAGATACTCATAACGTTCTTTAAAGGATGGAATCTCGATAAGTTCCGAGTAAGTTCTAATACTCATCGATTATCTCTCCGTCATCAGCACCAGAATAATCGCGCATCGCTGCGAGAACCTTCTGATAGAACTCCTCAGAACGCTTCTGAGACTCAAGGTTAGCAGTCTTAGCTTTGAGAAGTCGATTCTCTTCCTGAAGTTTCTCGTTCTCAAGCTTAGCCTTAGCAGTTCCTAGTTTTAAGTAATGAACCACGATCTGAGGAGACGCCGTGCCATCAAGAATCTTACGTTCTGCTAAATCGGTAGCTTCAGCAATTAAACGATTCTCTTGTTCTTCGGGAGTCAAGGCTGGCTTTACTTGCCTTTTACTCTTTGCCACGTAACTCACCTCATACTTTCTTAGTTAATCGTAAGCTTACTCATGGAGAACCTCTAGAGTTTCCAGATACTTTTCAGTACCCTCTTGAAAGGAGCCAGGGGTCACCACATCCCTGTTTAGTTGTGAAAGACCAGAGGCCCTCTGTGAGTAAGCTTAGAAATAATTAAGACCTTGCGGGAGTTGGTCCATTTTGATTGTTGTAATGCGAGCCTAGACCTTCGGATCCATACGGATGCCTTGCTCGACCATTCATTTTGAAGAAGCAGATTTGCCCAATCTTCATTCCTCGCTTAATCCAAATAGGAAAGCGATTCTCGTTCTTCATCTCAAGAGTAATCTGCCCTGAGAAACCGGCGTCAATAAAGCCTGCCGTAACATGGGTGGTGAGTCCAAGACGGCCAAGAGAAGACTTTCCCTCGAATCGGCCAGCAATGTCATCTGGCATGTTTACAGTCTCTTGCGTCGAGGCAATGATAAACTGATTCGGCTGAAGAACATAGATCTCATCTTTGAGAGTAGAAAGATCAATCGATTGATAATCGATACCGTGAACTTGCTTGTCATAAGCCGTAATAAATGCCTCAGGTGGACATGAATTCGACGCAAACTCGAATGTTAGTAGATCTTTATCGAGAGTCAAGTCATAACTACAAGGCTGAAGTTGATTCTCGTTAAAAGGAACAATCAAATTTTTGTACTGAGACTTGAACTTGATTGCAGTATCCTCAAGTAGCATTTGGTTTACTCCTTATATAAAAATTAACGACGCTTAATTGCATCTTTATACGCTTGCTTGGCTAATTCTCGATCGTTAATGTACTGCTGACCGCTCTTCTTTAAGGCTGATTTCTTTTCGACGGAAGCCTTCTCATAAGAAGCTGCATATTTAGCAATGATTTTAGCTTCAGAGTTTGTAAAAGATTCTGAGTTTTTAGCCAGAGCACTATCACGAGCAGAAGCTAAACCTCGAGCGGTACTCTCATGTTTCTCTGCTTTACTGATATACTCTTTTCCGAAATAGGTATCACGCCCCCAGAAATCGGCAGTATTGTAATGCTCTTTTGCTTTTTTGTTATGCTTCTCGATTTGTTCGTTATAGTACTCATTCGTTTGATCTGCGATACGTTTATGTTTCTCTTTGTTTGAACTCAAAGCGGCCTCTCGACCAGCAACCTGAGATTTAAACTTCTTCTTAATTGCTCGGTCTCGGGCATCTCGATCAGACGATGCTTTCCGATAAGCTTCTTTACGAGTCTTGCGTGCTGCTTTCTTCTGAGCATGTCGTACGCCCCACTTCATACCTGGGACGCCGTAGTGCATGAGATAATCTGGATATTGATACATTTGTGGTTACCCTCCCCCCTGAATTATTCAGGAGAATGTTAAAAATGGTGCCGGAAGTGGGATTCGAACCCACAAGTCAAATATGACGAGAGATTTTAAGTCTCCTGCGTATGCCAATTCCGCCATTCCGGCTTTTAAATCAACTCAAACGAATATCCTTTATGAAAAGATTGACGACCAGACAAGCAATCGCAAATATGCCTATCATTTCCGTTAATAGTCTTAGCACAAGCAGTAATACTAGGAAATTCTTCACCGGTTTCAAGCACTCGAACAGGGTGTCCTTTTCTACCTCCGTTCGGATTCTTTTTTCCAAGCATTCCCCTACTAGGTTTGGCCAAACCTGTAGAATAAGCATGTTTCATGTTATAACTAGCCGTAACCCATTCCAAATTAGAATAATCATTATTTAATTTGTTTCCGTCTTTATGGTTTACAAAATCTAATTTGTCCGGATTAGGAACGAACAATTCTCCTACCAAACGATGAATACGAAATTTATATCTCTTCCCATCTCGATACAAATCAACATTTGCGTAACCGTTACTAGCGACAAACGGCTTTTTTATCAAACCTCGTACATCATTCCGAACTTCTCCGGAACTAGATACAGAATATTGAGAAAAACCTGGTATTTTCTTCCACGTATCAGGCATAAATAACCTCCGATAGTTTTCAGAAAAAATCCCGCTGGAGAAGAGATGAAGAGGCCGGCGATGAGGGGAGGGGGAAGTTTCGCG
>OLPL01000121.1_pt1 | contig 59227 bp, 38 predicted proteins | sample 1673211 | NCBI WGS metagenome assembly OLPL01 (sample SAMEA3136766, study PRJEB25190) | human gut metagenome | reverse complement strand
TCTTCCACTTGGAAGCTATTATGTAAAAGAACTGAAAGCACCAGATGGATTCGTACAGCTTTACAGTGGTTGATGATCAGATCTATTATCGTATCAATTCCCTTATGAATCCGGTTAAAATGCCGGCAATGACAGCAGAGCGTGTAAAAGGAATGATTGGTGTCAGAGATACCGTAAGAGAATTGATTGCCATGCAGATGGATGAATATTCCAGTGATGAGGACATTGCTGCTCTTCAGAAACGTTTAAATGAAGTTTATGATGCTTATACGGAAAAGTATGGTGTCATTGGAAGTAATGCCAACAAAAGGGCATTTTCGGACGATTCATCTTACTGTCTGCTGTGTTCACTGGAAGATCTGAATGAAGATGGAACCTTGAAGCGTAAAGCGGATATGTTCTATAAGAGAACCATTAAACGTGCAGTAGCAGTGACAAGCGTGGAAACATCCAGTGAGGCACTTGCGGTATCCATGAACGAAAAGGCAAGGGTTGATCTTCCTTATATGGCACAGATTACCGGAAAGACCGAAGAAAAAATAGAAGAAGAACTGACAGGAGTAATCTTTAAAAATCCTTTGACAGACCAGTGGGAAAATGGGGATGAGTACCTGTCTGGAAATGTCAGAGAGAAACTTCGGATTGCAAAGACATTTGCTGAAAGTCACCCGGAATATGAGAGCAATGTCAGGGCATTGGAACAGGTACAGCCGAAAGAACTGGAGGCTTCTGAAATTGAGGTGCGGATAGGAGCAACCTGGATAGAGCCGGAAGACTATCAGGATTTTATGAAGGAACTGCTTCATACCCCGTGGTATCTGCTAAAGGATAATGGTATTAAAGTACAATATTCCAATGTCAGCGGAGAATGGAGAATCAGCGGAAAAAATGCAGACAGCACTTCAAATTCACTGGTTTATGCTACCTATGGAACTGAGAGGGCAAATGCTTATCGCATATTGGAAGATTCCCTGAATCTGAAAGATGTGAGGATTTATGATAAAGTAGTAGATGATGATGGAAATGAAATTAGAGTATTAAACAAAAAGGAAACTATGCTTGCAACACAGAAGCAGGACGCCATGAAAGCCGCTTTTCAGGACTGGATTTTTAAAGACCAGGATCGCCGTGAGAGGTTGGTAAAGGTATATAATGAGCGCTTTAACAGCATCCGTCCCCGTGAATATGATGGAAGCCATTTGACATTTCCTGGCATGAATCCAGAAATAGAATTGCGGCCACACCAGAAAAATGCAGTTGCTCATCAGCTGTATGGTGATAATGTATTACTGGCACATGTAGTAGGTGCCGGAAAGACTTATGAAATGGTGGCTGCAGCTATGGAGAGTAAGCGATTGGGGCTGGCACAAAAAAGCCTTTTTGTAGTACCTAATCATCTTACCGAGCAGTGGGGAGCGGAGTTCTTACAGCTGTATCTTCCGTTTAAATATCAGGAGATTGTGGCAGATGCAGGATATGAAAGCGAAGAAAATTACCTGTTTCTCGAAGAAAACGGTCAGCTGGCCTATATCAAACCCTAGAACTATGAGATTTCGAAAACCCGAAAATACCGTCAGGATATTGGGCGGATGGAAAACATGAAATATGATGAAAAAGCGGACTGTTATTACTGTAAAAATGGACAGGTGTTGACAGTGCAGTATGAAAAGAGAGAAAAGACGGCCAGTGGATACCGGAGAATCGTTACCGTATATCGAAGCAGCGGATGCGGCGGGTGCCCTTTCAAAACAGACTGCATTAAGGGAAACAACTGTAAAACCCCAATGGAGGATCGGCAGAAAATACTGTATATTTCGAAAAAGATGAAAGAAGAACGTCAGGAAACAATAAAACGGGTTACCAGTGATTATGGAACACAGCTTCGAATGAACCGAAGCATACAGGTGGAAGGAAGCTTTGCAAACATTAAAGAGGATATGGAATTCAGGCGATATTTATATCGAAGGAAAGCAAATGTAACCGCCCAGAGTATCTTGCTGGCGATCGGGTATAACATAAACAAGCTTCATCATAAGATTCAGGCAGGAAGGACAGGGCGGCATTTATTTCCACTCAAACAAACCGCCTGATTTTGACAGGTCAAAAGTAAATCCTGAAAACGAACCTTTTTCCAGAAAAGGTTTATTAAAGTTCGCCTTCTTGTAGAAACAGAATGAAAGGGAGAATATTTCGCCTTAAAAAAGGCGAGAGTATGAAACTTTTTCTGTAAAATAATGTTTGGAAGGTTCTTCTATGATACAATAAATATCATTAGGAGGACCTTTTATTATGGCAAGACAAAAGAAACCGGTACATCGAGTACAAATGACCGAAGGAAAACGAAACATCATCCATCAGCTCCTGGAAGAGTATGATATCCAGTCTGCTGAAGACATCCAGGATGCGCTCAAGGATCTTTTAGGCGGTACCATTAAGGAAATGATGGAAGCGGAAATGGACGATCATCTCGGCTATGAAAAATCAGAACGTTCGGATAATGATGATTACCGCAATGGGTATAAGCGCAAACAGCTCAACAGCCGATATGGATCGATGGAAATCGAAGTGCCGCAGGACCGAAAATCAACATTTGAACCACAGGTGGTGAAAAAACGTCAGAAAGATATTTCTGATATTGATCAGAAGATTATTTCCATGTATGCCAAAGGAATGACTACCAGACAGATTTCCGAAATCATCGAAGATATTTATGGCTTTGAAACCTCGGAGAGTTTTATTTCCGATGTAACCGATAAGATCCTGCCACAGATCGAAGACTGGCAGAACCGGCCGTTGGACGAAGTCTATCCCATTCTCTACATCGACGCAATTCACTATTCCGTAAGAGATAATGGTGTGATCCGAAAGCTTGCAGCTTACGTGATTCTTGGAATCAACACGGAAGGAAAGAAAGAGGTTCTGACCATCAGCGTTGGCGACAACGAAAGCGCAAAATACTGGCTTTCCGTTATGAACGAACTGAAAAACCGGGGTGTCAAAGATGTATTAATCATCTGTGCAGATGGTTTAACCGGCATCAAAGAAGCAATCGCTGCTGCTTTTCCAAAAACCGAGTATCAGCGCTGTATCGTACACCAGGTAAGAAACACACTGAAATATGTCCCTGACAAGGACAGAAAAGCATTTGCAGCGGATCTGAAGACCATTTATCAGGCCGCAGATGAAAAGAAAGCGCTGGCAGCCTTAGATCGTGTAACTGAAAAATGGTCTCCCAAATATCCGAATTCCATGAAACGCTGGAAGGATAACTGGGATGCCATCTCTCCAATTTTCAAGTTTTCAACGACGGTCAGAACGGTGATTTATACCACCAATGCGATTGAATCCCTGAATTCCACCTACCGGAAGCTGAATCGGCAGAGAAGCGTATTCCCAAGCGATACGGCCCTTTTAAAAGCGCTGTACCTGGCCACTTTTGAGGCTACGAAAAAATGGACCAGTACGATTCGAAACTGGGCGCAGGTATATGGCGAACTGAGTATTATGTACGAAGGTCGTCTTCCAGAATAACGAGTAAACCGACGATCAAGACAGGCGGAAAACCGCCTGCTCTTGACATGCCATTCAACAACTGTTATATATAAAACAAGGGTGAGAAGCCTGATTTTCAGGCTTGCCACCCTTGCATATCATAGAAGAATCTTATTTACAGACTTTTTCTCACAGTCTCGATAATATAATAAACCTGCATTATCACACGGCTTTTTCGTGAATAATGCAGGTTTATTTTTAAGTGCATATCTAAAACACCATCTCGAATCAGCCGATCATTCCCTACACATAAATATAATCACTCATCACCGGCTGCAAATTGTTAGAAAGCAGTGCATTATAGACTTCTTCTACATTTCTTCCATCTGAGATCTCGAACTGGTCGTCGCCCTTATCCTCGATGTCATCTACATGGCTTCCGATTCCGGTGCTGACTCCGGCGGAGATTTTGGTTGCCGCGATACCTACAAGGTTGTCACGTACCCGCGCGCACTCTCTCGTTGACACTGTGATACTTGCAAATGGCATGAATAACCGATATGCGCACACAACCTGCAAAAGCTGTTTCTCGTGAACATCCATAGGATTGATGCGATCGTTATTGATGATCGGGCGCAGACGCGGACAGGAAAATGCGATTTCTGCATGCGGGTATTTTCTCTGCAGAAGATAGGCGTGGTATCCGGTTGCAAATGCATCCTTTCTGAAATCATCCAGACCCAGCAGTGCACCAAATCCTACCCCGCGCATGCCTCCTCTTATGGCACGTTCCTGGGCGTTGACACGATACGGATAGATACGTTTGTGTCCTGCCAGATGAAGTGTTTCATATTTATCGGAATTATAGGTCTCCTGGAAGACAGTTACATAATCAGCGCCACATGCATGCAGATACGCATACTCATCAGAGTTCACCGGATAGATTTCAAGTCCGATCACTTTGAAATATTTTCTTGCGATCTTGCAGGCATTTCCGATATATTCCACTGTGGATTTGTTTCTGCTTTCTCCGGTCAGGATCAGAATCTCCTGCAAGCCTGTCTCAGCAATCGCCTGCATTTCTTTTTCAATCTCGCTTTCATTTAACTGGGCACGTTTGATCTTATTATGACAGTTGAATCCACAGTAAATGCAATAATTTTCACAATAATTTGCAATATAGATCGGTGTGAACATATAGACGCTGTTTCCAAAATGTTTTCTTGTCTCAATCTGTGCTGCCTGGGCAATCTCTTCGATGAAAGGCAGTGCTGCCGGTGATAAAAGCGCCGCAAAATCTTCCGGTGTTCTGGAACTGTGTGCGATGGCCTGTTTTACATCAGCCGCTGTGTATTTGTCATAATCATACGCATGCATGGCATCTACGACCTGATCCAGGATCTCAGACCCAATATCTTCCATACCCGGCATATATTTCATATGATCGATTCTGTTTTTCTTCTGATCTTCCAGAATCTCTTCGCTTAAGATACTTTCATTGATATGCTGATTTTCCATGGTCTAGTCCTCCAAAAATCCGGTCAGCGGTGATGATGCACTTGCTCCTCTTTCGATCTGTCTTCCCAGACCGGAAAGGTAGGCGCTTCGTCCTGCTTCGATTGCCTTTTTAAATGCCTCTGCCATAACCGGCACGTCTCCGGCTGTCGCGATTGCTGTATTTGCCATAACGGCAGCCGCTCCCATTTCCATAGCCTCACATGCCTGAGACGGGCGGCCGATTCCTGCGTCAACGATGATCGGCAGATCCATCTCATCGATGAGGATCTGGATAAACTCCTTTGTCGCCAGACCTTTGTTTGATCCGATGGGTGCTCCCAGTGGCATGATGCAGGCTGCTCCGGCATCTTTCAGAGCCCTTGCCGCATTCAGGTCCGGATACATATAAGGCATAACTACAAATCCTTCCTTTGCAAGGATTTCTGTTGCTTTGATCGTCTCATAGTTATCGGGTAATAAATATTTGGAATCGTGTACAACTTCGATCTTTACAAAATCCCCACATCCCACTTCTCTTGATAATCTGGCGATTCGCACTGCCTCCTGGGCATTTCTCGCTCCGGATGTATTCGGAAGCAGGGTTACATTCTCCGGAATGTAATCCAAAATATTGGCAAGTCCTCCTTCGTTTGCACGGCGAAGTGCCAGTGTGATGATCTGTGCGTCTGCTTTTTCAATGCAGGCTTTCACAAGATCCAAAGAAAATTTTCCTGATCCTAAGATAAATCTTGATGTAAATTCATGTCCTCCAAGGCTCCATGTATCTTTTATACTCATAAGTTTATTTCTCCTTCTTCGTAACTGTTCATTGTCTACTTAATATCTGCTGAATAGTTACCTGTATTCTTTATACTTCGTAATGGTTCACTGTTTTCACAATGTCTGCTGAATAGCTGCTATATTTCTTCTTCTCCAAGCAGCAAACGGGTGATCATATTGGCTTCATGGGCTGCGCAGATCGCAACCCGCGGTGCCATCAATCCGTTGCCATAGGTCGGTTCCGTAACCTGATCCCCGCAAAGATAGAAGTTTTTCATCAATCGCTGGGTACGAATTGTATTGCTGCTTCCATACCCGGCCATTCCGGATGCGGACACCAGTTTTTTCTCCGGAAAATGCTCCAAAATTCCATTTACAAGCATGGCTTTTGCCTCCGGATTGTCAAATGCTTCACATATAATTCCTGCATTCTCAAAAAGTGAAATCAGATTCTCTTCTGTCACTTTGATGCAATCCGTCTGAATATCGATATACGGATTAATCTTTTGAAGCAGAGACTTTAAAGCATCTGTTTTGTACATACCGATATGTTCTGTAAAATACTGCTGCCGGTTCAGATTCGTAATATCCACCACGTCAAAATCAATAAGATGAAGATGGCCCACGCCGATACGCGCAAGTGCATATGCCACGTTGGATCCCAGACCTCCGAGACCTGCGATCGTCACCCGGCCTTCGGACAGTTTCTTTTGCTTTTCCGGTGAATGACGTTCTTCAAGTGCAGCCTGTATTTCCTCTTTTGTCAAAACCTTCGTTGTCTCCATTTTCAGCCTCCTCCTACAAATGTTACCACCTCCATGCAGTCTCCGTCTTCTAACATCCTGTCCGCATACTCGTTTTTAGGAAGGATCTCGCCATTCAGTTCCACTGCAATCCGCTTCATCTGGTATCCTGCACTTTCAAGATACACTTCTACAGAAGTTGCCTTCTCCAGTTCGATTTCTTTTCCGTTTACTTTGATCACCTGCATCTCACCTCCTTGAAGCAAAAAAAGAGTCCACAAAAAAACGTACCCTCGGTGGTGCGCCCCTTCATGAACTCTCGCTCAATCTCATTCTTTTATACCTGGATTCGCGTAAAAAAGGAGATACCAAAGTATCTCCCGTTAAATCTGTCGTAATTTTTCTGTATCTTCACAGTTACAGACTCTCTTACATAACGTTCCTACGTTGGCATTATCCAAATCAGGTATATGGGTCGAAGTTTTCAACTTCCTCTCAGCCTATCACATAAGCTCCCCGGTTCTATTTATTTGACAACCCAAGTATAATTATTTTTTTCTGTTCTGTCAAATATATTTTTTGTCTTTTTTAATTAATACATCGCTTCGCTTTTTATTTTACCCTGTCTGCGCTGCCACGTACAATAAGCTTCGCAGGTACGATCACTTTTAACCCTATCTCCCTGGAGGATGTGATGCGTTCACGAAGAAGGCGAACCGCCTCCTCACCCAATAATTCCATATGCAGGCGCACTGTAGTCAGCGGCGGAACCAGATAGTTGGCCATCGCTATATCATTATATCCCACAATACTCACATCCTCCGGAATCCGGAGTCCCTTTTCACTGACTGCCCGATAACAGCCCACTGCCAGAGAGTCGTTGTTTGCAAATATTGCTGTAGGTTTCTCCTTCCCTTCCAGGATTTCCCTGCACAGCACATAACCGTCCTCCGGTGTAAATTTCCCCACCCGCACAAGTGCCGGAGAGAATTCACCGATTCGCTCCATATATTTTTTGTAAGTTACCATTCGTTCATCATGCACTTCATCGCCATCCTTGTCGACTTCATAGCCGCCAATAAATGCTATCTTCTTATGTCCCAGTCCTGTCAGATAATCCATCACCGCTTCCACAGAACTGTCCAGATCGTTGACTACGCAATCAAACTGATCTCCTTTTGGCATAGCATCCAGAAATACTGTAGGCTTTTTGAAGGCTTCTATCTGCCTTACCATGCTCTTACTGAACGTTCCAAGGCACAAAAGGCCATCGAGTCCTCCAAGATTCTTCAGCTCCTCCAGATTCTGGATCTGACAGCGTTCCATATTCTCTGCCTCTAGTTTTTTTTCTACCGCCAGACGGACTGTCAGATAATAAGTATCTCTCAGCTCCTCCTCTCTGGAATAAGAATAATAAACCCCAACCGTCAGGTGTCGCTTCCTGCTTTTTCTTTCCCTTGCCTGATACTGAAGTTCCCTGGCAGTATCAAATATTTTCATTCTGGTCTCATCCTGCACATTCAACGTCTCATCGTGGTTCAAAACTCTGGAGACTGTCGCTGCGGAAAAACCGGTACGCTCTGCGATATCTTTTATTGTAGCCATCTTAAATCCCTCTCTGCATGATACTTTTCAATATTTTTCGAATCGCATCAGCTATGTCAGTGCATTTCATGGTTTATCTTACCATATTGCCCCCAACCACGCAACGAATTGTTACGGCGCTGTAACTGTGAAGGTACTGAACAGTTACACGACGCTGTCCTTATGCCGTTGTCTCCTCCGTGGCTGAATTCGCCAGAATAACCGCCGCCAGAATAATGGCACATCCCAATATCATGCGCAATGTAATACTTTCATGAAGAATCATAACCGAGAACAAGGTTCCGAAGACAGACTCCATAGACAGAATGATTGCCGCCTTTGTCTCATCCACATACTTCTGGCATGCTGTCTGAAGAAGATAACAGACCGTTGTGCTGATAATGCCGAGATAGAGAACACTCCACCATCCTTTTGCAGTAACCTGAAAATGCACCTGCCCGGAGGCAATCATGAATATCAATGATAAAATACCTGCCGTACACATCTGAATAAAGTTCAACACAGATGCCCTGTACTTTTTCACAAAGATGCTTGTCAGAAAAATCTGAAAAGCAAAGCCCACTGCACATATAAGGGTCAGTCCGTCACCCAGTCCCAGGGACAGATCTTTATCCAGGGACAAAAGTCCCACCCCCACGATGGCCAGCACTGCTCCTATTATACCTCTGAATCCTACTTTTTTCCGGCAGATCAGAAAAGCAATAAAAGGAACAATCACCACATTTGTGGCTGTGAGGAACGCATTCTTTGACGGAGTCGTATACTGCAGTCCTATGATCTGAAGAGAAAACCCAATAAAAAGAGCTGCGCCCATAAAAACTCCTGCAGTTACTTCCTCTTTTTTTATTCCTTTAAGATTTCGGATACTTATCCCACCCATAAGCACGGAAGCCAACAGAAAACGAATGGTCATGATCTGAAAAGGCGACAGACTGTCAAGAGCCATGTCACTGGCCACAAATCCTCCTCCCCAGATAACAGTAACTAATACCAATCCGGCAATCGCCATATATTTTTTCATAAATCACCTTATCCTTTCAGAGGTTTCAGGCAAATATCAGACCCGATTCCACATAAAAATTCCGCAAGCACGTCAATACATCCCTGCACATCCTCCATACTGCACACTTCTGCCGGATTATGCATATAGCGAAAAGGTATGGACATAACTGTTGTAGGTATCCCCCTGCCTGCCATATGAATAGCATCTGCGTCCGTACAGGTTCTTCCACATCCGTCCTCCCACTGATATTTTATATGTACATTCCGGGCAGCTCCGTGCTTTGTCAGTTCTTCCCCTACAGTAGTTGCCGCATAAATTCCACATGTGCACCCTCTTTCCTTGGCCTTTTTCGCAGCCTCCAGGATAATATATCCTCCCAGACGGTCATCAAGGCCTCTTGCACAAAGTCTGTCATTTAAAAGTTCTCTGTAATCCGTGTCAAAGCTCACCGAATCACCACAGGCCACATGAGCCATGGCATCTTCCCTGGAAACAGCACCGATATCGATGATGATATCTGTAATTTCCAACTCTTTCTTATTCAGAGAGCCATGGTTTCGGACTGCGCCGTAAACCACATTTCCTTCATGCATAATTCTGACTTTCTGTCCAAGATAAGTTCCCGGATAAATACCACCCGCCTTGGATACGTGGAGCATTCCTTTCTCCGTAATATGCGATACCATGAGACCAATCTCATCCATATGTGCCGACAGCATAACCTTGATCTCTGCATCCGGATTTACAATACTTACCACATCGGCAATTTCATCCGTGTAGATCTCATCCGCAAATCCTCTTGCATACTTTATAATTTTTCTTTGAATCTCTTCCTCGAAACCGGAAACCGATGCTGTTTCCAGTAATTCATATAAAAATTTTCTTTTCATATGTATTCTTACTCCCTTTTCCCATTCTATACCGTGTTCATCGTCTGCTCACGCTTTTTGTTGATCCGATAATACAGCCCTACACTGAGCAGGAATCTGGATACCTGATCCATCGCAATGATAATCCAAATTATTGTCAAAGGCAGCCTTAACACATAAGCAGCCAGCATGCACAAAGTATTGCCGTATCCCTGGAAAGAGGTGGTAACCACCGTCGCGATCACCACAAACGGAAATTCGAATATAATAGTCTTCATATACCCCTCTGCCAGAGAAAGGATCTGGGGATCCTTTGAAAAAAAGCCAAGAAAAAGCGGTGCCTTAAAGTATAACACCACCTGGAAAACAAACACAATGATCATTTCCGTAAGTATGGTCTGCTCCGCAATCTTCCTGCAATCCTGATGTCTGCCCGCACCGTATGCCCGGGCGATCAAAACTGTAGCCCCGATTGCCACTCCCTTATAAAAACACCATAACGTATCCGTAATCCGGATACAGATTCCCTGTGCGGAAATGTCATTTGCAAGCAACCGTCCAACCATTGCTGTGATTACCAGGTTTGCCGAAATCTGAAGTATGTTTTCCAGTATCATCGGAATAATGATTTGATAAATATCTCGTTTTATAACTTTTTTCCCGTACACAGAAACCTCCATCCTTTTTAAAACGGGTGTTTGAATATACTTCAGACACCCGTTTTATTATGCTTTGTTTATAAATATGACCATGCTTCTATTTGCCGAATTTGGCTTTCATTTCCTCCTTCCATCTTTTCCCTTCCTTTCTTACTTTCTTCTGTATTGCTCGGCACGCTCTGCCAGCGATTCCTTCCCGATTCCGAAAATCTTCCAGGTAAATGTAAACGGTTCCGGATACAGTTTATCTTTTTCCAGACACTCGGCACCCCAGCTTGCACTTCCCAGACCATGCTGTGCATAATCAACAGATAATTGGATATTTTCCGTTCTGTGAAGTTCATTTGTATGTGTCGCCTGTGTCAGGTTTTCCTGTGTATAATGTAATGCTCCAAAAGAGAATTCTTTATCCGATGCGATACAGATTCCATTACCCGCCTCTGTCACAAACGCAGCCCAGCGAGTATCCTCATGATTACCTGTCTCCTGAGGCAGTATATAAGGGAAATAGAAATCTTCCACGTTCTTCTCCCAGCAGCCTATCGCGTTGCCTTCTTTACAGTCCGGATATGTTTCCAGAGGTCCTCTTCCGTACCAGACTGCCTGTTCACAGGTTTTATCCAGCACAAACCGCATACCAATCCGCGGAAAACTCTCCGGAAGCTGCACACCGGTTGGCACTCCGTGATAACTCATGGTTATAAGACCATCTGCCTGAATGTGATATTCAGCCTTCACAATGATTTTCCAGTCAACCGTTATCGGTGCATAGATCTGTGAAACGGAGATAACCACTTCCTGTTTCTTCTCCTCTACCGTCACCTTTTCAACAAGGTTTGTCATGGCTTTCAACATCGCTTTTTCCCAGATTTCAGCCACATTCTTGTCATTGTCAACAGGTGCTCTCCAGAAGTTCAGCCCCAGTCCTTTGCAGATTAACCGTTCGCCATTCAATGTATAACCACTTAAATATCCATGAACCCGGTCAAACTCGGCAGTAAAATTCTGGCCTTCCACATAAATAATTCCTGATTTTTCCACCATATGCAGTTCTCCGGAGTTTCCGTTATCTGCCGGCTCTTTCACTGTCTTCCGAACTGCTTTATTGAGACATTCCTGATGGAACGCAACCTCATGATGAGCTTCCTCAGACCAGATCTGTTTTTCTTTGTAACATACGGTGATCGTCAGCCAGATATCCTGTTCATCGCACCATGCTCCTGACTCTGCAGAATCATATACCATGATGCGTTTGCATCTATGTGGTGCTACCTCACTCAGATCCACCTTACCTTCCAGCAGAATTCCCTGCAGTGTATGAACCTTGAATGTACCTTCAAGATGAGACAGGTCAGTAAAATCATATTTATTGCAAACTGTAATTTCACCTGTGGTTTTATCAAAATCGATAAATGTTACCGGCTCCATTACTTTTTTCACCTGTAAAATACCTGGCGTCGGTCTTCTGTCTGCCTGGATCAGTCCATCACAACAAAATGCCCCACTGTTTGGATAATCCCCGTAATCTCCGCCATATGTATAGTAAGCTTTGCCGTTGCCGTCATATTTTTTAATACCGTGATCAACCCACTCCCAGATAAAACCGCCCTGCAGTCTTGGATATCGTTCAAATATTTCCCAGTATTCTTTTAATCCTCCCGGGCCATTTCCCATTGCATGTGCGTACTCGCATACTACATGAGGTTTCTTCTTTGCAGTGTCTCTTCCCAGGTTTTCCAATGCCTTATGTCTGGTATACATAGTACTGTACACATCAGCTATAGAAGCATCCCTGTCTTCCTCGTAATGAACCAGTCTGGTTGGATCATACTCTTTTACAAATCTTCCGCTGGCTACAAAGCTGCTTCCGAATCCTGATTCGTTTCCCAGTGACCAAAACAGAATACTTGGATGGTTCTTATCCCTTCTTACCATACGTTCCGCACGATCCACATAGCTTTTTTCCCAGATCGTATCATCACTGATCTTATTCATGTTTTTGGTATAAGCCATCTGGTTACACTCCAGATCAGCTTCCTCCATCACATAAAGTCCAAGACGGTCACACATATCCAGAAAATCAGGATGTGGCGGGTAATGCGAGGTTCGTACTGCATTGATATTGTTCTGTTTCATCAGATACAGATCAGCCAGCATATCCTCTTTTGTAATGCATCGTCCTGTATTTTCATTCCAGTCATGTCGGTTTACTCCTTTTAATTTGATAGCCTCTCCATTTACCAGAAATAATCCGTCTTTTACACAAATATTTCTGAATCCTGTCCACTCTCCATAGGATTCCAGAACTTCTCCCTGTTTCTTCAGGGTAAGGATCACCCGATATAACTCAGGGTGTTCTGCTGACCAGGGTTTTATATTCTCCAGAATTACCTCTGTCACATATTCTGTCTCGCCTTTTTTACCACTTATCTCACGGCTTTCACTGAAGATGACCTGTTCGCCGTCCATTACTTCCATCTCAACAGTAAGCGCCGTCTCATCCTCCGTATGATTTTCAAACACTGCATCCAGGCAAATCTTTCCGGTCGTCTCATTCTGTTCCATAACCAGATCAGATACGATCCGCCAGTCCAGCATATGATGTTTCGGTCTCCGGATCAGAGATACATCTCTGATAATTCCGGCAAACCACCACATATCCTGATTTTCCAGATAACTGCCATCACTGAATTTGTAGACGATCACCGCCAGCACGTTTTCCCCATCCTGTAATGCTTCTGTCACATCAAATTCAGCTGTGTTACGAGGCCCCTGGCTGTATCCTATGAATGTACCGTTGAGCCATACGTGATAAGCACTTTCAACTCCGTCAAACCTCAGGATATATTCCCTGTCTTTTTGTTTCTCCTCCTGAAAAGTGTACCGGTAAACACCCGTAGGATTGTCTGCCTGTATGCCCGGGTCGTCCAGAATCGGGAACAATGCTATCGCATCATTATAATGTGGATAATCATAACCATTCAGCTGCCAGTGTCCGGGAACCGGCATCATACCAAACTCCCGATCGTCATATTCCTTCTCCATACATGTGTCAGGAACATAAAACGGTGACTCATAATAAGCAAATTTCCACTGTCCGTTCAACAGACGGTAATTGGAACATTCTTCTCTTCTTCCCTGTCTTGCCGATTCCTTATTCGGATAACCACAATAAAACGGTCTGACCGGAAGACGATTTCTTCCAAGGACCTCTACGTTACTCCAATCCATGTGTTTGTATACGTATTCCATATCTTTCCCCTTTCTACTTTTATTCAGGGCAACTTTCCCTGAACAACCTGTCTGAACACCTTCTTTTGATACCAGAGTGTGGAATATCCTACAAAGATCAAACCCTGATAATCGGATATCTTCGATGCGTTGGCATCCAGCATAGATTCAAAGACCTCTTTTACTTTAAATCCGTTTTTTTCAAGTTCCATCTTTATATTCACGCGGATAATCTGATAAAATTTATCTTCCACTTCTTCTTCCTCGCCATACAAAAGCCTAACTCCTATGGTTCCTCTTGTACCTTGAATGGCTGAGTATTCAAAACATTTGTTGTATCCCAGTTCGCCTGCCGCCTCCAAAATCCTTTCCCTTGTCTTCTGAGATACAGAAAAGGTAGTGTCATTTTTCAGAACTCTGGATACAGATGCTGCAGATACCCCGGCCCTCCGGGCGACATCTCGTATGGTAGCCATATTCCCACCTCTCGATTAATTAAATCACATCGTCTGACTGTACATTTATCTCCGATGTAATTTAGTTAATATTTCTTTTTATTTAGTAAATCTATTTCCATTCCTTATACCATCACATTACTTGAAATAATAGGATTTGTCAACAATATAATTGGATATTCTTCTGTTTTTTTGTAACAATACATATTTTTATCACTTTTGTATAATTTATCATACCTGTTATTTAGTAAATTCACATAAAGAAAATGGACTGTTTTATCACAAAACAGTCCATTTTCTTTCGTCTTTAGTAAATTTATTTACCTGATCAATATTCAACAACCCCATAATATCTGCGGTCATCCGGATTATGATCTCTTACTATCGAAAAATAATAGCAGAACCATTCCAGCGGTACAAACATAACGAACGGTGCCAGATCATCATGAAGTCCCATAGCAAAGTTTGCATAATCCAGAACAATTGCTGTCCCCTTCCACTTCTCAACAAACTTAAGCGCTCTCTGTGTAATCACTCTGGAGGAATCTGTAGGAACCAAAAACAAAAACGGTACACCGGATTCTACAATCTCCAAAGGTCCATGACGGAATTCTCCCGCCTGTATCACCGCACCATGAGACCAGAGAAATTCCATTCCGGTAATAACACCTTCTTTATAAGCAAGAGGCACCATGGAGCTCGCGGATACGGTGTAGAATCCTTTCAGGTTACGAAAAACAGAGGGAGATAATCATAGCCAGGCGCTGTGATTATCTCCCTCTGCTTTCCATTTTTCTGTTGAAAAAGACCCAAATTTAATTCTTTATATTTTTTCCGTACTGGCAGTTTCCTTTTCTGTATATTCCTCTATGTCTGTCGCTGTCACCTGTTTAATATGTCGTTTTTTCAGGCGCAGATACACAACTTGCCGAAAAATAGTATAGACCACCGACAGCAGCGGAATAAAAACAAGCATACCTACGATCCCCATAAGATTTCCGCCGATCGTAACTGCTGCCAGCACCCAGATTGACGGAAGCCCTACAGATTCGCCGACAACATGAGGATAAATCAGATTTCCCTCAATCTGCTGCAGCACCAGAAATACTATTATGAATATAATTGCCTGCTTCGGGCTTACCATAAAGATTAAAAAACTTCCTACGGCACACCCGATAAAAGCACCAAAAATAGGAATCAATGCTGTAAATGCAATCAGAACTCCGATCAAAAGCGCATACGGCATTCTCAAAATGCTCAGCGTAACAACAAACATGCAGCCGAGAATCACAGCTTCCAGGCACTGGCCTGTAAGAAAGTTTGCGAATGTCCGATACGTCAGAGAACAGACTTTAAGAAATGCATCTGCTTTTTGTTTTGGAAGAAAAGCAAAAAGTACTTTTCTGATCTGTACATGCAGCTTTTCTTTCTGAAAAAGGACATAGCAGGCAAAGGAAAAAGCAATGAAAAAGGTTGCCAGTCCGCTGACTACGGATCCCACCGCTGACACTGTTGTATTCATCATGTTTCCCGCACCATTTCCAAGCAGACTTATTCCCCACCTGATTGCCTGATCCGGGTTAAACTGCACCTGATCTACCAGCTTCATAATTTCCCGGTTATCATGAAAAAAATCGCGGATCCAGATTTTAATCTGCGGAATAAAGTCTGTGATATTTATCATCAAAGTTCCCATTGTCTTCGTAAGCTGAGGAATCACGCCAATCATCACCAGTGCGATCACGCCAACCACCAATACGATCGTGAGAAGCAGGCTGACCGGTCTTGCCAGTTTTCTCGCTGCCTTATTTTCTTTTTTTATATTTTCAAAAATTTTCTTTTCCAAAAAACTCATTGGCACGTTGATCACAAATACAATCGCTCCGCCAAGTATAAACGGAAATATAATCTGCCCTATTGTTTTCAGCACATCAAGCACTACATCAAACTTCCACAGGGCAACAACAAGAAGTGCTGTAAACACAATAAGCTCCCGTATTTTTTTAATAGATAAATTACTTAAATCCAATATCTTTCTCCTCCTTTTGCCTTATATGTATTCCCTGAATTTTTCCGGATAGTTAGATAGTTACAAAAATCACAGAACAAAGAATAGCAATTTCCGGTAAAATAAAAAAACTCTTATTGCATATCAAATACTGCAATAAAAGTCTCACCATTTTCCTGAAGTACCGGATGGCTCCACCGTACTGACGACACTACAAACGCAGATTTCCAAACATAGGTTACTCCTTTTAATTAGGTTTGATTGTACAATAATCCCTGTCTCCTTGTCAATATTCATTTTTTTGAATATATACCAAAAAACGTTTGGTCTTCCACCTTATAACGAGTTATACTATGAGTATGAAGAGAGCCAGTTTTACACAATACCGGTATCTGGCAAAATTTTACACCAAAAAGGAGTATAGCACTTATGACCATCAAAGAACTTTTCGCGCCGTCCGATATGACGGTGGGAAAACCCTGGGAGAAGATTGTAATTTTTACAATCCCCATGCTGATCGGCAATATCGCTCAGCAGCTTTACAACACCGTAGACAGTATTGTCATCGGAAAATACGTGGGCGACAACGCCCTGGCGGCAGTAGGAAGCGCCAGCCCGATCCTGAACCTGCTTCTGGTACTTTTTGTAGGAATCTCCGTAGGTGCCGGCGTTATGGTATCTCAGTATTTTGGTGCAAGACAACGGGAAGAGCTGTCCATGACGATCGGTAACTGCGTCACACTGACCGCAATTTCTTCCCTGATCATTATGTTTCTGGGAGCCGTTTTCTCGCGGCCGCTTCTGGAGATGCTCCATACGCCTGATTCCATCATTGACTGGTGTACCTCTTATCTGGTCATTCTGATGGTTGGCTGCATGGGAAGTGCCTATTATAATATCCTCTGTGGAATTCTTCGCGGACTCGGCGATTCTATCTCGGCACTGATCTATCTTCTGGTGGCAACTGTCCTGAATATCATTCTGGATATCGTCTTCGTTTCCCGCTTTCAGATGGGTGTCGCCGGTGTCGCCTATGCAACCGTCATCGCACAGGCAGTATCCGCTATACTCTGTTTCTGGAAACTGCTGCGGATGACCGATATCTTTGATTTCAAATTCCGCCATCTGAAGATGAAAAAGAAATACACACTGGAGATCATCCGGCTGGGACTTCCCTCCGGTATCACCCAGGCCATCTTTTCCATGGCCATGGTTATCGTACAGTCTCTGACCAACAGCTTCGGTGAGATGGTCATCGCAGCCAACGTGATCATCATGCGTGTGGATGGTTTTGCAATGATGCCGAACTTCTCTTTCGGAACTGCCATGACTACCTACGCAGGACAGAATGTGGGCGCACATCGCATGGACCGTGTGGAGCAGGGAGCCCGTCAGGGAACCGCCATTGCACTGGGAACCTCCGCGGTGATCACTCTTCTGATCCTGGTCTTCGGCAAAAACCTGATGGCAATCTTTACCGATACTTCGGAACTGGTAACTCTCAGTGCCAACATGATGAAGATACTCGCCGTTGGCTACCTTGCCATGGCCATCACCCAGTCCCTCTCCGGCGTCATGCGTGGAGCAGGTGACACCATGACCCCCATGTGGATCTCTATGATCACCACCGTTGTGATCCGTGTGCCTCTGGCTTACGGTCTTGCTTTCCTCACCAGAACCCCGGAACTTCCAAACGGAAGATATCAGGTGCTCTGGATCTCTCTGCTGGTTTGCTGGTGTATGGGTGCGCTGCTGACATTCCTCTTCTATAAGAGAGGAAACTGGAAGAAAAAAGCGCTGACAGCCAATACGAACGCATAAAGAATCACATCTACCGTGTGGAGTGGATATTTTCATTTTGGAAACAGCCACCTTCTCACTTTATCTTGTTCAAAAAACGGATACAGAAATGATTTTTCACCATTCTGTATCCGTTTTCTGTTTTTTGTATAACAATTTATTTCACTTTTCCGAAGACCCGGAAACTGTTCTTCCAGGTGACTTCTTCTACCTCTTCCTGCGACACGCCCTTAATCTCGGCGATCTTTTCCACCACATACGGAATATTCAGCGAAGAGTTCCGTTTTCCACGGTTCGGAACCGGGGCCAGATATGGGCTGTCGGTCTCTAATAACAGAGACTCCAGTGGAGCGTATTCTACGACTTCCACCAGCTTCCTTGCATTCTTAAAGGTCAGTACACCGCCGATACCGAGGGAAAGCCCCATATCCAGGTATTCCCGCGCCATCTCTTTTCCGTAAGAAAAGCAGTGTACCACACCCCCGATATCCCCGGCGTGAAGCTGTTTCATCGTATCCAGCGTATCTTTTGCAGCGTCACGGCTGTGAATGATAAACGGGAGTTTTTCTTCTCTCGCCACTTCCAGCTGCCGCTCAAACCAGTAGATCTGTTTTTCGTGGTTTTCTTTATCCCAGTAATAGTCCAGACCGATCTCTCCTACAGCCACCGTTTTTTCCATCCGGCAGATCTGATGCATCCGCTGGATCTTCTCTTCATCGAGCGCACCCACATCATCGGGATGAACACCCACCGCACCGTAAATATACGGATAGCGCTCCATCAGATCCACGGTACGATCCCAGCCTTCTACTTCCGCGCATACATTGATCACTCTGCCGATGCCCTGCGCAGGCAGGGCATCCAGCAGTTCTTTTCGATCTTCGTCAAAGGCCTCATCATCATAATGTGCATGACTTTCAAATATCATGTCGATTCACTCTTTCTAGCAGATCTCTGCGCCTGCAGGCATCTTCTTTTCCGGAACCATCAAAGAGAGGTTTCCGTCCGCATCTTCTGCACATAACAGCATACCCTCAGAAAGTACGCCTGCCAGTTTTGCAGGTTTCAGGTTCACCAGAACCATGACTTTCTTTCCTACCATCTCTTCTGCGGTATAGTGTCCCTTGATACCGGATACGATCTGTTTTACCTGGCTGCCGATCTTCACCTGAGAGCACAGCAGTTTTCTGGATTTTTTCACTTCTTCGCAGGCGATGATCTCACCAACCTGGAACTGCATTTTTCCGAAATCATCGAAGGTAATCTCTTCTTTTGCATCGATATCAATTACCGGCTCTTCCGGTACTTCCGGTTTTGCCTGTGCAGCTTTCATAGCTTCCACTTTTTCCAGAATTTCTTTCAGATCCAGACGCTGGAACAGGATCTCCGGTTTGTCTGTTACTTTATTTCCTGACGGATACAGACCGAACTGATCCAGTTCTTCGTAAGATCTCTTTTCTCCGTTTAACTGAGCCAGGATCTTTTCTGTGGTTTCCGGCATGAAGGATTCCAGCAGAGAAGCACCGATGGTGATACTTTCTACCAGGTTGTACAGAACTTCTGCCAGACGGTCTTTCTTCTCTTCGTCTTTTGCCAGTGCCCACGGCATGGTCTCATCGATGTATTTGTTGCAGCGTTTGAACAGGTTGAAGATTTCTGTGATAGAGTCTGCCACACGCAAATCTTCCATCTTGGCAGCTACTTTTGCTTTGGTTCCTGTAACTACTGCCTTCAGATCTTCATCTACTTCTTCTGTTACGCCTGTTTTGGTTACCACGCCACCGAAATATTTGTTGGACATGGAAATAGTACGGTTCACCAGATTACCCAGAGTATTTGCCAGATCGGAGTTCAGTCTCTCTACCATCAGTTCCCAGGTGATCACGCCATCATTTTCAAACGGCATCTCATGCAGTACAAAGTAACGAACCGCATCTACTCCGAAGAAATCTACCAGATCATCCGCGTAGATTACATTTCCTTTGGATTTACTCATCTTGCCATCGCCCTGCAGCAGCCACGGATGACCAAATACCTGTTTTGGCAGCGGCAGATCCAGTGCCATCAGGAAGATCGGCCAGTAGATGGTATGGAAACGGATGATATCTTTACCGATCAAATGCAGGTCTGCCGGCCAGTTTTTGTTGAACAGTTCGGAACTGTTGCCGTCGCAGTCATAGCCGATACCGGTGATGTAGTTGGTCAGCGCATCCAGCCATACATAAGTTACATGTTTCGGATCAAAGTCTACCGGTATACCCCAGCTGAAGGAAGTACGGGATACACACAGATCCTGCAGTCCAGGAAGCAGGAAATTGTTCATCATCTCGTTCTTTCTGGATACCGGCTGGATGAACTTCGGATGTTCGTTAATATATTTGATCAGGCGCGGAGCGTATTTACTCATTTTAAAGAAATATGCTTCTTCTTTTGCCGGTGTACACGGACGTCCGCAGTCCGGACATTTTCCGTCTACCAGCTGAGACTCCGTGAAGAAGGATTCGCACGGGGTACAGTACATTCCTTCGTAATGTCCTTTGTAGATATCTCCCTGATCGTACAGCTTTTTGAAAATCTTCTGTACCTGTTTTTCATGATAATCATCTGTGGTACGGATAAATTTGTCATAAGATGTATTCATCAGATCCCAGATTCTCTTGATCTCTGTGGATACGTTGTCTACATATTCCTTCGGTGTGATGCCTGCTTCTTCGGCTTTCAGCTCGATCTTCTGACCGTGCTCATCCGTACCGGTCTGGAAGAATACATCGTATCCCTGCTGTCTTTTGAAGCGGGCGATACTGTCTGCCAGTACAATCTCGTAGGTATTACCGATATGGGGTTTGCCGGATGTGTAGGCAATCGCCGTTGTCATATAAAATTTTTCTTTTGCCATTGTTTGTTCCTCCTTTTTCTATCATGACAGCCGCCAAGGTCCCGTGCAGGCACGGACTTTGGCTCGTTGCTCGCGTAATCCAAATTGGTCCACTGAACCAATTATCGATATGCAATGCAAAAAAACCGCCTTCTTACATTTCCTGTAAGAAGACGGATATTAACCGTGTTACCACTCCTTTTCGTCTCTTCCTCACGAAAGAAACCTCACCAAGTACTTTTCTATACTCTGCCGCTATAACAGGCGGATCCTGTCGCAGCCTAACCTTCCGGCTCGGTGCGCCTCTCAGAAGCCATCTTCCATTCACCTTGTCACTTCCCTCTCAGCCTCCGGGAATTCTCTGTAATGACAGTCGTGCATGTACTCTCTTCGTCACGGTGTTTTTGTTTATGACTATAGTTTATCGTAGCATATACGTTTGTATTTGTAAAGTCTGTAAATTTTACTTCTTCAGATATTTTTTCACTTCTTCTGCCGAGCGGTTCAGCACCAGTTCTTCCGGAAAGTCCAGTTTTGTCAGCAGTTCTCTTGCCATATCGAATTCCCCGATCAATGTATCAAAGTGAGCATCGCTGTCCATCACGATCGGTACCTGATATTTTTTGCAGTAGTTTAACATGATCGTATCGTTCTCCACCGCATGGATACGGCTGCAGCCGGGATCCATGGAATGATTGTTCAGTTCCAGGATCTTTCCGTATTCTTTTGCTCCCTGCACCAGTGCTTCGTAGTCCACTTCATATCTTCCGTCATCCGGATGACCGATGATATTGACGCATGGATTCTTCATGGCGTTCAGATAGGCTTCTGTATTCTCCTGGCGGCTTCCCGGTTCCATGCATGGAGTGTGCAAGCTTGCAATGATGATATCCAGCTTTTCCATCGTCTTCTGCGGGAGATCCACTGTTCCCTTCGCATCCAGAATATTGACCTCAGATCCCAGCACCAGTTCGATGCCATACAGTTCTCTGGGTACGATCCGCAGATTGTCAAAATAAAACAGATGACAGGTTCCCGGCATCTTCGGTGCATGTTCCGTGATTCCCAGCAGTTCCAGCCCTTTGTCGGCTGCTGCCTTTGCCATCTCTCTTAAGGTACAGTAGGCATGTCCACTGACAATGGTATGCGTGTGTAAGTCCAGGACAGAATTGTATTTCATAATGATAATTCCTCTTTTCTCTGTTTGTTGCCACATGATTATAATATCTCTTCTGTGTTTCCTATCTTATCATGTTCCGGTCTTCTCTACAACCTGTCCTGCACACACATTGTCCACATTTACCAAAGTTCGAACTGGATTTTTCCACATTTTACAGGACTCTATTCACATCAGCGTGTTTTCTTTTATTCTGTTGAAAATATGATATCATGATATACTGACATTTAGTTTGCACTTTTTCCCTCATTTCTTTCCTCTTCTATCCAGTCATCTATTGCTTTACACATATTAAATTTCTCCTTTCCTGTTTCCATATTCGCTGGCAGTCCTATAATACTTTTCAAAACCAAATTTGCAGAAATATCCAGATCCGGGATTCGTGAACTGGCATGTAAATACTCTTTCAGTTTTTCTTTGTCTTTCGAATATTTCACACAGCTCAATATTTCCCGTAAACTGCTCCTGAACTTCCCAAGTTCTTCCTCCGTCAGTCGAGCCGAATCGATCAAATGAATCCGGTAATCCTGAATATATTCCAGCAACGTCTCATCCTGTGGATCCATCATTTCCTTGATGGACATTGGTCCGTCCCATTCATCTGCTCCGAAGTGAATCACAAACGTGATCACCGGGATCAGTCTATCTTCTTTGTAGAATCCGGACAGATACTCTCCACGGTTGTGTGGTTTTTTCTTTCTCTCTTTCCTGTTCTTTCTTGATGTCTCGTCAACCTGTTTTCCATACTGCAGCGCATCATAGATCATGTTTCTCACCGGCATGGCATAATGGATATCCGTCTGATTTTCGATACCAAGAATCAGATACGCCGCCCGATCATCCTGCATAATGACTGCTGATTTCAGAATATCCCGGTATTTCTGGATCGTTTCCGGTTTATCCATATCATGCACAGAACTATCCCTTTCAAACACGACACCAAGTTCCGTTGGATCCAGTTCCGTCAGTTTTTCCGGATCTACGATATTCCTTCCGCCATAAATCAGATAGTTACAGGCATCCGCAAATACCGTATTCTGCCTCATATAATTTTTTGTTACTACATCTGTGTTTCCCACATAAAACCTCCTTTTTACGCAGGAGATTTCTTCATGTATATACTTACTTGTGTATATTGTTCTACAACTGTTCCACCCTTTCACAGCTACAGCTCTCTTTTCTCATATAGAATCAAAAGAATATAACCAGATTCGCAAAACGAATCCTTCTACATACAGACATGCTTCATCTCTCTGCTTTTTTCAATTTTTGATTAAGCATGGAGATATTTCCTGATTTGGAATTTTGATTTTGATAACATTTGATTTTTAGATTTGATTGGAAATTCCCTGAAATGAAATACTATGCTTGCCTTTATCCTAGCACACCTCTCTGTTATTGTCTACCGGCATTTTCTTTTTTCCCATTCCCCGCATAAACTACTAAAAAGCTCTGCTGACATCCGGGAATCTCTCCCTTTTTTGTCTGCCAGCAAAGCCTTTACACTCCCTTACAAAATCTCCCGCAGCATCCTGCAGGACATCCGTACATCTTCTTTTGTATTACATTCAATCGTATATGTGCAGTCCTCTCTCCCCTGAAAGTTCTTCAGCACCTCGCGCACCGGGATGGTTCCTTTTCCCAAGCCAAGGTGTTCGTCCCGTTCTCCGTGGTTGTCGTGGATGTGGAGATGAGTGATCTCTCCTGCCAGTTTCTGTGCCCACTCTTCTACCGGATGCGGGGACATGCAGTGGGCGTGACCGATGTCCAGGCACAGGGAAAAATTTGGTTCCGGGAGCCTCTGTTTGACCTCCAGGATCGGTTCCCATTCCCGGTCGAAGACATTTTCCAGGACGATGGAAATATCTTTCCGATCTGCAAGAAATTCATGAAAAAATTCCTCCATACGTTCCGCCCAGCCAATCAGAAAATAGATGCCCGGATGGTAACAGGTATGGTAGACGATCTTCTTTGCACCCAGCTCCTGCGCCGCCTCGTAGCACTGGATAAACCGTTCCATCGTCACCCGCCGCACCCGGGAATCATATGCAACCGGGTTCAGATCCAGAAACGGACCGTGAAGCGTAAGCTCCCTGGTTCCGATAAATTGCAGACGCTTTCTGTACGTTTTGATATGTTCCGAGAGATGATCCAGATTCTCGGAGATAGAAAACTCAATGCTTTCCACCCCCACCTCCAATTCTTCCACCAGTTCTTTCATCTCTTCATCCCGTAGCAGATGACTGACATAAATCATTATGTTCTCCCCCATTCTTTTATCAGAAAATCCCATGTTTGATCTGAATCCGTTCCAGTTTTTCTCCGATCGGCTTTAACAGGATCATCAGAAACATAACATTCGAGATACAGTATACCACAACAACCGGAATCGCAGAGATCAGCGCCGCCCGGTAGCCCTCCCAGGTAAAGGATCCATACCAGCTGATTGCCGTCCAGATATCCATCAGCCAGGAATATGCCATCCCTGCGAAGATTCCATATAAAACCAGCGGAATCCGGTGCCGGAGTGTTTTCCGAAAAATCGGAAGCCCCGGAATCATGGCGATAATTCCCCAGGTCAGCATCTGAAACGGTGTCCAGGGTCCCTGTCCGAAGAAAATATTGGAGATTACCGCGGACAGCGATCCTACCAGAAAACCGGCTTCCGGTCCCATATAAAGTCCGGACAGGATCACGATTGAAATCGTCGGTTTAAAATAAGGAACCGGCGCAAACACACACCGTCCGGTTACCGTCATCGCCGTCATCACCGCCAGCATCACCATCCGGCGGATACTGCCCTCCCGTTTCTCGTAAGCAAAATAGAACGGCAGACAAGCGAACAACGCGATCACAGCCGAGATCAGATTATACCGCCTCTGCCGGAATAAAAGTACACCCATGAAAACGATTCCCGCCACACCAGCCACCAGAAACAGCCAGCCAAATTCCCGTCTTATCGAATAGATTTCCTTCCGTTCTGTCTGCACAGTTCGATCACCTCCTCACAGGTAATAGCATTTTCATACTGCTGCCGCGAGATCCGGTTTGCCGCAGTCGTATAGTAATTGTTGTTACAGAAAAATTCTTCCGGGGTATCCACTGATGTGATCTCATGATCGAAAAACAGCCCGCACCGGTCAGAAACTTCCGCTGCAAATTCCACATCATGCGTAACCATCAGAAGCGTGATCCCCTGTCCGCGCAGATCTTTCAGCAGATTTCCCAGCTGCCGCTTCGACCAGGCATCAATCCCCTTCGTAGGCTCATCTAGGAGCAACAGTCTCGGTTCCAGAAGAAGCACCTTGCCGATCGCCGCTCTCTGCTGCTCTCCTCCGCTCAGATCATACGGATGACGATCCAGAAGATGCGTGATCTCAAGCTGCTGTGCCACCGCCTGAATCTTATCTTCCAGCTCTGATTTTTTACATCCCAGAACTTTCGCAAGTTCCTCATAATCTTCCCGCACGGTCATCTTCAGAAATACCGTCTGCGGGTTCTGCGGCAGTGATGCAAGTTTTCGGATATACAGTTCTTTTCCCCTGTACTTCTGCAGTCGTTTTCCAAACACTTCAATTTTTCCGTAATACGGACGGTTCGTGCCGGAGATCACACTTAACAGCGTGGTTTTTCCCGCACCGTTTCCACCGAGGAGGCTTACCACTTCCCCCTCATACAGCGTCAGCGCCACATGGTCCAGCACATCCGGCTCCTCTTTTTCATACCGGAAACAGATGTCTTTCATCCGCATGGCGATCGGTCGGTCTTTTTCTTCTTTTTTCTCCGGCTCCCTCTCCAGTCTGGTAATGGTATTGTTATAATTTTCCTCGATAAAATTTCTGCCATCCCGGACCGTCAGCGGACAGGTCACATCCTCCGCATCCAGTCCCTGGTAGATTCTTACCGCACTTGGCAGTCCCAGAAGCATCCGATGGTTGGGATCGAATTTTTTCAGTTCATGTCCCGCCTGTCTCGGCGACTCCACAAAAAGGAGTTTTCCCTGATCCATCACGGCTACCCGATCTGCCAGTGGAAATACTTCTTCCAGCCGATGCTCCGTTAAAAGAATCGTCAGTCCCAGTTCTTTGTTGATCTTTGACAGCGTATGGATAAAGTCCGAAGCTGCAATCGGATCCAGCTGGCTGGTCGGCTCATCCAGGATCAGCAGTTTTGGCTGCATGGAAAGAATCGATGCAAGATTCAGCAATTGTTTCTGACCACCGGACAACTCTGTCGTCTTTTTCCGAAACCAGTCATCGATGCCGAAAAAGCATGCCATCTCTGCCACTCTTCTGCGGATCACCGGTGTCGGTACTCCCATATTTTCCAGACCGAAAGCCAGTTCATGCCAGACCTTGTCCGTCACGATCTGGTTCTCCGGATTCTGTAATACATATCCGATCTCACAGGCAGCTTCCCTCTCTGAGAGTGTGCTCTGTTCCTTTCCGCAGAAGATGATCTCTCCGCTTTTTTCTCCCTCCGGGGCAAGCTCCCGTTTCAAAAGCCGCAGCAGCGTACTTTTTCCGCAGCCCGAAGCTCCGCACAGTACCATGAATTCTCCTTTCCGGATCTCCAGAGATACGTCGGAAAGCGCCGGTTTTGGCTCTGTCGTATCTTTCGGCTGCCGTGGATATGTAAAACTCAGATTTTTGACTTCCAGTAATGCCATGACATTTTCCTCTCTCCCTCCACTGCGCCCGGCAGTAGTAAAAATAAAAATACCGCTGCATATCCGACGATCGCCACCGGTGTGGTCTGCATCTTTGCTACATACGGATAATAATAAAATGAAAATCCTCCAAGGGCAAAACAGCCGACAATCACTGCCGTAAAGAAAGCCATCACGCCCAGCATAATCCCGTCTCTTCTTCGAAAACGAAAGAGCGAAAAATTCGTTCTTCCCTTTAACCCGTATCCTCTCGCCTTCATGGCATCCGCGGTATCCACTGCATTTTCCATCGACCAGGTCAGCAGCGAATCAAAGACCCGGAAACTTCCGCCAGCCTTGTCCACCACAGCATCCGTCGCATACAGTCCCATAGATTTCTGTGACTGTCGGATTTTCTTCGACTGAAGCTGAAACAGCGGAATCATCCGAAAAGCCATCGAAAGAATCAGCCCCAGTTTCGGTACCGTCTTGCCAAACAGATACAGAAACTTGTCTGTCGTCAGGATCACGCTGTAACAGCTGCACCACATCAGCACACTGACCAGCATCACAGAACTTACCACTCCGTAGATCAGTGCTTCCAGTGTGATCGGATTATCGTTCATGAAAAACAGAATCGTCTCTCCGTTATGTACATACATCGCATTGATCCCCGCCATGATCACAAACATACCTGCGCAGAAAAAAAACTGGGAGAGTGTTTTCCTCCCCCCGTTTAAAAAAGCGTAAAACAGAAAAGATCCACACAGCGATGCAAGTGCCAGAAGCGGATGCATACTGATCATCGAAAATACCAGTGCGAGCACGTAATAGATAAATAATACTGCCGGATGAAAACTTCCAAATCCCGTCATTCCGCTTCTCCCTCCTTCTCCACTGTCTGATCTTTATTTTTATCAGATTCTTTTAACTGCTCCATCTGCTTTTTTGCCTTTTCCTGATAGTCATCCCCGACATCTTTTCCAAGGTCGCAGGTGTATACCCATTCGATCTTATCTTTATCTTTTAGTTTGTATCCACTGCAGCCCTTGCCGGGAAATTTTCCGTTTACTTTGTACATCCAGCCGGACAGATCGCCACAGGAAAAATCATACAGATAGTTGATCCCTCTGATCATAACGGTACTGTATACGTTGGTGTCCGGTCCGTTGTATTCCATCTGGATCTGATTGTAGCGGCATGCCCGTTTGAGGATATCGAAAACGGTATCCCCTTTTCGGAGCACGCAGGTCATCTCATCCAGGATCACACCATCTTCCGGAACGTATTTTTCATCCTGCAGCTGTTTCTTCAGTTTCTTCCAGTTCTCCGGCTTACGCAGCGTATCACAGCGGATGCTGATCGTCACCGTCTCGGAATCCTCTTGGATGTCTTCCATGTGTGTCAGATAATACTCGTCTACCGACTGAATTTTGGTTCCTTTCAGAAAAAGCACAGCCATCAACAGAAGGAACCCGATCATAAGAATATTTTTTTTCATTCTCTGCCTTCGTCCTTACCACTCGTCATCATCTGTATCATCATCATCCATCGCCTCTGCTGCTTTTTTCTTCCTCTTTCCGTCTTTTAAAAGAGCAGCCAGGAAGATCACAACCACAAGTACCACGGCTGCGGCAATGGCAGCTGTCAGATACAGCGTCCGGTTATTTACCGCCTCTTCTACTTCTTCTCCCGATCTTGTATCTGCCTGATCCTGCGCTTTCAGTTCCGGGAGTTTTTCGCCTGCCGCCTGGATCTCATCTTCTGAAACGGTCTCTGCATCCGTCAGGTCAAACAGACGGTTCTGTCCCTCTTTGTAACGGTATACCGCTTCCAGACCATACAGTGCCTGATAACCTGCCATATTGTTTCCGGTCGTTTCTTCCTCATCGCCGTCCAGTCCGTGGATCATACCGCCATCCGGAAGAGCGAATGCTTTCTGTCCGTCCAGCAGGTTGTTGCCGTCCTGGATAAAATCTTCATCTGTGTAGATATCTTTTCCCCAGGAGGCCAGGGCAAGCATTGCCCAGCTGGTACTTTCCGAAGTACGTGCACCATACGTCAGCATACTTCCGTCACTGCTCTGCAGCTTGCTCAGGCAGGCAAACGCCTGCTCTGCCACTTCATCTACGGTAACCGTTTCTTCTTCATTGGTTACGATATTCACAACGGTATACGTTTTGTCCTGTCCCTGATAAGGTGCGAGTGCTGTCAGTGTCATCGAAGTCAGATCGACATCGGAAGGATCGGTCTTTACCAGACCAAAACCTCCGTCTGCCAGCTGTCTTGAGAGCAATTCACTGATAATCTTATCCCTGGTCCATTCTGCCCCTTCCGGTTCCTGATAATTTTTTGCATCGATGGTCAGAAGTGCCCAGATATAGCCGTTGATTCCCTGATCACCCGGATCTCCCCAGAGACTGTTCCATACCGTATCCCGAATCAGATTGATGGGATTGCCGTCCGGATCCGTTCCGAAATTTTCCGGATCACCACCGCAAGCCATGGCAGTAAGTGCCATTCTGTGAATGTCGGATAAACGGTATCTGGTTTTACTGTCTTCCAGATCAGCATATACGTTTTCTACCGCATCCTGCAGCCGGCTCAGATAAGCCGCCTGATTCTCTTTCTCTTCTCCCATACGGGCAATGGTAAATGCATACCAGTCACTTCCCGGACTGCCCGCTCCATCCAGAAGCTCTCCGGCAAGCAGCTGTTTTTCTCCTTCCGTTCCTGCTTTCCAGGAAACAATGTTATCCTGAATCTGACGGATCTCCTGTGCCTGACTATCCGCGTCTCCATTTGTCTCTGCTGCGACCGCATACGGTGTCGCCGTGATCCAGACAGCCAGTGCCAGCAGGATGCCGGCGCAGGCTCTCCATAATTTTTTTCCGCAACTTTTCTTCATTCTTTTCTCCTCTTTAATAATGTACCTGACTTGCTTTTCTTTTCTTCGCAGCCTGATACAGTGCCACTGCAAATCCGGCTGTCAGGATCACACAGGCTCCAAATACGATCAGAAGAACCAACAGCAGCGTAGTATGTTTTCCTGTTTTTTCTGTCTCCTGTGTATTCTCTGTCTCTTCACTCTGTGCTCCCACATCCAGCTGATCTGCCAGCCAGGACGGAAGACTGGAATCCTCCGTCTCTGCCTGCTCCTCTTCCAGTGCCTCTTCGTTTTCCTCTGTGGCTTTTGCGTCTGTATCCTTCTTCTTTGACTGATTTTTTCCTTTTTTACCTGCTTCTTCCAGCGTTTCTGTATTTTTTGAGGAAGCAGCGGAACCACTTCCCGAACGCCGCAGGCTCTCCAGCGATTCCTGGTTTCCTTTGATACGGTCTGTGGATGTATCTACCGTGGTCTGCGGTTTTTCCAGTGCCGCGTAAGCCGCCTCCGCACTTTCCAGCGTGGAACGGTTGGTGATCTGTTTCTGCTGCTCCACAGTCAGTGCATCATAGGCTGCACGTGCCTGCTGGATCTGCGAGCCGCTCGCCTGGCTTACCACTCCGATCGCATCGATCATCCGGATCACCCGGTCCACTGCTGCCAGCAAATCATACGCCGCTGCCAGAGCTTCCAGAACATCATAGTTTGTCACCAGTTCCTGCTGTTCTCCGGTCAGACTGTTGTACGCCTGGATCGCTGCCTGGATCGCGGTCTTACTGTCGAGTGTGACATTTTCCACACCGCCAAGTTCCCGGATCTGTTCGATCACCGGCTGCACCACAACCAGATTCTTATATTTTGTGATTGCCTGTTTCAGAATGTCATAATCTTTTACCAGGGCTTTCTGCTGATCGGTAAGCGCATTATACTGATCCTGAATACCGAAAATCAATTCTTTCTTGTCCAGTGTCACCTCACCGATTCCGGCGATCGCAGATGCGACCGCGGATGCTTTCAGCTGGTTATAGGTTTCCTCTGCCTGCTGGAGAATCTCCGGATGTGCAACCAGCGTCTTCTGTTTGTCTGTCAGACTGTCGTAGGCATTTCTCGCTGTTGCAATTGCTTCCTGGCTGTCCTCCGTTACCGTTCCGATCGCTGCGATCAGTTCATCCACCCGTGCTGCCAGTTCCATATCATCTTCTGTAAAGTTATTTTCCTCTTCCAGGCGTGCCCACTCGGCTTCCGCATCCAGAAGGATCTGATAGGTACTTACCAGTGCTTTCTGTTCATCCGTCAGACTGTCGTAGGCATTTCTCGCGATCTGGATGGAGATTTTCACATACGAGGTATAGATGACTTCTCCGATATTCATGATATAACTGTCTACCTGTGTAGCCGCAGCCATATTGACCTGTTCGTAATACTGCCATGCATCCGGGATCTGATCGATCTTTGCCCTTGTCTCATCTCTGTGCCGTTCCACCTCTTCGATCGAATCTGCCAGAAGGATGTATTTCTTCGCATTGGCGATCAGTGCCTGGATCTGGCTTTGTTCTTCCTCCCGGTAGACACTGAGATCCACATAATTTTCCAAAACCGCGATCGCCTCATCTTTTGCTTCCTGTAATTTTCTCTCCTGTGTACCCGCTTTTGTCTCTACCTCACCGATGGCAGCCAGCGTCTGTGTCCGGATCGCATCCACCGCTTCCATGCTGTCTGCTTTCCGTATCTGTGCGGCACCGTCCTCGAGGATCGCCTGTACCTTTGTCCAGTTTTCTTCCGTATAATCCGATTCCTGTACCGAATTTTTCAAAGCTGTGACAGATCCCGTCTTAAAGTCATCCAGTGTCATCTCCCAGCTCAGCATCGGATAGCCGTTGCGGAAGCCGAGATAATCGTGAATAAAGCAGTTTCCGCCGCCGTTCAGACTGTTCAGGATCTCATCACTCTTCAGTTCTTTCTCACTCAGGAACTTACCGCTCGCTGAGAAATCACCGGAACTTCCCACCAGGGTTCTGCCCATGACATCTGCCCGTTTCAGCGCGAACAGATTTTTAAAATCACTGCCTGTGATCTTTCCGAAGACAGCTCCCAGTGCAAGACCGGAATCTTTCAGATTCACGGCTCCGGAAGTGTAACACCAGCCGAAATCACTCGACGAGGAAAGGATCACACCACACAGTCCACCAGCATAATACAGACCGGAGACATCTGCCGTATTGTAACTGGAATAGCAGACCGGATTTCTTCCCTTAACACCGCCGATCAGTCCGCCGGCTGCATGTGCACACCAGATTTCTCCGGTATTGCAGCAGGCTTCTATCCTGCTTCCGGAAGCACCAATACCAAGGATACCACCCGTATAATAAGTAAGTCCTCCTCTTCCCTCCGATGCAATCTTCACACTTCCACCGTTGGAACAGTTGCTGATTTTTGCATATTCTGCCTGTCCGGCAATTCCTCCGACACCTGCATCCAGGGTACGGATACCGGTCACACAGATTCTTACATTGCTGTGACAGTTTGTGATTTCCACCCGGTCCTCACTGTCCTCATCTCCGACTACGCGTGCCACAATACCGGCTACATAGCTGACTCTTCCTCCAACCGGAATATTTCCGGATACTGTCAGATTCTGAATCTTCTGTCCGCTGCCGCCGGTTACTTTTCCAAACAGACCCACATACGTATCTTCCACATCCAGATACAGTCCGCGGATCACATGTCCCATACCGTCAAAACTTCCCGCAAACGGGTGTGCATCCGATTTTCCAATCGGTGTCCAGTTCTTTCCGCCGAGGCTGATATCATTCACCAGTTCCGCACAGAGATCTTTATGCCCCTGATTGACCTGTTCCGCAAACCAGGCAAGTTCACTTCCGCTGGTAATCTGGAACACACCGTTTTCATTTGTCTCCGGTTCCGTCTTTGAGACTCCGTCCCAGGCGCCTGCCTCGGGGATCTGATCGATCACCGCATCAATGTCCTCTTTCGCCTGCTCCAGAAGGCTATTCACTTCTGCTACCGTTTCCGCCTTTGCGATCGCTTCCAGTGCCTTGTCCCGCACCAGTTTGATCTTGTGCATCCAGACAACATCATAACTTTCTGTTGCTCTGTAATTTGTCAGTGTCTCTGTTGCATTTGCCCGGACTTCTTCCAGTTTCTTATCCGCCGTAAAGGATGCCAGCTGTTCTTCCAGCGCATCTTTTCCGTCACGCACCATGGTTCGTACTTCCTCCTCGGAAGTCGCTGTCTCCAGTTTTTCCTTCCAGGTGGTCAGGACATTTTCCATCTCTGCTTTCTGTTTGTCCGTCAGTTCCGGGTTCTCTTTTAACAGTCTCTTATTGTACTCTTCCAGAGCGATCACACCATTATCGATCGCTTCTGCAAGTTCCGTGTCCTGTCCGACGCCCGGTCTGACCGCTTTCAGTTTTTCCCTTGCCTCTTCCATGACCGCATCCAGTTCTTCTTCGGAAGTGATCGTTCCGAGTTTTTCTTTATACGTTTTCACAAGAGACTCGATCTGGGTGTAATTTTTTCCATATTTCTTCTTGTTATTTTCCGAGATCCAGCTGTTGAGTTCCAGCTGTGCTTCATCCACTTTGTCCAGAATGTCCGACGGCAGTCCCTGCCATACCAGTTTCGGATAACCCTGATTGTCTGTATCGTATGCATTGGACATGGTAAATGCATTGCCCAGTTTTTCCAGAAGCGTTACGCTCTTCATCTCATCCGAAGAAACCGTCCGCGCCTCCCCGAGGATCTTGACTGCCCGGTTATTCGTTGCTCCTACCACGTTCGGACCGTACAGACCGGAAGTGATTCCATAGACCGTTCCGTAACAGCCGCTCAGCAGATATCCGATGACTGCACCGTTTCGTGACACACCGGGTGTGATGGCTACCGAATAGGCTCTCTCGATCACCGGCATCGGCGGAAGCGCTTCCTGTTTCCAGTTTTCATATCCCGCTTCTCCGACGATTCCGCCCATCTCGCTTCCGGCTGTGGTTCCGTATCCGCTGACCGTTCCCAGGTTGTAGACATCATAGATGCCACACTCTTTCGCGCTTCCGTTGCTGTACATACCGGTGGTGGAGATCCTTCCGGCAACTCCTCCGATAATGGAATTTCCTTTTACCGCTCCGTAATTGGCGGATGCCGTAATCTCCGCACCGCTTTTTACCGCACCGGCGATTCCTCCCACACAGTAATATCCCTGCACCGTCGCGTGGTTCAGCGAAGTCGTAACCTGTGCGCTTGCCCCCGAAAGAAGTCCGACGATTCCTCCGATGTGGTTCTGTGCGATCACAATCGTTGTGGACAGTTTTCCGTAGTTTTCACACCGTGAGATCACACCCTCACAGATACCGGCGATTCCTCCGGCATTTCGGTAAAGGGCATCGCCGTCCATCGTCGTTCTGGTATAGTTGACACAGTTTACAATCGTTCCGTTTTTCAGATATCCAGCTACGCCGCCGCTTCCGGTGTAAAACTGGTCGTTTCTTCCGTCACTGTCATAGCTTCCATATCCATGAAATACTTTTCCGAGAACGGTCAGATTGCGGACACTTCCGCCATCGATCACACCAAACAGACCGGCGTAACGGCGGTCCGGATCCTCCTTGCTGATCTGTGCATTCATATACACCACTTTCTGTCCGTTACCGTCAAAGTTTCCACGGTACGGATGGTCCGTCGTATCACCGATGATCACCCATTTGTACGAAGTGTTGTAACGGTTCAGATAAATATAATTGGTCAGCTTTGCGTTGATCGATCCGTTTCCGCTGTTTACCTGATCCGCAAACCAGGCAAGTTCGGCTCCATTTCCGATCAGGTAGGTACCATCTTCATCCATCTGGGGGATTTCCCGGCTGACACCATCCCATGCCTGTTCTACCGCAGCCGCCTGTACTTCATCCGGAAGCAGAGGAAATGAGGTGATCGTTACGACAACCATCAACAGCACTGCCAGTATACGCATTCCTTTTCGTTTTCTTTGTGTATTCTTCTCTTCTCTGTTCATATCTTCCTCCTGCCTGCTGTTTCCCTTACAGAAAATAAATATATTTTAACTGCATTTTCTGTATCCAGGTTCCGTTGGCATAGATTCTTTTCCAGATCTTTTCCTTGAATTCCATCATTTCCTGTTTCTGTTCTTCCGTCAGACTGTTCCGGCTGTAGACCGCTTCCTGACGGATATCTACGATCCGGTGATATTCTTTTCCTGTCTCCTCATCAAACATCTTTGTAATCTGCTTTTCATAACGATACAAAGAGGTATTGCGGATCTTCAACCCTGCCGCCGACAGAATATTCATCGTATACTCATACATCGAACAGATCGCTTCCCGCGGATCCTCTGAGGTGAATCGTTTCTTCAACTGTCTGCTCTTTCTTCTCTGAACCAGGATCCAGATCAAAAATACCAGCATCGTCAGAAGCAGTAACACGATTCCGATGATCAGAAGCACGATCAGCACCTGGATCCAGTCGATCATATGATCCGGCTCCTCGTCCTGTTCTTCCTCCTGCTCCTGTTCCTCGTCCTGCTGATTCTGATTCTGGGAACCTCCACCGGAAAGTCCGCTGATATCCTGATACTCATCTGCCCGATTCATAATATCCAGATAAGAAGGTGTCGTCTCAAACGGCAGCCAGCCCACACCGTCCTGATAATATTCCACCCAGGCATGTGCATGGGTGTCATCCAGTGTATACGGTTCTCCCGCCGTCATGGCTTCAGCATCCTGCGGTGTTACCAGATATCCTTCCACATATCTTGCCGGGATTCCATAATAGCGGAACATCATCGTCGCCGCACTGGCGAAATGCACGGAATATCCTTTTTTTGAAATTTCCAGAAATTCATAGATAAAGTCTGCTCCGTTCCACGTTTCGTCCAGTTTGTCACTGTCCGTGTATTCTGTGGTCAGAAGATACAGGATGTTCTGTTTTGCTTCCGCATAATCCGCATGCTTTTCCCCGTCTTTTCTCTCATAGCTTCCAAGGAGGGAAGCACATTCTCTCTGCATCTGATCCGGCATATCCAGATAATTGTCATAGGCAAATGCATTATAATACTCTTCCAGCTTCTGATAATCCTTCCCCGCAGCACCCAGATGCTCCGTGTCCAGAAGCGCTGCCGTATAGGACGGATATTTTGTGATCAGTGCCGGATACGCCTGATAGGTATACGTTCTTTCTCCCCGGATTTCTCCGTTCAGGATCCCGCAGTCCCCGATCTTCTGTGTATCCAGAAGATTCTGTACTGCATCACCGGTCGGATCAGCCAGTTCGTATGGTGTATAACAGTAGTGGGAATTTCCCGCCACATTTTCAACAGTAATTGTATTTTTATCCGCTGCTGCCACCTCAGCATCCAGGGCTGTAGCGGCTTTTCCGAGGATCTCCTGTCCGTAAAAATCATCCTGATGCAGCCAGTAGAACAGATCTCTGCTCTCCCAGAGTTTTGCGCTGTCCTCTCCTTCCCAGCCGTCATCCGTGTAGACACTTCCGGTAAATCCGCGAAGGTAGTAGGACTGCGGCTGACTCATCGTGATTTTCAGCACTTCTTTCTTTTCCGGTTCAAACGAAGAAAGATTCTGAAACTGTCCATCCGGAAGGATCTTACTGCTTCCTTTATATCGGTAATCTTCCACTTTCTGTACGAGCGCTTCTTTCCACTGTGAAAGAACCGTTCCGTCCTGTGGAAGCACGTTTTCTGCCAGTACATAACCGCCGGTCAGCAGGATGCCGCCAAGAACAGCGACTCCAACGATCATTTCCACCGTTGCCAGTCTCTGTGTTCCAGCCGTTACCCTCTCCGCATGTCCCCGGATCCAGACTGCCAGAAAACAGAAAAAGGAACAGAGGAATCCGGTAAGACCGGGACCGACTCCTGTGATCATCTGAAGCAGAACCAATCCCGCCATCTGAATCCCCAGAAACATCCGGTTTCCTTTTTCTACCAGATAACCGGCTCCCGGCACCACCAGAAACAGGAGCCAGCCGATCGCCCCGTAAAGAGCCGGTACTTTCATACTGTCCGTTACGGCAACTCCATAAGAGGGAAGCAGATACGGAAACCGTCTTCCCAGTGCATCGATCGCACTGTTGCAGATCTGATGCATGCCTCCCAGCCACAATTTCTGTCCGATCGCTGCTGTCAGTACAAGGAGCACACCCCATACCAGAAAAAGGATCCATTTTTTACTTTTTCCAACCTCTGCTGCCAATTTCCACAAAACCGTGATCCCAGCCGCCAGTAACAGAACGATTCCTGTATTCACCGACAGGTTCAGCGCGGAAACCAGCCAGATCGTCAGCCCCGCCAGGTACATCCAGATAAAGCACAGATCCACGACAAATGCCGTCACCTGATTCTTTTTCCCCTGCGCTGCCGGATAAGGCTGCAACACAAATGCCTGTGTTTTCTCATTATTTTTCATGTTTTTCATGCCCCTAACTTAGATCTCAAGATAAGCGATCGCTTCCGACAGGTTGTCCGGTCCTCCTCCGACCATCGCGACACCGTCCTGCTGATCATATCCGGCAATTTCCGAACCACAGATCACTTCGGTAACGATACACTGGCTTGCCAGTCCGCCAAGGCTGTCTTCATGCCCCGGAGTGAACACTACCATATGGGCAAATTCCAGCTGTTCCCGATTTTCCATATAATGCTCTGCCACCGTCATCCGGTCTTCTCCGGGAACTGCTCCCAGAAGTTCCGGAAGCACCAGATTCAGATCTTCCTCCGTCTCTACTTCCACACAGGAGAACGTATTTTCTTCATGGTTCTGCCATCCGATACTGTGTACCACCTGCTGGCTGGCAAGTTCCTGTGATACCGAGAGCAGTGCCTCCGCCAGCGCATCCATACAGTCCGGATCCGGTTTGTCCTGTGCGTATCCGGTTTCCAGCAACAGCAGGATCGTGTTCTGGATCGGAAGACCGTAGTCCCTTACCATCAGATTGTCAAACTTCTCCGTCAGTTTCCAGTGGATCTGACGGATCCGGTCACCCGGCTGGTATTCCCGGATCGCAAAGGTTTCCGACGGATCATATCCCGCCTTTTTCATGGAATACTCATCGCTGTCCATATTGGTACTTTCCCCGTAGGCAATCTGTGTTTCCATCGGAAATATATTGGGTGCGATCATACCGACTGCCATCGCCTCTCCCCGGAAAGAAAGCCGGGAACGGAACAGACCGAACAGATCGTACCATACCATGGATTTCAGTGAGATTCTCACCTTACCCGTATGTCTGCTTTTTAACTGAAATTCCGTATCCACCCCGGATCTTGCCGGAGCTGCCACAGGAATATTGGTATACTCTTTCTCACCGGTCAGCAGATTCTCACAGCAGACCCTGCACCGCAGACGATCCGCCGGAAGAAAACTGCGGTTCTTTACCAGCAGCTTTCCTGTCACTGCCTTTCCTTTCTCCCCGTAAGCTGCCAGTGTCAGCTGCACATCCATCTTTCCCCGGACAGCAAAAAGCGTGATTCCCGACAGCAGCGGCAATACGATTGAAACTGCCAGCAACAGATATCCTGTCACTCCATCTGTCACGAAGCAGAAGATCACCGCCAGAACCAGCCACAAACCCCATATTACTCTGGACTTTTTCATAGGCTCCTCCTGTTACCGTCCACTGTCCGGAGATTTCGTGCGTTTCATTACATTTTTCAGAATATCCTCCGCGGACAGTTCCGCCACTCTCGCCTTCGGATTCAGGATGATTCGATGTGCACACACATCGATAAATACCTTCTGTACATCTTCCGGTGTCACATAATTTCTTCCATCCAGATAGGCATGTGCTTTCGCCATCCGCACGATCGCCAGCGCACCTCGCGGGCTGACACCCAGACGGATCATCTCATCTTCTCTTGTCGCCATCGCCAGAGAGGTGACATATTCCAGAATCGCATCTTCCACATGGATATCCTTTACCTCCTGCTGCATGGCAATAATATCTTCCCCGCCGATCACTTTCTGAATCTGATCCAGCGGATTCACTTTCTGACGGTCACGCAGAATATCTACCTGGCTCTTAAAGTCCGGATATCCCATCTGCAAACGAATCATAAAACGGTCTAACTGCGCCTGTGGAAGCAGCTGCGTACCTGCCGATCCCACCGGGTTCTGTGTGGCGATAACCACAAAAGGCTTCGGAAGCGGATGGGTGACACCATCTACGGTCACCTGACCTTCCTCCATGACCTCCAGAAGTGCCGACTGGGTTTTACTCGAAGTACGGTTGATCTCATCTGCCAGCAGCAGATTCGTCATAACCACACCCGGCTTATAGTCAAATCCACCGGTCGCCTTGTTGTACACCGAGAATCCAACGATATCCGACGGCACAACATCCGGCGTAAACTGCATACGCTGATACTGCACGCCCATAACCACCGAGCAGGTAACCGCCAGTGTGGTTTTTCCGACACCCGGTACATCATCCAGCAGAATGTGTCCCTCTGATAAAATCGCCATCAGCACACGTTCCACGACTTCTCTTTTTCCGATAATAACCTTTTCAATTTCATTGATGACTGCATCTGTTCTGTTGTTCATCTTTTTCCTCCTGTATTTCCTTTATCCATAAATACTTGTACTCGGATCCACGCCGATATCTTTTCCCACACTCAGTGTATAAATCAGATGAATCTCATCTCCGTCACGGATCGCTCTGGTTCCCATAGTCTGTGCGATGTAATAATGGTTCAGTGTGACCATCCATCCGGAACCAGCCGTAAAATCTTTTTCTCCGAGACTGTCATTGCTCTTCGGTCCTTCCGCCAGATCATATCCCAGCATATCCAGCAGCGACCGCTCATCATCTGCTATATTCCATCCGTTGTTAATTCCCGGTTTCTGTATATGACGCAGGAAATAACTGTCCGAATCTGCCACTCCGTCATGAATGGTCGTATATCCGTAAGCTGCCAGCCGGTCTTCCACGATCTGTGCCACCGTCTGGTCTGCGGTCGTAGTGACCGTCTCGTCGATCATGGTTCCCAGTCCGATAACTTCCGCCGATACGATCACACGGACTCTCGCCTCTTCTTTTACCGGGTTCAGTGTTACGGTGTATGTCTTTTCCGCCGTATATCCTTCATTATCCACCGCCCGGATAACAACCGTATTCTCTCCCTCGGTCAGATACAGGTTGTATTCGTAAGTGCCATCCTGTTCCCGGCTGTGATAGTCCAGATATTCTCCGTTCAGATACAGCTGGAAATTCTGATTGGCTTTCAGTTCGTTGCCGTTATAGTCAAACACTTTGACCGGAACGATAAACAGTGCTGCATGGACCGTCTCATTCGTAATATTTGCACGGATCACCGGCGCTTTCTTCTGATTTTCCTCCGGATCCAGAACACGCTCGTAGTTCACCGACCAGGTATACCACTGGGATTCACCGTCAGAATCCGTACAGTACACCCGGATATTATTGGACTGGGAGGCATCCAGTGTAATATTGATATATCCGTCCGCACCTGCCTGATCCGTCACATCCAGTGTTCCGTAACGGTTCGTCACCTGGATCTTATCAATACGCTCATCTCCGGTCACCGTGGAACAACGGATCCGGAAAGAAAAATCCGCCGATGTTGACGCATATTTAAACGTTGTAACCCCTTTGAACACCTTATCCCCGATTCCCGGATTGTTGGATATCTTTTCTGTCTTTGCAGAACTTTCAAAACTGACCATAAACTGATCGACTTTATAATTCACGGTAAAGGAGACGGTCCTCTGACTGTTTCCTCCTTCTCCCGCGGTCACCTTCACCTGGTTGTTTCCCAGGGTAAGTTTCATCCGGTAAATTCCGTCGGAATCTGCTTTCTGTGTCTTGTTGTTCAGACGCACCCGGACACTCACATCGCTGATGGTTCCGCCGGAAGCCTTTCTCGCTCTCACCTGGATCCACAGACTGTCCTGCATGACCGTCAGCTGATCCTGGTCGTAGATGTATGCACCGGATCTCGCATTTTTTACTTCCAGCTGTACATCATGATCCGGGAAATAATAGATCGTGTAAACTTTTGTGGATGCATCGATCTGATTGTATTTTCCGTCACGGAAACGCACGGTGACAGACACCGTATTCGCTCCCTCTTTTAAGGTCAGGCTGTCATGGCTTTTACAGATCCGGCTGCTGCCATTCTGTGTGACCGTCATACTTACCAGTGTCAGCTGTTTTCCTTTTTCTGTCAAAGTGATCGTAAACGGATACTCCGGATCCGTCACTTCATCGCCATCTTTCAGGCTGGTGGTAAATAATGCCTCGGACTGGGACGGATTCAGTGTGGTCTGCTGTCCACCGTCCGAAGGAATTTTGTTGCCGCCGTTGTTGTCCGGATTTCCATTTCCGTTATTCTTGTCACCATCGGATCCCTGACCGCCGTTTTCATCCGAACCGGAGCCATTGTTTCCGCTTCCCGGGTTTTTCTGGATCAGATTCAGAAGGCTGTCCGATACATTCAGCTGGGAATCTGTGTTTGCAGATGTACTGGTTGTATCCTGCGCGGTCTGCTGCTCATTTTCCTGTTGCTGCACATCCTGCTGCTGTTCTTCCTCGCTCTGTTTCTGATCTTCCTGTGTTTCTTCCTGTTCCTGCTCCTCTTCTTCCTGCTGTTCCTCTTCCTGTTGTGCCTGGTTTTCCGAACCGCCGGAGCTGATGTTGGCATTCTCCACACTTGCCAGTTTTTCCTTATCCATGGCAAGTGTGGACGATGTCAAATACATATGAGAAGCATCGGCGGTGGTATTTTCCATCGGATTTTCCGGATCTGCCTTTCCGAATCCAAACAGCAGTATAAAAAAGAAGACTGCCAGTCCCAGACCTGCCAGTGCACCCGCTGCTTTCTTTCTGTTTTCTTTTCTTCTATCCGGTTTTTTCATGAAATTTTACCCTGCCTCTTTTTACAAGATGAGGTTTGCCCCGAAGATACCTTCGGAGCAAACCTTCTCTGTTTTCTGATACTCTCTTTTTATAAGTTACTGTTACCTTAACGGTTTACTTTACGACGTCTCATAACCATTACGCCGCAGATCACAAGAATACCTGCAGAAGCTGCAACTGCTGCAACCATTCCTGCTACATTGGTGGAATCACCGGTTTTTACTGCTGTAGAACCTGTGGAAGTTCCGCTGGTTGTCTTGCTTCCTGTAGAAGTTGTTCCGGTTGTTGTGTTGTTTTTATTTCCACTTGTTGCTCCTGGTGTTGCGGTTGGAGTAGGTGTTGTAGTAGCTGTCAGTTTTGCGATTGTAGCTGTTTCTTTTGTTCCACAAACGCTGCAGACTCTCTCTTTGCTTCCTTCTTTATCTTTGGTTGCTGCGGTTACTACTTTCCATCCGTCTTTGTCTGTATCTTTGTCTGTTTTCCAGGTATGTGCCAGTTTTGCGATTTCTTCTGTCTTCACAACTTCACCGCATACGGTACAACGCTGTTCTTTGCTTCCTTTTTCTGTACAGGTTGCTTCTTTTGTTACTTTCCAGTCACCTGCTTTATGTCCCAGTGCTGCGATCTTTTCTGTTTTGATCACTTCACCACATACGGAACACAGCTGATTCTTGCTTCCTTTTTCTGTACAGGTTGCTTCTTTTGTTACTTTCCAGTCACCTGCTGTGTGTCCCAGTGCCGGAATCTCTTCTGTTCCCAGATCAGCGCCACACTCGCCACATTTTACGGATTTGGTTCCTTTTTCTGTACAGGTTGGCTCTTTGGTTACGGTCTCAACCCGTTTATCTGTTGGATGATTGATCGTAATTTTGGAAGTCAGGTTTACTGTATCTGTCTTGATCGCATTGGTTGTGTAGTACAGATCTTTAATATTTAAAGTTACCGGTGTCGGAGAGCATTTTAATACTTCAAATTTTAAAATGATAGTTCCGCTTGTGCTGGTTTCTGTTGACACATAGGAGAAGTTTCCTCCTGCTGTGGAAGTCAGTCCGGCTGGCATTCCTCTGAACTCTGTTCCGACAAATTTCAGAACGGTGTCATCATAATAAGATACATTATTCTTATTATCTCTCAGTTTTCCCAGCAGACTGTTGGTTGGTGTATCTGTGGTAAATGTAATTGGTACTTCAATGGTATCTCCTACATTTCCGGTGACATCTGCCACACTGCTGTTTACAACGTATGTATTAGACGCTGCTTTTACTTCCTGTGCTCCGCCTGCTACAGCCATTACTGTTACAGCCATTGCTGCTGCACCTAATAAGGACAGCAATTTCTTTCTGATTTTCATATCCATTCTCCTTTTATTATTTATTTGGATGAACATAGTCTTTGCTATGGATCCTGCCTGTTATAAAGTGCCTTCTGTTAATTTTTCCAGAAGCAGTGTAACATCGACCATATCTACAACTCCGTCACCATTCAGATCGGTAACATCAGCATCCAGACCTTTTTCTGAAGTCAGATCTGACATGATGTTTGTGACGTCGATCATATCAATGCTTCCATCATTGTTGGCATCACCTTTAAGAGCAATTTCTTTTGTATCTAACAGTTCACCACATACACTGCAGCGTTCCTCTTTTGATCCTTTTTCTGTAAATGTAGATGCTTTCACAACTTTCCATTCACCTTTATGACCAAGTGCAGGAATCTCTTCTGTTTTTACAACTTCACCGCACACGGTACAACGCTGTTCTTTGCTTCCGGCTTCTGTACAGGTCGCTTCTTTGGTTACTTTCCAGTCGCCTGCTTTATGTCCCAGTGCTGCAATTTCCTGTTCTTCCAGAACCCCGCCGCAAACTTTACATCTGATCTCTTTGGTTCCTTTTTCCGTACAGGTAGGCTTTTTCGTTACAACCTCTTCCTTCTGATCTTCCGGATGCGCAATTGTCACGGTAGAAGTAAGTGTTACAGATTCTGACCGGATCGCATTGGTTGTGTAGTACAGATCCTTAATTGTTACAGTTACCGGTTTTGCGGAGCATTTCAGTACTTCAAATTTCAGAATGATTGTTCCGCTTGTGCTGGTTGTTGTTGATACGTAAGAGAAGTTTCCTCCTGCCGTAGAAGTCAGTCCGGCTGGCATTCCTCTGAACTCTGTTCCGACAAATTTCAGAACCGTATCATCATAATAAGACACATTATTCTTATTATCTCTCAGTTTTCCCAGCAGACTGTTGGTCGGTGTATCTGTGGTAAATGTAATTGGTATTTCGATGGTATCGCCTACATTTCCACTGACATCTGCCACGCTGCTGTTTACCTTGTAAGTTTCAGCCGCCTGTACATGTTCCCCGCCTGCAGCTGTAAAAATTACGGTTGCTCCCATAACAACTGCACTGAACAGTGATAAAATCTTTCTTTTAATTCCCATGTTTTTCCTCCTTCCATCATTACCCTTAAATTTTATTCTACTTTGTAACCGTGTTCAGAAGTATCAACACATCCCGCATATCAACGATACCATCTTCATTGAAATCTGCAATTTCTGTATCCACACTCCTGCCGGCAGTTACCTCATTCAATATCTGAACCACATCCACAAGATCTATGATTCCATCCCTGTTGATGTCGCCCTTATCCGAATCACCCGGATCTACAGGTGTATTGCTGTCACTGTACTCCGGTATATCCACCTGAATACCATTGCTGAACCGCTGGGAATATGCCATTTCATAAAGGTACATAACACCTTCTCCGGTACGAAGTCCATCCAGTTCTACTGTCTGCTCCCCTTTCCGGATCGCGATTCGTTTTCCATTGGTTTTCATCTCGTTTGCAGTCGGAATCTTATTGGAATCCTCCTTGTCTGCAAACAGGTAATACAGATATCCATCCATATTCGCAGTGATCCGGATCTTTGCGCTGTTCTTCTCCCGTGTCACCACGGCATCGGTTCCTGCCGTGATCTTCGGTGCCGCATTGTCCCGGAAAAGTTTCAGCGTATAATCTTTTGTGGTTTTTCCGTCTTCTGCCGTTACTTCTATATTGATCAGCGCCGGTTTGTTCTCTGAACTCGGTCGAACCTTATATCTGGCTCTGACCTGGTCATCAAAGACTGCCGTAGCCGCTTCGATCTCGTCACCGGCGTTGTAGCCATTCACTCCGGAAACCACCGTAACTTTGACAGTCGCCTTACTGTCACTGGCAATCGGCCATACATAGTACGGTTCTCTGTCCTTTCCATCGCCGTACAGAGAAGAATTGTATTCCAGCACATCTTTTTGAAATGCCGGTTCCAGTTCCATCTCCATGACATAGACGATAGAGGAAAAACTCACCTGCAGGGTTCCCAGTGTCGCATCCGAACTTTTGGTCCGGATCTGAAAACTGTACTGCCTTGTCTGTCCGTCTTTGCTGAGTACAACTTCCACCTCTGCCCTGCCATCCTGCAACGCCACTTTCCGGCTGGCGCCTTCCTGTCCGTTTACTGTCACCGTCACACCGTCTGCCACCTGAAAATTCATCGTGATTTCCGATATTCCGGCTTCCAGCACCACCGTATGGTTCTGCGCCTGACCGTCAAAAGCACCACCATTGTCGATCACCGGGCTGCCCTCGGCGATTTTTACCTCTTCCAGATATAACGCGGAGGATTTGATCGCGTACATCCAGCCCGATTCATAACGCACATACAGATTTCCTCTGCTGTCCGTCAGGATCGTACCGCTTCCGCTGCCGTTTACCTCCGTTTGCTGATAGAACAATCCGCTTCCCTCTCCAGGCTGCGTCAGTCCTGCTTTGTCTTTCAGCAGATAGATGCCTCCGTTGGAACTGTCCGTAGTAAAATACACATAAACATAACCGTCTTCTTTTGCATAAGCCGTCGTCAGTGTCGGAGTTCCTTTCGGGCATCCGTCAATCGCCATCTGATAAGCCAGCGTCATATTGCCATCCGCATCCACCTGAATCACATTCAGATGATATGGATTATGTACTGTACCATACCGGTCTTTTCCGGCACTTCCCACATAGATTCTTCCTTCATAGATCACCGGCGTACCGAAGATTGTTCCATCAATGGAAAGAACCTGTGCATGTTCCGTATCGATGGTTCCATCTTCCGCCAGCGGATAGGAACACAGATAACCGTTCTCCGTCGCAAAATAAAGTCTTCCCTGATCCTGGCAGATCGCAGTCGATGCAATGCCCGTCTCATCCGGAAGTTTTACGGTCTGTACCGTCTGCCCGGTCTTTTTGTTCAGGCAATACAGATTGCCGGAACGACCGCAGGCATACAGATACGTTTCTCCGGTATAAACACCGGTCCGGTAATATCCGCCGCTGTCGTATTTTCTCCAGACAGCTGTTTTTTCTTCCTCTGTCTGCTCCGGATCTTCATCTCCGGCAAACAGGCAGACCAGATTACCGTCTGCAAATCCCGCATACAAATAACCGGAATCATATCGCAGTGCGGTTGCGGTATTGCCGCCGATAATGTCCGTGTAGAGCCATAACGATTTCAGTGTCTTCGCATTAAACGCCTGGATTCTTCCGTTTGTCAGCGGAACGAAAATCATTCCTGCCGCATACAGCGGCTTGGTAAATGCACTGTTTCCCTTGTCCCGCATCTTCACTTTGGTAAGTGTCTCGCCGGTAACAGGATCCAGATATAACAACTCATTTCCCTGAAAACAGCAGATCTTTCCATCCACAAGGATTCCGTCGCTGATACTGTTGGTATAATTACCGAATGTACCATACTGCTGTTTCCACAAGACCTCTGCACTGGAAAGGGATCCCGGCATCGGAGCATCCACGATATTCAGATTATCGTCGGTTTTCCAGTAGCCGCCCCATTCCGCATCCACATCTTCCTGCTGATCACCGGAACTCTGTTTCAGGGTGATTTTTTTCTCTTCATCCGCCGACACTTGAAACTGACCGGATTCCGTCTGATAACCCGGAGCCGATACGGTGTAAGAATAGGTCTGCCCTTTGATCAACTCATACCTGCCGTTCTTCGGATCCACCTGTACTTTGTCCGCATCATAGACAGCAACCACCGCGTCTTCCGGATCTGTTGCTATGGACACATAACAGATCGTATCCACATACACCGTCAGTATATAACTGTACGGAGAAGCAACTTCTCCGTCACCCGCCTGCATGACCACCTTCATGGTTCCCTCTGTCAGAGGTAAGGTATAACTGCCCTGCTCTGCCGGTTCTCCGTTTACGGTAAGAACCGTGCTGGTTTTTTCTGCACCTTTGAGCTGCATCTGTAAATATTTCCTGCTGGACGGCACATGCACCGAATATTCATACACTGTTTTTTTGAAAGTCGGTGTATAGGCAACTTCCCCGCCTTCATCATCGGTGATCTGAAGACTGCCAAGATAGGTACCTCTTACCACATGGATCTTATGAACTTCTGTATAGCTGCCTTCGGTAACCTCCAGTGTCAGTTCCACAGGCTGAATATTATATGCTTTCAGAAGTCGTCCTGCACTGCTGGTCAGTGAAGTTACTTCATCCGTCGGCAGATCCACCGAAACCTCTTCTCTGGAAGTGATATCTGTGAATTTTGCTGTAATCTGCGCATCCTGCACATCATCCCGAAGCTGTGGTCTTACATAAACTACATTTGTACTTTCCGGCACCCTTAAGGTATACTCCCGAACCCCTTCCTCTGCTTCCGTCAGCTCATAACGGTTGCTTCCGGAACTGTTCTGCATGAAGATCATACTCTCCAGCATAGCCTCCTGTACCGTAACCAGTACCCGGCAGGAGGCTATATACTCCCCTGCCGCTACTGTAATTACTGCGGTTCCTCCTTCTCCTTCCGGAGCCGTGACCACCGCGGTTGTTCCTTCTCCGGTAACCTGCACCACATCGGTATCATCCGATGACCAGGTGATTTCCGGCTGTTCCGTCGTATTCTCAGGAAGTAACGTGGCTGTCAGATTCTGTTGTTGTCCAGTCTTCATTACCAGACTGGAAGCGCTCAGCCGGATACCTTCCAGAGGAACCGTTTCATCTTCCTGTTCCTCCGGTATGGTATTATCAGCTGTTTTTCCATCAGCATCTGATGTTTCTTCCTGCACTACAGTTTCTGTTTCCGCTTCCGCGTAAGCAGTCTGTGGAAAGGAAACTGAAACTGTAAGAATCCATGCCAGGAACCACGCGAGTTTTTTTTGTATTTTCTTCTTCGTCACCCCAGTCTCCTTCCTGTCATTATTTTTCTGTCAGCTGCTCCATCAGTAAGGTAACATCTACCATATCAACCTCACCATCTCCGTTAATATCTCCGAGATCCGGGCTGACGGTTTCTCCTGCTGTCAGTTTTTCGAGCAGCTGGGTGACATCGATCATATCAATCTCCCCGTCATTATTCATATCACCTTTGATCTGGACTGCTTTCAGGTCCACACTCTTTACAGAAGATACCGTTCCGTCTTCCTGTTTCAGAATCATGTAAACAGTATAACCGTTTCTTGTCAGATCCGTAATATCCAGTGTATTTTCACCGGCTGTCGCTTTTACGTTCTTACCATCTTTCTGAATCGTATCGGCATCCGGAACTTTCGCATCTGCTTTCTGTGCCAGATAATATAAGGTTCCTTCTTTATTGGCATTTACTGTAACCTTGGCACTGTTTTCTGTACGATCCTGTACCGGATTCTCACCCAGTGTCAGTATCGGCAGTGCATTATTGGTACATAAAGTCACCAGATAGCTTCTGCTCTGTTTACCATCTTCTGATGTTACTGTAAATTTTACGGTAGCGGATACCTGTGCTCCTACACTGTTATCCACATACGGAACTACCGCATAGGTTTCTCCCTTAAAAATTTTCGTTTGTACTTCTTTTCCTTCCGGTAAATAATTACCATTTCCGTCACCAACACCTTTGACAGCCGTTACCTTGACTGTGTCCGTTTCATTTGCTTTCGAAAAATAAACATATGTTTCCCATATTCCATAAGAACTTGAATCGTCAATATTTGCTATATATTCTGTTTTCGTCTTTTCAAAAGATGGATTCATAGCAACCGTCAAACCATCTTCGTCCTCGACTCTCATGGATCCCAGTACCGGACCTCTGACAATCGTAAAGGTATATGTCTTTGTGGTCTCTCCTTTGAGCAGTTCTACCTTAACCGTTGTTTCATCGCTGGTTAATGCAATATCCTGCTTTCCACCGGATACCCCGTTGATCCGCACTTCGGTTCCTTCGTTTGGTGTCAGATTGAATGTCACACTCGTTGTGTCCATATCCACTGCAACACTGTGTTCTGTTGTACTTCCGTTAAAACCGTTTCCATTGTTAATTACCGCATTTCCTCCGATAATCTCCACATTTTTCAGATAAGCATCTGCCTGACGGATCGCACACTGCCAGCCGGAATCATTTTTCAGATACAGGGTTCCCTCTTTATCAACAACTGCACTGGCAATACAGTATTGTTCGTGGTTCGGTGTATAGAACAGTCCGCTGTCTTTATCCGGCTCTGTCATTCCCGGTCTGTCTTTTACCATATACAAAGAACCTTTGGCACTGTTGACCAGAAAATACACATATACATAGCCACCATCACCTTCGTATCCGTTGATGATCAGACCGGAAGTCTGGCAGTAACCAAAATCGGATCTGGTAGGAACCAGATATGCCTTTGACAGTGCACCATTTTCCGCATCGATATTAGCTACCAGAATCGCTGCACCGTCTTCACCAAAGGTGCTTCCACTGGAAATACCCAGATAAATACGGTTGTTGTAGATAGCCGGTGTACCGGTACTGGAACCGCCAAAATATAATGGCTCGATTGTATTTTCAAGATCCAGTTTTCCGTCCCCGGTCAGATTATAGGAATACAGATATCCTGCACTTGCATAATAGATTCTTCCATTATAATAAGTAACATCTCCTCTGTGCGCTGTGTCACTGGAAGAGGTTGTATCTACTTTCTGAACCGTCTCACCGGTATTCTTGTCCATAACCAGAAGGTTACCAGGTTCATCTACTACAAATACATAGTTATCATTGGTCCAGCTTCCTGACCACTGATAACTCTTTCCGTAGTTGGTCCAGAGTGCTGTCTTTTCTTCTGTCGGATTAGACGGATCTTCATCTGTGGTTGTCAGACACACAAAATAGCTGTTATACATAGTAGCCTGCACACCAAAATATACTCTTCCGTTCTCATAACGAATCGGGCTGTTGACCGCAATCGTTCCGCCACCTTTTACCGGATGTCTGTAGCACCATAAAGATTCCAGCGTGGATGCATTGAAACACTGAATACCATCTTTCAGTGGAACAAAGATCATACCATCTCCGTAAGTAGCCGGCTGCAAGTTAAAGTTTGCATTGGCAAAGCAGTCACTGCTCTTTAATACTTCACCGGTATCTTTATCAAGCATATACAGTTTTGCCGGGTTCGTTCCGGAAACCACATACAGCTTATCGTCCACAATAATGGATGTGCTTCCACTGGAGGAACTTACAGAATCCCCGATCTGTTTTTCCCATTTGACTTCAATACTGGATTTTGTCACCGGAGTCTTTGCCGAAATAACAGACTGGTTATTGGAATCTGCACGGAATCCGCCATAATCCACATCCAGTTTTGGTAATGGTTCGCTGTCCGCCGCTTTCTCCAGTTCGAATTTTTTGGTTGTGGATTCTTTGCAGTTCAGTGTACCGCTCTGTCCCACATAACCACTGCATGCTACGGTGTAGGTATAATCCGTTTCCGGAAACAGATCTTTATAAATTCCATTCTCCGGATAGATTCTCTCCCCTTTTTCGTTATACAGACAGAACTGTGCTTCTGCAGGATCCGTTTCCACCGTCAGGGTAATTGCAGATACCTGTTTAATGGTTACTGTATACTCGGTTACCTTGTCCGCACCATTTTCTGCTTTGATAACGATCTTATTCTCGCCGGATTTCAGATTCATTTCGTAGATACCATCTTCAGATACCGTACCATTAAAGGATACTTTTGATTCATCCGGATAGGTAGAAGCCACAAAATCTGTCGCTTTTACTTTTACTTTCTTTACAGAGTCCAGAACGGTCGTTGCATATTCTGTTGTCGTTCTGTTGAACGCCGGTTCTGTTTCAATTGGATTGCCATCCTGATCTTCCAGTGTAATGTCCTGCAGATCCGCCTGTCTCTTCACCGTAAGCGTATATTCTTCTGCCACATCACCCTTTGTTGCTGTGATGTGTAACACATTTTCTTTTCCGTTTTTATACAGGAATGGACTGTTCATCCAGACAGTACTTCCGCCATTTCTGTTCAGACTATCTTCTTTTCCATCCATTCCGGTATATTTTAATGCGAGCTGGATCTGATAATCTCTTCCACCGGATGTGGTATAAGCAGTAAATCCTATGGAATCCACATCGGTTCCGACATATGCGGTTGCCTCTCCTGTTGTTTTATCAAACGCAAAGCTGTCAGAAACACCCTGGATTTTAACGGAACCTAATAAAGTTCTTTCGGATGCCTGTTCTGCAACATCCTGTTCCGGCTGTGTATCTTCACTCTCGTCCGCATCTTCTTTTGCCTGTTCTTCCTGATCCGGTTCTGCAATCTTCTCATTTTTCTCAAAGATCACCTGAATCGTTACATTCTCTTTTGCTGTACCTGCCAGAGATACTTTTCCGTCACCGATGAAGTTCTCTTCCTGCGCATCTTCGCTGATTACAAAGCTCTCTCCGAAACATTCGCTGATCTCTTCCGCTGTTGTCTTATCCTCTTTGTTGTCCGCATCAACTTTATGTTTCAGTGTGTTTTCCCCGACAGTTACATCAATCTCACTGATCTGATATCTGGATGTATCCAGTTTTTCTGCAATTGCAGCATAATCAAATACATCTTTGATATTGTTTTCTTCTCCCAGCCGGATGGTTCTTGCTTTCTCACCCTCTGTCCAGCAGGTATCCGATTCCAGATCAACCGGAAGAGTATCTTCATCCTCTGCGATCTCCTCGAAGTTACTCTCTGCTTTCAGTGTTCCTTCTTCTGCCGGAACTTCTGTATCATCCTGGTTTACCTGTTCCACAACTGTGCTTTCACTGTCCAGCGTCGTCGCTGCCACCGGCAACACACCGGTATTGACAACCATGGTGCAACTCAGCAAAAGTGCAAGCCACTTTCTTTTCATGTGTATCCTCCTCTTTTCCTAATTTCCTTCAAGAGACGGGAGCATTTTCAGAATAAAGACAGCTAAAGTCGATTTATGGAACCGATACTGGATACGCAATGCAATTTCCTGTAAAAAAAAAAGTTCCTCCGAAGAGAAACTTTTATAAACTTTATACAATCGTCTCTCTGCGTCAGGGTACACTACGCCCACGGCTCCCTAAATCAGCGGGTATATCGGGCTTTCCGATCAGTCAGGTTCTGGTCCTGTATGGCACCGGAATCTAACCGGTTTTCCCTTTTCGCGCAAAGATGCGACTGTATCTCTATTCTGTTGTTATCTGTACTTGCAGAATCCGGACAAAAAAATAAAACATCCGTTTATGCTGTATAAATGCATAGTACTCCCATGCTCTTTTATAGCTAAATCATATAGCATAGACAAAAATTTGTCAATCAGTTTGCCCGGATTCTCCGGTTTATTTTCTGATATTTTTCGCTTTCACGATATACTGTGTCCGATTAGAAAAAGCAAACCCGGAGGAACCAGTAATACACTGGCTTCTCCGGGCTGCATAATTATTATTCTTTTGTTATCTGTTCCATTAATAATGTAACATCAACCATATCGATCACACCATCGCCATTGATATCACCGACAGCTGCGTTGATTTCTTCTTCCGCTGTCAGTTTCTCAAGTAACTGTGTCACATCGACCATATCAATATTTCCATCATCGTTCAGATCACCTTTGATCCACAGTTCTTTCAGTTCTGCACTCTCAACAGTAGATACTGCTTCGTTGGCATCTTTCAGCACTACATATACTTTGTATCCGTCTTTTGTCAGATCAGCGATGTTCAGAGTATTTTCACCTTCTGCTGCATCGATGCTCTTTCCATCTTTCTCGATCGTCTCTGCATCCGGTGCTGCTGCATCTGCTTTCTGTACCAGGTAATACAGAGTACCTTCTTTATTTGTAGTTACATTTACAGTTGCTGTAGAATCGGTACGTTCTGCTACGGCATCGTCTGCCAGTGTTACTTTTGGTAATGCATTGTTGGTATACAGAGTTACCGTATAGGTTCTGCTTCTGGAACCGTCTTCAGATGTCAGTGTCAGTTTTACAGTTGCAGATGTTGTCACTCCAACACCTCTCTCTGAAAAGCTTACATCGACATATGTATCACCTTTGTAATTGGTTCGAATAGTCGGCGTACCTCTTACACCGCTGACTGCTTCTGCTGTCAGCTTATCTGTTGCATCTGCCCAGCTTACCCAGATATATCCGTCAGTAACCTGTTTCGTTGCTGTACTGATACCTGCTGTGTATTCTGTGTTCGCCGGATCAAAAGTCTGATCCATAGTGAATTTTGTTCCCATTCCTGAGTTCGGGTTGTTGGTCACTTCCATAGAATCCAGTACCGGTCCGCGATAAATGGTAAAGTTGTAGATTCGTGTGGATTCCCCTTTCAGAAGTTCTACTTCAACGGTTGTTGCATCTCCTGTCAGAGCGATCTCCTGTTTTGCTCCCGGCACGCCGTTCATACGGATCTCTGTTCCTTCGTTGGCTGTCAGGTTCATGGTTACGCTTTCGGTATCCATATCTACGGTAACACTGTGTTCTTTCACACTTCCTGCAAAATCTTTGCCGCCGTCGATCACTGCGTTTCCTCCGGTTACTTCTACGCTCTTCAGATAAGATTCTGCACGGCGGATCGCACACTGCCATGCGGAGTCATTCTTCAGATAGATCGTACCATCGCTGTCTGCAACCGCACTGGCGATACAGTACTGTTCATGGCTTGGTGTATAGAACAGACCACTTTCCGGATCCGGTGCTGTCATGCCCGGTTTATCTTTTACCATGTACAGAGAACCTTTTGCACTGTTGACCAGGAAGTATACATATACATAGCCGTCCTCATCTTCGTAACCGTTGATGATCAGACCGGAAGTCTGGCAGTATGCAAAATCAGATTTGGTAGGTACCAGATATGCTTTTGTCATCGCACCGTTCTCCGGATTGATATCCGCTACCAGGATCGCTGCACCGTCTTCACCGAACGTACTTCCGCTGGAGATACCAATATACAGACGGTTGTTATAAACTGCCGGTGTACAGGTACTTTGTCCACCATAATACAGCGGCTCGATCAGGTTATCCAGATCTACTTTTCCATCCGCAGTCAGATTATAAGAGTACAGATAGCCACTCTGTGTAGAGAAATAGATTCTTCCATTATAGAAAGATACATCACTTCTTACTTTATCTGCCTTTGTCTGGATTTTCTGTACCGTTGCGCCTGTATTTTTATCCATAACCATCAGGGCGCCTCCCTGATTTACAGCAAATACATAATTATCATTGGTCCAGGCACCTGCCCACCAGTAACCATTGTTGCCGCTGCTCGGGCTTGTCCATAATGGTGTTTTCATTTCATCCTGGCTGGACGGATCTTCATCCGTCGTTGTCAGGCAGACAAAATCGCCCATCTGGAAACCTACATAGATTCTTCCGTTTTCATAACGGATTGGGCTGTTACAGGAACCTGTTCTTCCTTTGTAGCACCACAGAGATTCCAGTGTAGATGCATTGAAACACTGGATACCTCCTCCTAACGGAACGAAGATCATACCGTCGCCGTAGGTTACCGGGATCAGGTTGAATCCGGCATTCATGAAGCAGTCGCTGCTCTTTAAGATCTCACCGGTCTCTTTGTCCAGCATATACAGTTTTCCACCAGACTGTGTATATACTTTGTTATCTACGATAACCGGGGTACTTCCACTGGAAGGTGTTACAGATGTTCCCATCTGTCTTTCCCATTTTACTTCGATACTTTCTTTTGTGATCGGAGTCTTGGAAGAGATAACGGACTGGTTATTGGAATCCGCACGGAATCCACCGTACTCTGCATCCAGCTGTGGCAGATCCTGACCGTCGGCTGCTTTCTCCAGGCTGATATCCAGAACAGCTGTATCATCTGCTTTATAATTAATGGTACCGCTCTTTCCTACATATCCGTCACATGCCGCTGTATAAGTATAGTCTGTTTCCGGAAGCAGATAGTATTTTCCACCATCCGGATAAACTCTTTCATTTTTTGCATTATACAGACAGAACTGTGCATTTTCCGGATCCAGTTTTACTTCCATAGGAATGGCAGTTACTTTTTTAATGGTCAGGGTATATTCCGTTGCCTGTTCTGCACCGTTGTCCGGTTTCATCACAAGGGTGGTTCCGTCTTCCGGAATATCCGCTACATCTACTTTATAGCTTCCATCTTCGGATGCTTCTCCGTTGAACAGAATCTGTGATTCGTCCGGATATTCTGTTTCTACAGGATCCACTGCTTTTACCGTTACGGTTTTGTTATTGTCCAGGACATTTACGGTATATGCTGTTTTTGTTTTATTGAAGCTCGGATCAATCGCAATCGGATTGCCGTTCTGATCTTCTACTGTCAGCCCCTGCAGGCTGGCAGTTCTTTTTACCGTGATATTATATTCTTCTGTTACATCGCCTTTGCTGGCTTTGATATGCAGAACATTTCCTTTTCCGCTCTTTGCCAGGAACGGAGCCTCAAAACGCTCATAATATCCACGACAGGTAAGTTCCTTCTCATATTCTTTTCCGTCTGTACCGGTATAAGAATAGGTAAGGTTCATGCTGGTGTCTTTATCACCGGATGTCGGATACACACGGGCGCTGATATAAGTAGTGTCAGTTGCTACATATACTGCTGGTGCCTCACCTGTTGTTTTGTCAAATGTAAAGTCTCCGGAAGTACCGGATACTCTGAAGTAACTTAACAGTGTTCTCTCTTCTGCCTGCTCCGTTGTATCTTCGGCCGGCTGTTCGTCTTCGATCACATCTGCATCATCCTGCGCCGGATCTTTTGCTGGCTCAGAATCTGCGATCTGTTCCACCTTTTCAAAGATAACTTCGATTGTCACGTCTTCATTTGCTGTACCTGCCAGTGATACTTTACCTTCCCCGATAAAGTTCTCTTCGTCAGCATCTTCACCGATGACAAAATCATCTCCGAAACATTCGCTGATCTCTTCCGCTGTTGTCTTATCCTCTTTGTTGTCCGCATCCACTTTATGTTTCAGTGTGTTTTCACCAATAGTTACATCAATCTCACTGATCTGATATTTGGATGTATCTGTTTTTTCTGCGATTGCAGCATAATCAAATACATCGTTGACATTGTTTTCCTCACCCAGCTGGAAGGTTCTTGCCTTCTCACCTTCTGTCGTCCAGTAGGTGTCGGATTCCAGATCTGCCGTAAGGACATCTCCGTCCTCTGCGATCTCTTCAAAGTTACTCTCTGCTTTCAGAGTTCCCTCTTCAGCCTCTTCCTGTGTATCAGATGTTTCTTCATTCATCTGCTGCACAACTGCGCTTTCATTATCCAGAGTTGTCGCTGCTACAGGTAATACACCGGTATTGACAACCATGGTACAGCTCAGTAAAAGTGCAAGCCATTTTCTTTTCATGCGTTATTGCCCTCCTTTTTGCATACTTTCAACATCTTTTTCCTACTTTTCCTTTTCCTCTCTCCTCCCTTTTTGTGATATTTAAAAAACATGGACCTCGCATCCGTTTAAGGATGGTTACTTATTTTCAGATAACAAAGAATGTGCCTTGGCACATTCTCGCGCCTGTGGCGGTCGCTTGCGACATCTACCTTCTACGCCTCAGTGCGTATCCCCGCGGAGCGTTTTTTTGATTTACAGGAAATTACTTTCCTGTAAATCAAAAAAAGTTTCTCCTAAGAGAAACTTTTTTCATATTCACAATCGCTTCTCCTGCTTCAGGGTATAGTATCCCTCCAGAGACTATACCCTGTACCAGCGAGTATATCGGGCTGTCCGATCAAATCAGGTTCTATGTCCTGTATGGCACCGGGATCTGACCGGTTTCCTCTTTCCACGCAAAGATGCGACTGTATCTATATTCTGTTGTTATCTGAAATCCACAAATCGAGACAAAAAAATAAAACCTCCGTTTATGCCTCCGGACTCCGTTACTATGGTGCATAACTGTCTGTATTCTGACTCTGAGTTCTCTCCTACTTGCTGTCCCTTCCCGGTTTCCCAGTGGTATGACAGCTTTCGTCCTCATTACAGCGGGGATAAGCCGTACCGGAATCTGACCGGACTTCCTGAAATGGACAAACCATTTCCAATTATGCCATAATCCCATATTCTTTTATAGCTAAATCATATAGCATAGACAAAAATTTGTCAATCTCTTTCCTTTGAATTGCCGAAAACATCTGTTTTACAGATATTCTACATTTACCTCGTACGATTTCGCATAGGCTTCCATCTTACTTCCCTTCGGACAGACAATCGTACAGTTTTTATTGGTGATCCACTCGCCCACTTCTTCCGGGTCGTGATGAATCTCCAGTTTTTTCAGACGTCCGCAGCCGTGGAACGCCCACTTTCCAATCATTCTGACACTTTCCGGTACACGGACATATTCCAGTTTCTTACATTTTAAAAATGCGCTCTCACCGATATATTCCAGATGTTCCGGAAGGTGAAGTTCTTCCAGTCCGCACTGATAAAATCCCCGTTTTCCGATCTTTCGCAGGGTATCCGGCAGTCTCACCCGTGTCAGCTCTTCGCACTTGTAAAACGCCTCTGCACCGATCTCTTCCAGCGCATCCGGCAGCACCAGGATCTTCATCTGCCTGCATTCTGCAAACGTCCTGTCCGGAATCTCTCTGCACGCACTGTCCTCCGAAAAACTTACGGAATTGGCACGTTTACACTTATAAAACGCCCCTTTTTCCAGACTTCGCAACGATTTCGGAAAAGAGATCCTTCGCAGATTACTGCAGTTTGCAAAAGCCTCCTTTCCCACAGTTACTACCTTGGGAAATTCTGCATTTTTCAATGTTGTACAGCTGAAAAATGCCTGCTGACCAATTCTTCTAATCTCAGGCATCGTAATCTGTTTCACCTTGATATTATTCTTCAGACATTCTTTGCCTATTACATCGTATCCGGAATCCACCTGATATTTTTCACTGACAGATTCCACCGCAACCCTACGGATTAGTACGTTATCTTCCATATAATATCCTCTTCTTTTCTATATACCTCAATAGTTTTCCTTTTCTCCTCCCGAAAAGAAAACCTTCTATTTATCCGATATTATAATCGAAATATCTAATTTTTTCCAGAAGAAAGTGTGATCCTGTTTAAAACCATCTGCATATAATATTCTGTCATCCACATGATCCACGTGTCTTTCACATCCGTACTTTTTGGTTCCGACATCTGTGGCTGCTTTTTTTCTTCCCATCCAAGCTGCCTGAGCAACTGCTTTCCTGCGCTCCATGCTTTGTCCGGTTTTAACATCCCCCACTCTGTCTGATCCAGCAGATGTGCATACAGAGAAGTCTGAACCACCAGTTCATCTTCTCTCCGGATCCGATCCAGCGCATCACTGAAATGTGCTCTGGCAAATCCAGATGTTTTCTGCTCATACCGTTCCCACAGAGCATCCTCCGTCACTCCAAACCGATCCATCCGTTGAAAAATGTCATACTGATATTCCGGGCTGAGTCCTGATTGCAGATACAATGCTTCTTTGACCGCCTTTTTTACCGTTTTCCCGATGTACTCTCCCAGTTTGCAGTGTTTGCCGGCATTGGTCAGATACACATCCGATTCCGCATTGCAGATAACAATCATTCCGTCCGTACCGGAACCCGTCGCGATGCCTCTGGAATACCGGCTCGGAGCAAGAAGTTCCTGCAAAGCAGCTGTCTTGGCTTCCGTACAGGTTACCATTGCCCTTGCAAGTGCTCCCTCTGACAGGTTGGCATCGATATGTAACAGAATATTGATGGTTCCCGGTCTGACAGGATGGGAAATATCCGCTTTCTCATGCCAGACCGCCGGATCTCCCACCCGTCCTCCATTGTTCCGGATTCCGCCTGTCACCAGCGCTGTCACCGTAAAATCTTCATATTTCATCGACTGTATCGATACATTTTCCATACTCGCAGCCGTCATAAGTCCGGTGCAGTGTTCCGCATCCAGTCCCAGTTCCTGTGCTGCTATGAGATCCATATGTTTCGGATAGGTATCTGCCCGAAGCTCACACGACATGCCCGGTCCCGGGTTGCAGTCATGATTAAAGACGGCTCTCAGATCCGTCCGATAGCCGCCGTTATTTGGTCCGGTTCCCAGCACTTTCCGCGCTCCTGCAAAGCAGATAACCAGCGATTTTTTATAACGATGTACCTCATCGCCCGATGGAAGCTGATATAATTTCATGATCTTTTTCCTTCCAGATTTTTATTTATCATATGATGTTGGGGTCAAAAGGGATTTTGACCCCTTTGATACCGGATTGTTCCGTACTTCGTACTCTCACAATCCTCA
>OLPL01000118.1_pt1 | contig 59604 bp, 48 predicted proteins | sample 1673211 | NCBI WGS metagenome assembly OLPL01 (sample SAMEA3136766, study PRJEB25190) | human gut metagenome | reverse complement strand
TTATTCCTACATTTGAACCCTCTAGGTACTGTAAATGCTGGATAGTTTGTTTCTAATATAGAAAATACAAAAAGCAAAGGAGAACATACAATGCCAGGATTAAGTAACAGGGTACAGACATTTACGGATTCGGTAATCCGCAGAATGACGCGAATCAGTGATGAGTATGGAGCAATCAATCTTTCTCAGGGATTTCCGGATTTTGATCCGCCGCAGGAGATTATGGATGCGCTGGCGAAGGCAGCTTATGAAGGACCGCACCAGTATTCAATTACTTTCGGAGCGGAAAACTTCAGGGAAGCGCTTGCAAGAAAACAGGGACGGGCGATTGGACGGACGATTGATCCGGATAAGGAGATTGTTGTGACCTGTGGTGGTACGGAAGCGATGATGTGTGCGATGATGACCATCTGTAATCCGGGGGATAAGGTTATGGTATTTTCTCCATTTTATGAAAATTATGGAGCAGATGCGATTTTATCCGGGGCAGATCCGATCTACATTCCGCTGGTTCCGCCGGAATATCATTTTGATATGAGCCTGGTGGAAAAAGGATTTCAGGATGGAGCAAAGGCAATCATCGTGTGTAATCCGTCAAATCCGTGTGGAAAAGTATTTTCCAGAGAGGAACTGATGGGAATCGGGAAACTTGCAGTGAAATATGATGCGTTTGTGGTAACGGATGAGGTGTATGAACATATGGTATATGCGCCGTATCATCACACCTGCATGGCATCCCTGCCGGGTATGTATGAGCATACGATCACCTGCAATTCTCTGTCAAAAACATATTCCATTACCGGATGGAGACTGGGATATCTGATCGGACCGGAAGAAGTGATCGAGGCAGCGAAGAAAGTGCATGATTTCCTGACGGTCGGAGCGGCTGCACCGTTACAGGAAGCCGCTACGGTAGGTCTGAATTTCCCGGAGAGTTATTATACAGAGCTTCTGGAGACCTATACAAAGAAGCGTGCCTATTTCCTGGATGGTCTGGATCGGATCGGGCTGAAACACAATGTTCCGCAGGGAACGTATTTTGTACTGATTGATATTCAGGAGTTTCTGGATCTGCCTCAGTTTGCGGGGTATACGGATCTGGAATTCTGTGAATGGATGATCAAAAATATCGGAGTGGCTGCGGTTCCGGGTTCCAGCTTCTTTAAGGAGGATGTAAACCATCTGATCCGTCTGCATTTTGCGAGAGAGGAAGCAACGATTGATGAGGCACTGGAGCGTCTTAGCAAATTAAAGGAGTTGTTGAAATAATGAATATAGAAGCAGTTTTCTTTTGTAATTATTCGATAGGAACAGATACATGGAAAGAAGTTCCCTTTGTGTGCGGGCTGTACGGAAAACGGATCCTTCTGATCGGTGGAAAAAAGGCACTGCGTGCGGGAAAAGAGCGCCTGGTGCAGGCAATTGCCGGAACCGGGATGGAACTTGTGGATACGGTTGTTTTTGGTGAAGACTGTACATATGAAAATATTCACCGCTGGGCGACATATGCAAAAGAAAAACAGGTGGATATGATCTTTGGTATGGGTGGCGGTAAAGCGCTGGATACGGCAAAGGGAGCCGGATATGAGGCAGGACTTCCGGTCTTTACATTTCCGACGATCGCAGCGACCTGTGCGGCAACAACAGCACTTTCTGTTGTATATAAAGAAAATGGAACGTTTGACAGCTTTTATTTTTATGAGCGTCCGGCGAGACATTGCTTTATCGATCTGGAAGTGATTGCAAAAGCACCGGCAAGATACCTGCAGGCGGGAATGGGAGATACGCTTGGAAAATATTTTGAGTGCCATTTTGCGGCGCGGGGAGATCAGCTGGAACACAGTTCGGCACTGGGAAGAGAAATCAGCAATATGTGCTATACCCCGCTTATGGAATATGGCGTGCAGGCGTGGAAAGACTGCAAAGAAGACAAAGTATCCACAGCACTCAAACAGGCGGTACTCGCCAACATCGTAAGTACCGGGCTGGTATCGCTGGTGGTGCTTGATGAATATAACTGTGCGATCGCACATTCGGTATGTTACGGACTGGATGTACTTCCGGGATTCGAGGAATCTTATCTGCATGGAAATGTGGTAGCTTACGGGGTGCTGGTGCAGCTGGCAGTAGACGGACAGCTGGATGAGGCACGGAAGCTGAAACGGTTCCTACAGAAACTGGAGATTGCAACAACTCTGTGCGAAATGCAGGTTCTGCTGGAACGGCTGATCCTTGCACCGGTATTAAAAGAGACGGTGGAGGGTCCGGATATGGAACATATTCCATATGGCAAGTATGGTAAGCTTAAGTGGTACGCTGTTTTGTATCGTACTGGGATTCAGTTTTATCCTGCCGTTTTTGACGGACTGTGGAATCATGGAGTTCCTCGGTGTGCTGCTGCGCCCGGTAGTACGGCCGCTGTTTCATGTACCGGGTAGAGCTTCGGTCGATCTGATGGCTTCCTGGTTTGGTGCGTCAAATGCAGCCGTTATCCTGACAAGAGAGCAGTATATGAAAGGATTTTACACAAGAAGAGAAGCCGGTTATATTATGACGAACTTCTCCCTGGTATCCATTCCGTTCTGTCTGCTGGTTGCGGATACGGTAGGAATTGCCAATCTGTTCCCGGCATTTTATCTGTGTATCTGCGTGGTTGGAATCGTTCTGGCGGTGATCATTGCGAGAATCCCACCGATCCGGACAATCCCGGATACCTACCAGGAACAGGCGGGAAAACAGCTGCATGAGGAAGTGCCGCAGGAAAAAGGAATCCTGAATTATGCGCTGGAGATCAGCTGCAAGCGTGCGGAAGGATTTAACGCAAAAGGCGTGCTGGCAAGCGGTATGGAAGTTGTTATGGGTATGGTCTTTGACCTGATCCCGATCGTTATCGCATGGGGAACGATCGCACTGGTGATCGCGACTTACACACCGGTATTTAACTGGATCTCTTATCCGATGGGATTATATATGAAGCTGTTCGGTGTGAAAGAGGCATTTGCGGCGGCACCGGCTACACTGGTAGGGTTTACCGATATGTTTATTCCCGCACTGCTTCTCGGAAGCATCAGTGCGGTAAAGACCAAATTTATCGTAGGTGTGCTTTCTCTGGTACAGATTATTTATCTGACAGAGGTTGGAACCATCATTATCAAGAGTGAAATCCCGCTGAATCTGTGGAAACTGTTTGTGATCTTTATGGAGAGAACATTAATTGCGATTCCGCTGATTGTACTATTTGCAAATTTGTTTTTATAGGTTATAATGAAGTTTCGGTACAAAGAATATTGTACCGGAACTTTTTTCTATATAAAGAAAGAAGGCAGAAAACAGGGGAAAGTGAGCAAAAGGGAAATGGACTACAAGTTGTTACTGGATACAGCGGTGTTTGCCGGGGATATCCTGATGCAGAACGGGGCGGAGACATACCGGGTGGAAGATACGGTCTACCGGATCCTGCAGAAATCAAATCTGAAGACGGTGCAGGTACTGGTGATGATGACCGGATTTGTTGCCACGCTGGATGATCCTTCGATGGATTCGCTGACCGTTGTGCGACGGATCCAGAGTCATGGAACGAATCTGGAGAAGATCGACCGGGTAAATCAGATATCCAGGGAGTTTTGTAATGATGAACTTACGCTGGAAGAAGCGTTTAAACAGATGAAGGCACTGTGGAAAGAGAAAGAACGGCTGAAGATCCGGCTGTCGGCGTTTGCCTTTCTGACGGGAGGATTTGCCGTGATGTTCGGCAGCAACTGGGCGGAGGCGATTGTGGCGGCCGTTGTAGGAATTGTGGGAGCGGTGGTACAGTTTTCCTGTAAAAAAGGGCATATGCATATGTTTGTGGAAAATATCGTGTGTTCGTTATCTGTGGCGGTTGCCATCGGTTTTTTGACGGCGGCACTTCCGGGAACGTATGATACGGATCTTCTGATCATCAGCTGTATCATGCCGTTTGTTCCGGGCGCGGCTATTACCAATGCGGTCTTTGATACGCTGCATGGAGACTATCTTTCCGGACTTGCAAGGGCGGCTGAAGCTTTTGTGATCGCACTGGCGGTTGCAATCGGTATCGGTATGGGACTGTTTGTGACGGCAGCAGTTCTTGGAAGATAGGGGGGAGAAGACGATGACAGACATGATCATACAGAGTATCGGCGGTATTGCCGCTGTGTACGGATTTGCCGGGATTCTCGGCGTACCGAAGAAGTTCCTTTTATGGGCGGGAATCGATGGAGGTATCGGCTGGTTTGTGTACCTGCTGGTGGGAGCGATGACACATTCGGAGCTTCTGGGCGCATTTTTCGGAGCAGCGGTGATATCCGTAGGGGCAAATGTATGCGCGCGAGTATTTAAGACACCGGTGACGATGATTCTGATCCCGGCGAATATGACACTGGTTCCGGGTGCGGGAATGTACCGGATCGTATATCATATTTTATATCCGCAGGGGGAGATGGCAGCGTATTATTTCCAGCAGACGATTCTGATGGCGGGAATGATCGCGATTGCGATGTTTATTGTCAATATCATATGGAATTCGGTAACGGTATCGATAAAGAAAAGAAGGGAATACAGGAATGAAAAAGTGGAGTAGAAAGAAAAAAGGGGTTGCGATAGCAGCAGGGGTTGTGCTGCTTGGTCTGGCAGGAGCCTATGGATATGAGGTTTCGGTATACCAGAATCATTTTTTACCGGGAACCAGGATCAATGAGCTAGACTGCGGGAAGATGACTGCGAAAGAGGCGGTGGACGCCTGGAAAAAGGAAACGGAAAAGTATAAACTGACAATCACTTTCCGGGGAGAGGAAAGTGAGACAATCGCCGGAAAAGATTTTGATTATTCTTATCAGGATGACGGGGAGATCGAAGAATTTTTAAAAGAGCAGAATGCATTTTTATGGATGAAATACTGGTTTGAACCATCCGATTATGAACTGAACAGCGGGATCGTCTATAATGAGGAAAAGCTGGAAAAGAGTCTGAGTAAACTCACGCATCTGTCCGAAGACACACAGGAAGCACCGGTGGATGCGAAAGTTGTTTATAAGGAAGATCAGTTTGTGATCAAGGAAGAAAAACAGGGAACGACGATCGATACGGATGTGCTTTCAAAAGCGGTAGAAAAGGTTTTACAGGAAGGGGAAGAGGCACTGGATGTGGAAAAGGCAGACGGATATGTGAAACCTGCGGTTACCAAAGACAGTGAACTTCTTGCAAAACAGGAAAAACAGTTAAATGAGCTGGCAAATGTACAGGTGACATACGAACTTCCGGAAGGAGAGAAAGTCCTGAACGGAAATACCGTGAAAAAATGGCTGGTTCTTGACGAAGACGGCAATTACAGTCTGGATCAGGACAAAATGAATGCGAAAATCAAAAAATATGTAAAGAAACTGGCGGAGGAAGTAGATACGCTTGGAAAAGAACGACCGTTTCATACGACTTCCGGGCTGGATGTGACGGTATCCGGCGGGAATTACGGCTGGAAGATCGATCAGAAAGCAGAGATCAAAGCGTTGAAAAAGAATATCAAAAACCGACAGCAGGTGACAAGAAAGCCGGAGTACAGCCAGGAAGAACTGTATACAGAAAATCATGGACTGGGGGATACTTACATAGAAGTCAATTTGACGGAACAGCATCTGTATTATTATCAAAAAGGGGAAGTGGTGTTGGATACGCCGCTTGTATCCGGAAGGATGACAAGAGATCGGTTTACTCCGCCGGGAGTGTATTTTCTGACTTACAAGCAGAAAGACAGAATCCTCCGCGGACGTCCGAATGCCAGCGGACAGCCAAGTTATCAGTCGCATGTGAACTACTGGATGCCGTTTAACGGTGGAATCGGGCTGCACGATGCTTCCTGGAGATCGAGTTTTGGAGGAACCATCTATATTTACAGCGGTTCCCATGGCTGCATCAATCTGCCGGGGAAAAAGGCGGCGAAGATCTATGAGATGATCGATAAGGAGACGCCGATCGTGTGTGTGTATAATGACGGGTATAAGCTGCATGGGTAAATAGATATTTAAGAAAAGGGGCTGCCTGCATAAAACTGCGGACAGCCCCGAAGTATTTAACAGATTTTTTGAAAAATTTAAAAAATATTAAGAAGATCTCCCGGGCATTGGATGGTATAATCAGGAGAAGAAACCTGACCAAATCCATAGGATGCGAAAACAAACGGAATGCCTGCATCTTTGGTGGCGTTGAAATCGCCGAGGGTATCTCCGACATAAACCGGAGTTTTCAGATTGTAATCCCGAATGATCTGGCGGATATTGTCGGCTTTGGCATTGCCGGTGTCTCCTGGACAAAGATGACCTTCAAAGTAAGAGCCAAGACCACTGGTTTCTAAAAAGACTTCGATATAACCCGCCTGGCAGTTACTTACGATGAACAGGCGGTATTTTTCCTTTAACTGACGCAGGGTGTCTTCCAGAGCAGGGTACAGCGGTGCACACTGAGCCAGCAGAGCCTTATGTTCTTCCTGGCAGCACAGTTCGATGAGACGAAGCTGTTCTTCTTTCGGGTAATCGGCAAAGAGCACGCTGGCGATATCAGGAAGCAGACGACCGAAAAGGCCTTTCAGTGTAGGGGCGTCAATGGTAAGAGAAAGATCGGTTTCTCGGTGGATCGCATCGGTCCAGGCTTTCGCGCAGATTTCCGTGGAGTCCCAGAGCGTTCCGTCGACATCAAAAATAATACTGTCCATATGAAAAATCTCCTTTATTTGTACAAGATTATTGTTTACAAAGTAAATAACAATGTTTATTGTAGAGAGAAAGAGGAGAAAAAGCAAGAAAAACTTCCGGTAGACTAAAAAACAGAGAAGAGGTAACATGTTAGAGAATATTGTAGAACCACTGATAGAATGGTATGAAGAAAATCACAGAATCCTTCCATGGAGAGCGTCGAAGAATCCGTATTATATCTGGATCTCTGAGATCATGCTGCAACAGACGAGGGTGGAAGCGGTCCGACCTTTCTTTGAAAGGTTTATAAAAGCATTGCCGCAGGTAGAGGATGTTGCGGTCTGTCCGGAGGAACAGTTATTGAAACTGTGGGAAGGACTCGGGTATTATAACCGGGTGCGGAATATCCAGAAGGCAGCCATCCGTATCGTGGAAGAGTACGGAGGCAGACTGCCGGCGGATTATGAAAAACTGAAAGATCTCCCGGGTATTGGAAATTATACGGCGGGTGCGGTGGCATCGATCGCGTATGATCTTCCGGTTCCGGCGGTGGATGGAAATGTCCTCCGGGTGTATGCAAGGATCATGGAAGATGACAGTGATATTTTAAAACAGTCCGTGAAGACGAAGGTGGAGAAAGAGTTTCTGGAAATTATGCCGGGCAGCAGATCCGGTACTTTTAACCAGGCACTGATGGAGCTTGGAGCGATGGTATGTGTACCGAACGGTGCACCGAAGTGTGAGCAGTGTCCGGTAGCACAATACTGTCAGGCGAGGGCACATGGAACGGCGCTGGATCTTCCGGTGAAAAAGAAGAGCAAAGAACGGCGGAAAGAAGAAAAAACTGTACTGATTCTGCGGGACGGAGAACGGGTGGCAATCCGAAAACGTCCGTCGAAAGGGCTGCTGGCAGGCTTATATGAACTGCCGAATCTGGAAGGATATCTGAGTGAGGAAGAGATCCTTTCGTGGGTGGAAGAACAGGATCTTACGCCGCTTCAGATCGTACCGTTAGTTGATGCGAAACATATTTTTTCCCATGTGGAATGGGATATGAAAGGATATCTGATCCGGGTGGCGGCACTCGAAGAAAGTGCCGATCCGAAGATGATCTTTGCGGAGATCCGTGAGGTGGAAAAGGAATATCCGATTCCGGCGGCATTTCAGGCATATGCCGAACAGATCCAGATGCGGCTCGGACAGGACAAATACAGATAAAAAGTAATAAAAAATAGATACAGACGAAGAAAAGGAGAACAAAAGTGAAGACACTGAGTATTACAGTACCATGTTATAATTCGCAGGAATATATGAGAAACTGTGTGGATTCCCTGTTAAAAGGCGGAGAAGATGTGGAGATCCTGATCGTGGATGACGGATCCAAAGACGATACGTTGAAAATTGCAAAAGAATACGAGGAAAAATATCCGACGATCGTAAAAGCCATTCATCAGGAAAATAAAGGACACGGCGGAGCCGTCAACACAGGTCTGGCGCATGCGACCGGACTTTATTTTAAGGTTGTTGACAGTGATGACTGGCTGAATGAGGAAGCTTTCCGGAAAGCAATTGAGGTCTTAAAACAGTGTGTCAGAGGACCGAAGACGCTGGATCTTCTGATCTGTAATTATGTATATGAAAAAGTGGGAGCGAAGAGAAAGACCGTGATGCGGTATCGCTCGGCACTGCCGCAGAATAAGATCTTCGGCTGGGATGATGTGAGACCGCTGGGTACCAGCCATTATCTGCTGATGCATTCGATGATCTACCGGACGGAACTGCTGTGGGAATGTGGGCTGAAACTGCCGGAGCATACATTTTATGTGGACAATCTGGTGGCATTTATTCCGCTGGCGAGTGTACAGAGCATGTATTATCTGGATGTAAATTTGTACCGCTACTTTATCGGAAGAGCGGATCAGTCTGTCTGCGAGAGTGTGATGATCGGCCGTATGGATCAGCAGATCCGGGTAAACAAGCTGATGATCGATTATATGGGACAGGTGAAGAATCTGCACCGCAGCCAGAGAGGTTATATGAGACATATGCTGATCATGATCATGACGGTATCCAGTATTTTCCTGATCCAGGCGAAGACGGATGAGTGTTTTGAAAAGAAAAAGGAACTGTGGCGGTATTTGAAAGTAAATGACCGTGCAGATTACGGTAAGATCCGCGTGAGCCTGCTCGGACGGCTGTGTAACCTCCCGGGAAAAGGCGGAAGACAGGTTTCTGTGACCGGATATAAGGTGGTACAGAAAATCTATGGATTTAACTAGAAAACAGATCAGGCAGTGCCAGGGGATGCTGGTGCTGTGAGAGGTGTGAAGAGAAGACAGGATATCAGAAAAAGAATAACCGGCGAGTGAAATTTTTCCACTTACCGGTTATTCTTTTTGATATAAAACTCAAGATTAAAATTCTACATATGTGTATCATGCTGATGAAGCGGGGAACGCTGTTTTGCTTTTGCGCCCTGCTTTTCGGTTACTCTTGCGTAAAACAGCACATGTGTTGCCACCGCGCAGGTAATACCTGTTGCCACATCGTCGATCGAGTGTTGTTTTAAGAACATCGTGGACAGAATGATCAGTGTGGTCAGGATAAATGCACCGATACGGATTCCTTTGTGTTTCTGTAATTTTTTACAGGTATGTATTGCAGAAAAAGCAGCCACGGAATTATACACATGGATACTTGGAAGTACATTGGTTGGTGTATCTGTCCGGTATAAAAACTGAACCATACGGGTAAAGATGGAATCATTGGAAAATTCCGTCGGCCGGATATTCAGTCCGTTTGGATATACATAAGATACAATTAAAAATAATGTCATACCGATGGCAAGATTCAGGATCAGGCTCCAGAACTCGGTTGTATTTTCATTGAAAAGAAGAAAATAGCCAATGGTCACAGTGATGTAAAGAAACCATAAAAAATAAGGAATAATAAAATATTCGCAGAATGGAATCTTATCATCCAGGCTGGAATCAATAATGTGATACCGTACATGCCGGTTCTCAAGATAAGAGAAACAAAGCAGATAAAAGACGGTATAAAGTGCTACCGGAATGACACGTTTGATACGGGTGCCTGTGCTCATAGTGAGAAACGCCTCCTCTTATTACGCGTTGGATTTTATAATAGTAGCAGCCTTCCAAAAAGCTATTGTGATTATAGCACAGAAGAATTTGCAAAGCAAAGGAAATAGAGAAGAATTTGGAACTTTAAGAAAAAGTTTAAAATTTATTCATAGTATTCATAGTTTTTTAGGCAGCAGTTCGTGAATTAAAATATGTATATAAAAAAGATTTTTTATTGATTTTTAATGCACCTATGCTATAATCGATGTAAAGTGAGATAAGTGTGGGCAAAAGTTCTGCACAAAATATTATATGATTAGGAGAAGTGTCTATGAAAGCCAGAAAGAAAAAAGCGGCCCAGAGAGCGGCGAAGAGAACAACAGAAATCACAGAAAAAGTTGCAGCAAATGCAGAAGATAAAAAGGCAGAAGTAGTAGACTCAACAGAAAAGACAGCAGCTGCACAGGACACAACCAAAAAAGAAGTGAAAGCAGAGCCGGCCAAAGAAGAGAAGAAGCCGGAAGTGAAGGCAGAGCCGGCCAAAGAGGAGAAAAAAACGGAAGCGAAAGTTGAACCGGTCAAGGAAGAGAAAAAGCTGGAAGTGAAAGCGGAGCCGGTAAAAAAAGAAACAGAGAAAGCAGAGAGCACAAAAGAGCTGGAACAGGAATTCGAGAGACGTATGGCGCGTCATTACGATGAACTGAAATGGCTGTACTGCGAACTGTATGAAAACCGGATGGATATGTTTGAAGATCTGTGTAAGAATCTGAAAAATATCTACATGGATAGAAAACCAGATCTGAAAAAGCAGGACAGAGTCAGAGAGCAGAATCCGGAATGGTATAAGAAAAATGATATCCTGGGAATGATGATGTATGTCAATGCATTTGCAGGAAACTTAAAAGGTGTGAAGGAAAAACTGGATTATGTACAGGAATGTAATGTCAACTACCTGCACCTGATGCCGTTACTGGAGTCTCCGGAAGGAAAGAGCGACGGCGGATATGCGGTCAGCGATTTCCGAAAAGTACAGCCGGAACTGGGTACCATGGAAGATCTGGAAAGCCTGGCAGACGAGTGCCGGAAAAAAGGCATCAGCCTGTGTATGGATTTCGTCATGAACCATACATCCGAAGATCATGAGTGGGCAAGAAGAGCCAGAGCCGGAGAACGCGAATATATGGATCGGTACTATTTCTATGATAATTACGATGTACCGTCTCAGTTTGAGCAGACCGTTCCGCAGGTATTCCCGACAACTGCACCGGGTAACTTCACTTGGCTGGATGATATGAAGAAATTCGTTATGACGACGTTCTATCCATATCAGTGGGATCTGAACTACTGGAATCCGGTAGTTATGAATGAAATGATCTACAACATGCTGAACCTGACTAACAAAGGTATCGACGTCATCCGTATCGATGCCGTTCCGTATATCTGGAAACAGCTGGGAACCAACTGCAGAAATCTTCCGCAGGTACATAATATCGTCCGCATGATGCGTATGATCTGTGAGATCGTGTGTCCGGGTGTACTGCTTCTTGGTGAAGTTGTCATGGAGCCGGAAAAAGTCGTTCCTTATTTTGGTTCTGTAGAAAAACCGGAATGCCATATGCTGTATAATGTAACAACCATGGCAACAACCTGGAATACCGTAGCGACGAGAGATGCGCGTCTGCTGCGCCAGCAGATGGATATCATCAACCGTCTGCCAAAGGACTATGTATTCTTGAATTATCTGCGTTGCCATGACGATATCGGCTGGGGACTGGACTATGGATGGCTTGGACAGTTCGGTATCGATGAAGTGGCTCACAAGAAATACCTGAGTGATTTCTTCACAGGCAATTATGAAAATTCTTTTGCAAGAGGAGAACTGTACAATGCAGACCCGACTTCCGGAGATGCCCGCCAGTGTGGTACAACCGCTTCTCTGTGTGGTATCGAGAAAGCTGCCTATGAGAGAGACGAAGAGGCAACAAAGAGAGCAATCCGTTACGATCTGACACTGCATGTGTATATGCTGACGCAGTCCGGTATCCCGGTTATCTACAGCGGGGATGAGATCGGTCAGGAAAATGACTATACTTACCATGAAAATCCGAAAAAATGGGATGATTCCCGTTACCTGCACAGAGGAGATTTCCGGTGGGATAAAGCGGAACTTCGTCACACCAAAGGCACGATTCCGGGAGAAATATTTGAAGGACTGGACAAGCTGGAGAAAATTAGAAAATCTCATCCGGTATTCGAGAGCACTGCGGACTGCAGAACCGTGGATACCTGGGATGATTCCATCCTTGGTCTGATCAAAGAAAAAGACGGAGAAAAACTGGTAGCGCTGTTTAACTTCAGCGAGTATGACAAAGTTGCATGGATCAACGAAGAAGACGGCATGTATGAGGATCTGATCAGCGGCAGACAGATGGAAGCAAGAGGAGTTCAGATTCCTGCATTTGGCTGCTACTGGCTGCTGAAGAAATAGGTATCCGTATGACAATCAGTGAGATTGCAAAACTGGCTGGCGTCTCAAGCGCAGCGGTCTCCCGTTACTTAAATGACGGGAGTCTCAGCCAGGAGAAACGGCAGCGGATCGAGAAGGTGATCCGGGAGACCAATTACCGGCCGTCGGAGTATGCCAGAACGATGCGGACGAAAAAGAGTAACCGGATCGGCGTACTGGTTCCGCAGATCGATTCCGAGGCAGTGCCGAAGATCTTATCCGGTATTTCGGAGCGAATGGATCAGAAGAATTATCACGTATTGCTGATGAATTCGAATCTGAGTCTGGAAAAAGAGATCGGAATCCTGGAAACATTTGAACAGAGCCAGGTGGATGGACTGATCTTTGTAGCTTCGATCCTTACGAAGCGCCACGAGGTGGCACTGGCACATATGGGTGTTCCGGTGGTGATCCTCGGACAGAAAAGTGACAGATATCCCTGTATTTATCACGATGATGAGGGCGCGGCATGTGCCATGATGACGGAACTTTTAAAGAGCGGCTGCAGGCATCCGGCATATATCGGTGTCGACAGGCGGGATAAGGCAGCAGGTAAGAGCCGTTATCAGGGCGTCTGTCGGGCACTGGAGACGTATGGACTTCATATGGATGAGATCTCATATCGGGAAGCGACATTCTCCGTGCAGGCAGGATATCAGGCGATGGAACAGATCCTTGCGGAAGAGAAGCGGCCGGATGGTGTTCTTTGCGCGACAGATATGATCGCAGCAGGTGTATTATCCTGTCTTTCGGAGCGGAAGATCGCAGTGCCGGAGAAGATGAAAGTTGCCGGTATGGGACACGGCGCTATCGCGGATCTTCTGTGTCCGCGACTTACGACGGTGCACTATCATTATCATACCAGCGGAAGGGAAGCGGCAGATCTGCTGCTGGATCTGATGCGGAAAAAGAAACCGCGGCAGGAAGCAAGGATGCTGGAATATGAGATAATCAGACAAAAAACGACATAATCGTTGGTTATGCAACACTCAAATACATACATGTAAAACTATTAGCACTCATTTGAAATGAGTGCTAATTTTTTCTTGACATTTGGAAAATTCGGTATTAGTATTAAGGTCAGTGAAAGAGTTTTAGGTCTTTCAAAGAGAAAATGCAGGGAACGAAAGAGCCATTTAAAGAAAGTAGGTGGCTGAGTTCCGATAAGAAAAGGAGTGTGTATAACCATGGGAGCAAAACATGGAAATCTTTCAATTAACAGTGACAATATTTTCCCGATTATAAAGAAATGGCTGTATTCCGATCACGATATTTTCGTTCGTGAGCTGGTATCGAATGGCTGTGATGCAATTACAAAATTAAAGAAACTGGAAATGATGGGAGAATATACTTTCCCGGATGATTATAAAGGAAAAATCGAAGTGATCGTCAATCCGGAAAAGAAAACCTTGAAGTTTATCGATAACGGTCTTGGTATGACAGCGGATGAAGTAGAAGAATATATCACACAGATCGCTTTCTCCGGAGCAACCAAGTTCCTGGAGCAGTACAAAGACAAAACCAACGATGATCAGATCATCGGACATTTCGGTCTGGGATTCTACTCCGCATTCATGGTAGCAGATGAGGTTCATATTGATACGTTATCTTATAAAGAAGGTGCTGTACCGGTACACTGGGAGTGTGATGGCGGTTCTGAGTACGATATGCAGGACGGCGACAAGACAACCGTTGGTACAGAGATCACCCTGTTCTTAAACGAAGACAGCCTGGAATTTGCCAACGAGTACAGAGTCCGTGAAGTTCTGGAAAAATACTGTTCCTTCATGCCGACCGAGATTTTCCTCTCCAATGAGAACGCTGAACAGGAATATGAGACGATCGATGAAGCCGATCTGCGTGACGATGATGTTGTCGTAGAACATATTCATGAGGATGCGAAGACCGAGGAAAAAGAAAATGAAAACGGAGAAAAAGAAGTTGTAGAAGTTTCTCCGGCAAAAGAAAAAGTAAAAATCAACAAACGTCCGGTATCCATCAGTGATATTCATCCGCTGTGGATGAAACATCCGAATGAGTGCAGCGATGAAGATTACAAAGCATTCTACCGGAAAGTATTTATGGATTATAAGGAGCCTCTGTTCTGGATCCATCTGAACATGGATTATCCGTTTAACTTAAAAGGTATCCTGTATTTCCCGAAGATCAACACCGAGTATGAGTCCATCGAAGGAACCATCAAACTGTATAACAACCAGGTATTTATCGCCGATAATATCAAAGAAGTGATTCCGGAATTCCTGATGCTGTTAAAAGGTGTGATCGACTGCCCGGATCTGCCGCTGAACGTATCCAGAAGTGCTCTGCAGAACGACGGATTTGTCAAGAAAATCTCTGATTATATCAGCAAGAAAGTCGCTGACAAACTGACCGGTATGTGCAAGACAGCCAGAGAAGATTATGAGAAATACTGGGATGATATCAGCCCGTTCATCAAATTCGGATGCATCAAAGACGCAAAATTCTCTGACAAGATGGATGATTATATCCTGTTCAAGAATCTGGACGGCAAATATCTGACACTGAAAGACTGCATCGAAGAAAATAAAAAACCGGAATCAGAAGCCGAGAAACCGGAAGAAGAGAAAAAAGACGGCGAGCAGGCGGAAGAGAAAGAGCCGGAGAAGACAACCGTTTATTATGTATCTGACGAAGTACAGCAGAGCCAGTACATCAACATGTTCAAGGAACAGGGTATGGATGCAGTAATCCTGAAACATAATATTGATACTGCTTTTATTACCCATGTGGAACAGAAACATAACGATGTAAAATTCCAGCGTATCGATGCGGATCTGACCGAAGACTTTAAAGAAGACGGTGAAGATCTGAAAGAAATGACTGAAGAGCTGACTGCAACCTTCAAGAAAGCGCTGAACAATGAGCAGTTGGATGTGAAAGTAGAAAAACTGAAAAATGAAAATATTTCTTCTATGATGACCCTGTCCGAGGAAAGCCGCCGGATGCAGGATATGATGAAAATGTACGGCATGGATGCCAATATGTTTGGTGGAGCAAACGGAGCCACACTGGTTCTGAATGCAAATCATCCGCTGGTAAAATATGTGGCTGAACACAAAGACGACGAGACCAATGTTCCGCTGATCTGCCAGCAGCTGTACGATCTGGCTATGATGGCTCACAAACAGCTGAGTCCGGAAGAAATGACACAGTTTATCGCCAGAAGTAACCAGATTCTGCTGGCACTGGCAAAATAAAAGGAAGCCGGAGGTAGTGGTATGACGATTGAAGAATTAAGCAGTGTATTACAGATGCAGGAAGAAATCCTTCAGTTTTCCAGTTTTACGAATGCAGATGCATGGGAACTGGGGAATCTGATCGTGGCAGAGGCAGCAAAAAGAGGTGCGGCAGTGCTGATACGGATCCGCTTAAACAACGGCTATACCGTATTCCAGTATGGTATGGATGGCACAAATATGTACCATGAACAGTGGCTGACCAGAAAAGAAAATACCGTGCGCCTCACCGAAAAGAGCAGTCTGCGGATGTATATGGATCTGAGAGAGCGGGGAGAAACCTTGGCAGACAGACTTCTGGATGAGAAAGAGTATGCAGCCTGCGGCGGCGGATTCCCGATCCGTGTGGAAGAAGTGGGTGTGATCGGAACAGTCGCAATCACCGGTCTGGATCACGTATCCGAGCATGATCTGCTGGTAAAATGCATCAGCAAGTATCTGCATGTGGCAGAAGTGCCGCGGATTCGCGCGATGTAGAAAAACAGATATTACATGAAAAATAAAAAAGATCTGAGAAATGTGAAAGAACCAAAACGTTTCTCAGATCTTTTTTACACGAGCAACGAGCCAAAGTCCATGCTTGTTGCACGAAACCCTGGCGACTGCCGCGATAATCAAAATCAGTTTTTTGCAACAACGGTATCAAGTATTACAGTCCGGGAAAAATTCTGCCATATCTTCTGGCAGTGGAGATGTAAACTCCAGCGAAACTCCAGTAACAGGATGCGTAAATGCCAGCCGGTAAGAGTGCAGTGCCTGGCGGTTCATTAGAGCTGTTTCCGGATTATACAGCGTATCTCCGATCAGCGGGTGGCCGATGGAAGTCATATGCACACGGATCTGATGGGTGCGTCCGGTCTCAAGCTGCAACTGTACCAGAGAAAGTCCATCCTGTGGAACAGGTAAAGTTTCCGGATAGAAAGTCTTCGGATGCCAGCATTTTTGCAGATAGTGGGTGCAGGCAGAATCGCCATTTTCGTGATCCACCTGCCGCAGAATCAGAGACTGATCTGTACGTCCGATCGGACTGTCGATCGTGCCGGCGGGATCTGTCTTTCCCTCTGTGATGGCAAGATAGGTGCGGTGGATCGCTCTTTTTTTCATCTGGTCGGAAAGAATGGCACCGCTCAGCATATGTTTGGCGAGGATCAGAAGCCCGGTGGTGTCGCGGTCCAGCCGGTTGATGCAGCGGAATACAAAAGGGATATCCTGCCGGTGAAAGTACCAGGCAGCTGCATTTGCAAGGGTGTTTTCATAATTGCCGATGGAAGGGTGTACCGGCATATCCGCCGGTTTATCAATGACCATCAGATCTTCGTCTTCGTAGATAATATGAATCGGTAGATCTACCGGAACGATATTTTCCGAGGGGTGTTCCTCTTCCAGTGAGATTTTCAGCAGATCGCCGTTTTTTAGTGGAAAATAAAAGAGTGCTTCCTCGCCGTTCAGACGGACGGAACCGGGATGCTGTTTTAACCAGGTGCGGATGTGTCGGGAATATCCGTGGTGGCACAGGAAATCATAGATCCGCTGGTCGCTGTCGGATTCCGTTATTGGATAAGTTAAGATTCGTTTCATATGATAAATTCTCCTGAAAATTTATGTTCGTATTCAAAATTATCATAGTGAGTGTAGCATAGAAGAAAGACAATTCGCAAGTTTTTTAAGAAAGAATTGTGAAATAGTCAGAAATATGATAAAATAATCAATAGATATTAAAAAATACGCAAATTTTGCAAAGAAAGGAAAAAACATCATGGAAAAAGAAAAATACATTGCATATGTTGGAACTTATACACATGGAAGCAGTATTGGAATTCATCTGTATGACGTGAATGTGGAAGAAGGTACCCTGAGTGAACGAAAAGTAGTGCCGGTAAACAATTCGTCTTATGTGGTAAAATCGAAAAACGGCAAGTATCTGTATTCGATCGCAGATGAAGGCGTGGCAGTGTTTGAAATCAAACCGGATGGAGATCTGGAGCTGATCAACAAAGTGGGTATTGATGGAATGAGAGGTTGTTACCTGTGCGTGGATGATAGCGGAAAATATCTGTTTGTTGCAGGTTATCATGATGGCAAGATCACAGCAGTACATACCCACCAGGATGGCCGTCTGGGTCAGGTGTTTGACGGTGTATTCCACAAAGGTGTCGGAAGTGTGGCAGAACGTAACTTCCGTCCGCATGTAAGCTGTGTGAAGACAACGCCGGAAGGCAAATATGTATGTGCAGTAGATAATGGTATCGATCAGGTGAAGGTTTACCGGATCAATACGGCGAGAAACCGGATGGAACTGGTGGATATTCTTCGATGCAAGAGAGAGTCCGGACCGAGAGAGATCCTGTTCAGCAAGGATGGGAAATATGCGTATATCCTGTTCGAGCTGATCAATAAAGTGGGTGTATTTACTTATAAAGATACCGATAAGGGACCGGAGTTTGAACTGATTCAGTTAGTAGAGCCGCTGTCTGATCAGCTGGATCCGATGCATGACTGCGGAGCAGCCATGACGATGTCTCCGGATGGAAAGTATCTGTTTACTTCTACGGCGGGAGATGATTCGGTAGCGATGTTCGCGATTAATCCGGACGATGGTACGCTGACGAAAGAGTTTGCACTGCCGATCAGTGGAGAGTACCCGAAGGATATCGCATTGTTCCCGGATGGAAAGCATCTGGCAGTTGTCAATCATGAGTCGAACAGTATTACGACGTTTGCGATTGATTATGAGAAGAAACTGATCGTGATGAAAGGGAAACCGATGAAGGTGGAGACGCCGAATTGTATTTTGATGACGAATATTGAAGTAGAGTGAGGTTGAAAAAGGGGGAGTGGTTGTGTAGGGAAAGTTTTGTGGATGCCAGTGGGGACGGTTCCGACAACCACCAAGAACCGTCCCCATTGGAAAGTTCAACAATAAAAGCCGTGGTGACATTAGGATGTGTTTTTTTTATGTCACCGCGGCTTTTTAGGTGATGCGTTTATTTGTCGGTATAAATTTTTTTTACGTTGTCCATCGTTGCAGTCATGTTCAGCAGGAGTGCGTCGGCGAGGACGAGGGAGGCCATGGACTCTACGACTACTACGGCGCGGGGGACGATGATGGGGTCGTGGCGGCCTTTGATGGAGACGGAGATGGGTTCCCCTTGTTTGTTTACGGTGTCCTGGAAGGAGGCGATGGACGGAGTTGGTTTGATGGCTGCCCGAAGGATCAGGGGGCTGCCGTCACTGATTCCGCCAAGGACTCCGCCGGCGTGGTTGCTGGCTTTTTTGATGGTTCCGTTTTCTCCAGGAAGGAACGGATCGTTGTTGGAACGGCCGGTAGCAGATGCTACTGCCATACCATCACCGATCTCGATCGCTTTTACGGCACCGATGGAGAGGATTGCTTTTCCGAGGTTGGCATCCAGTTTTTCGAAGACCGGATCGCCGAGACCGGTTGGAAGTCCGTTTACGATACACTCTACGGTACCGCCGGAGGAATTCTGCCCTTTCATGCAGTGAAGCAGGTATTCGGATGCTTCCGCAGCTGCATTTTCATCCGGCATATACAAGTTGTTCTTTTCAATCTGTTCCTGATCGAAGGTCTGAATGGTGACCGGACCGATGGAACGGGTATAGGTGGTCATGGTGATACCAAGAGTGGCGAGCAGTTTGGAGGCGATTGCTCCGGCTGCTACACGGCCGATCGTCTCGCGACCGGAGGAACGGCCGCCGCCGCGGTAGTCACGGAAACCGTATTTTTCATCAAATGTGTAGTCGGCATGTCCCGGACGGTAGTAAGAAGCGATTTCCGAATAATCACGGGAACGCTGGGAAGTATTTCTTACCAGCATGGAAATCGGTGTACCTGTGGTTTTTCCCTCAAAGATACCGGAGAGGATTTCCACTTTATCGTCCTCTTTTCTTGGGGTGGCAAACTTGCTCTGCCCCGGTTTTCTGCGGTTTAAAAAGATCTGAATGTCTTCCTCACATAAGGGAAGACCAGCCGGGCAGCCGTCTACGACAACGCCCAGTCCGGCACCGTGGGATTCGCCCCAGGTGGTGATACGAAAGATGGTTCCAAAAGATGATCCAGCCATAAAATCTCCTTATTATAATGGTTAAAAAATTATCAATAGAATATTAGAAAAATACTGATCTTTGGCTATTATATATCAGGGAAGAAAATTTGTAAAGAAATTGACAAACGGTAGTTGACGGCTTTATAATGAACTTAAATTTTGGCGTTTTATCAAGTCAAAGTGTGCACCCGAAAAAGAAATTTGTAAAAAGAGAAAACGGGTGCGATAGAAGTTTGAAATTGGGAAAGGAAGTGTGTTATAAATGGAAGCCGGGTCTGATCCTCGAGCGGATAAATATATAAAATATCTGAATAAGCCGCCCCTGGGACAGGAAGCACTTTCTGTGTCTTAGCAGTGGCAAACACGCAGAAGGGAGATTTATAACATGGTTAAGATTTTCAGAACCATAGATAATAATGTGCATCAGATCAATGAAGCACAGGAGGGAAGCTGGATCGCGCTGATCAATCCGACTGCCACCGAGATTGTGGAAATCGCAGAGAAATATAATATTGATGTGGATCATCTGCGGGCACCTCTGGATGAGGAGGAACGTTCGCGTATCGAAGTGGAGGATCACTATACACTGATCCTGGTAGATATTCCTATGATCGAGGAACGAAATGACAAAGAATGGTATGGAACGATCCCTATGGGTATCGTGGTGACGGACGATAAGATTTTTACCGTATGTCTGGAAGATACCCCGGTATTGAGTTCTTTCATGGACGGAAGGGTACGGAATTTCTTTACCTATAAGAGAACCCGTTTTATCCTGCAGATCCTGTACCGCAACGCATCGCTGTATCTGCATTATCTGCGAATCATCGATAAGAAGAGTGACGAAGTAGAACAGAAACTGCACAAATCACAGAGAAATCAGGAGCTGATCGAGCTGCTGGAGCTGCAGAAATCTCTGGTATACTTTACAACCTCCCTGCGGTCAAACGAAGTGGTTCTGGAAAAACTGTTAAAAGTGGAAAATATCAAGCAGTATCCGGAAGATACGGAACTCCTTGAGGATGTTATCATCGAGAACAAACAGGCCATTGAGATGACCAATATTTACAGCGGTATCTTGAGTGGAACGACAGAGGCGTTTGCTTCGATCATTTCTAACAACCTGAATATCGTTATGAAGTTCCTTGCGACGGTGACGATTGTCATGTCGATTCCGACGATGATCTTCAGCGCGTACGGTATGAACTTAAAATCGATCGGAATGCCGTTTGCGGATAATCCGATGGGATTTCTCTATGTGATCCTGCTGTCTCTGGTGTTCAGTATTCTGGTAGCCATTGTTTTCCGTAAAAAAGACTTATTTTAATTCTGATTTTAAAAGGAGAAAACTATGAATTTTTTGAACAAGATGGAGCGGAAATTTGGACGATATGCACTGACCAATCTGTCAATGTATATCGTGCTGACTTATGCGGCTGGATATCTGCTGTATATGGTAACTCCGCAGGTGCTTAATTATATGACGCTGGAACCTGCCATGATCCTGCGCGGACAGGTATGGCGGATCGTCAGCTGGCTGCTGATTCCGCCGTCTACACAGAACATTTTCTTTACACTGATCACTCTGATGTTTTACTATTCGATCGGAACTTCTCTTGAGCGAACCTGGGGTGCATTCCGATACAATGTATACATTTTTTCGGGAATCCTGATGACGATCATCGGGGCGTTTATCCTGTATTTTGTACTGGGCGGAAACGTTTTATTTGGCGGACTGTTCAGCACGTATTACATCAGCATGTCTATTTTCCTGGCTTATGCGGCTACTTATCCGAATAACCAGGTGCTGTTTATGATGATTATCCCATTAAAAATCAAATGGCTTGGCGTTGCCTATGCGCTGATGATTCTGGCAGAGATGATTCAGTCCGGATGGGCGGTAAGAGTTGCGATTATCTGTTCTTTGATGAACTTTATTATATTCTTTTTCATGACACGAAATATGAGCCGGTACAATCCGAAAGAGATTCACAGAAGGAAAGAATTTCAGAGAGCCGTTCATCGAAGCCAGGTAAACAACAATGGAATCACCAAACATAAATGTGCGATCTGCGGAAGAACGGAGAAGGACGGAGAACATCTGGAATTCCGTTTCTGTTCCAAGTGCAATGGCAATTATGAATACTGTCAGGATCATCTGTTTACGCATACGCACATAAGATAGGGAGGCAAACTTTATGAAGAGAACGAAAATTATCTGCACCATGGGACCGAACACAGATGACGAAGAGATGATGCGAAAACTGGCAAAAGCCGGTATGGACATCGCCAGATTTAATTTTTCTCACGGAGATCATGAAGAACAGAAAACCAGAATGGATCTGTTAAAGAAAGTACGAAAAGAACTGAAGCTGCCTATCGCTATTTTGCTGGACACAAAAGGACCGGAAATCCGTACCGGTATCCTGGAGGGCGGACAGAAAGTATATCTGGAAGAGGGAAGCCAGTTTACACTGACAACCGAGCAGATCGAAGGAAATAACACCCGCTGCAGCCAGACGTATAAAGATCTTCCGAAAGATGTAAAAGCGGGAGATACGATCCTGATCGATGACGGTCTGATTCAGCTGACTGTTGAGGAGATAACCGATACCGATGTTGTCTGTCGGGTTGTCAATGGCGGAGAACTGGGTCAGAAAAAAGGAATCAATGTTCCGAATGTAGAAGTAAAACTCCCGGCAATCACCGAACAGGATAAGAACGATATTCTGTTTGGTATCGAGCAGGGCATCGACTTTATCGCCGCTTCTTTCGTAAGAAATGCAGAGGCGATCAAAGAGATCAAAGAACTACTTCGCGCAAACGGGGGAGAGCGAATCGATGTGATTGCCAAGATTGAAAATGCGGAAGGTGTACATAATATTGATAAGATCATCAAAGCAGCCGATGGCGTGATGGTAGCCAGAGGCGATCTGGGTGTGGAGATTCCGGCACACGAAGTTCCACATATCCAGAAAATGATCATCCGTAAATGTAACGAATCCTACAAACCGGTTATCACAGCCACACAGATGCTCGACTCCATGATGCGCGCACCACGCCCGACCAGAGCGGAAGTGACAGATGTTGCAAATGCAATCTACGATGGTACCGATGCAATCATGTTATCCGGTGAAACTGCGATGGGTAAATATCCGGAGCAGGCGGTACAGATGATGGTGAAGATCGCGGAATGCACCGAACCGTATATGACACACAAACGTTTCCTTGATTACCGTGCACTGCGCGGCAATAAAAACGTATCAAGTGCTGTCGGCGTAGCTGCTGTACAGACCACAGAAAATCTGGGTGCAGACTGTATCGTAACACCGACCATTTCCGGACAGACCGCCCGTCTGATCTCTAACTTCAGACCGAAAGTACCGATCTACGCCGTAAGTCCGAATGAGTGGGCCAGAAGAAAGATGCAGATCTACTGGGGCGTAACTTCCGTAGCAGGTTATGAAGAAGATTCCACAGAGAATATCATTTCACATGCCATGTATATTGTGAGAAGAGAAAATCTGGTGAAGAAAGGTGACATTGTGGTATTTACCGCAGGAGATCCGGCTACCAATATGGTAAACGGGGAAGGCGCAGTGACCAATATCATGCAGGTTATTCAGGCAAAATAATGTAACAGAACACAACAGAGGAGATTATGAAAAAATGAACAAGAAACCATTTGTAACAAAGGAACAGCTGGATGAGATTACCGCAAAATTTCCAACCCCTTATCATCTGTATGATGAAAAAGGTATCCGGGACAATGCAAAAGCAGTAAAAGAAGCTTTCGCATGGAACAAAGGGTACAGAGAGTACTTTGCGGTGAAAGCATGCCCGAACCCGACACTGATTCAGATCATGAAGGAATACGGATGCGGATGTGACTGTTCCTCTCTGACCGAACTGATGCTTTCTCAGGCAATGGGATGCAAAGGATCCGACATTATGTTTTCTTCCAATGCAACGCCGGCAGAGGAATATCAGTATGCGGCAAAACTGGGAGCTATCATCAACCTGGATGATATCACCCATATCGATTTCCTGGAAAAAGCAATCGGCTATATTCCGGAAACCATCAGCTGCCGTTACAATCCGGGCGGCCTCTTTAAGATCAGCAATGATATCATGGACAACCCGGGAGATGCAAAATACGGTATGACTACCGAGCAGCTTTTTGAGGCATTCAAGATTCTGAAAGCAAAAGGCGCAAAGAAATTCGGTATCCATGCATTCCTGGCAAGCAACACCGTAACCAACGAGTACTACCCGATGCTGGCAAAAGTACTGTTTGAGGTTGCTGTAAAACTGGAAAAAGAGACCGGTGCAGATATTGAATTCATCAATCTGTCCGGTGGTGTGGGAATTCCTTACAAGCCGGATCAGGAACCGAACGACATCCGTGCAATCGGTGAAGGAGTACGGAAGGTATACGAAGAAGTGCTTGTACCGGCAGGAATGGGTGATGTGGCACTGTATACCGAGATGGGACGTTTTATGACAGGACCTTACGGCTGTCTGGTAACAAAAGCAATCCATGAGAAACACACTTACAAAGAGTATATCGGATGTGATGCCTGCGCGGTAAACCTGATGCGTCCGGCAATGTACGGAGCATATCATCATATCACAGTCATGGGAAAAGAAGATCAGCCGTGTGATCACAAATATGATATCACCGGATCTCTTTGTGAAAATAATGACAAATTTGCGATCGACCGGATGCTTCCGAAGATCGATATGGGAGATTACCTGGTGATCCACGATACCGGTGCACATGGATATGCGATGGGTTACAACTACAACGGTAAACTGAAATCTGCGGAGATCCTGCTGAAAGAGGACGGAAGTTTTGAGATGATCCGTCGTGCAGAGACACCGAGAGATTATTTCGCAACACTGGATTGTTTCCCGATTTATAACAAAATTTTTGAATAAGGAGACAAGGAGCTGTCGCATGAGCAATCGTGCTATGGCTCCTTTTACATACCTATGAAAAATCTGGTCTTTTGTTTAAATGCCACGCTGCCGATCTTTTTTACGATGCTTCTGGGATATGCCTTCCGGAGGATCGGACTGCTGGATGAAAGTTTTATCAAGAAAATCAACCGGTTCGTCTTCCGGGCAGCACTGCCGCTATTACTGCTGGAAGATCTCTGGGAGGCGGATTTTCAGACGCTGTGGGATGGAAAATTTGTCGGCTTCTGTGCGGCGATCACGATCGTCGGCGGGCTGCTCAGTGTATTGTGTTCGAGACTCGTCAAAGATGCGAAGATCCGCGGGGAGTTTGCACAGGCAGCTTTCCGGAGCAATTCGGCACTTCTTGGCATCGCATTTATCAGCAATATTTACGGAAAATCGGATATGGCATCTTTAATGTTAATTGGAAATGTGCCGTTTAACAACATTCTGGCGGTGATCATCCTGCTCTTTATGAAACCGGACGGGGAAAAGAAGGATGCAGGGAATCTGGCAAAGGAGACGGTGAAGGGGATCTTTACAAATCCGATCATTCTCGGTATCGCCGGGGGAATGGTTCTGTCCGTCTGTCATGTGCCGCAGGTGCCGATCGTCAGCAAGACAGTGCACAATCTGACCAGTCTGGCCACACCGCTTGGTCTCATGGCGATGGGTGGCTCCTTTGAGGGAGAGAAAGCAATCGGTCAGATCCGGCCGGCACTTGGTGCAACGTTTTTGCGACTGGCAGGAATTGCCATGATTGCCCTGCCGCTTGCAGCCCTGAGCGGATTACGAAACGAACAGATGGTAGGAGCACTTGTAGTGGCAGGTTCTTCTTCCGCAGTCAGTTGTTTTATTATGGCAAAAAATATGGGACACGAAGGAACGCTTACCTCGAGTGTGGTCATGCTTACTACGCTGGGAAGTGCTTTTACTATGACAGCATGGCTGTATGTGCTGCGTTGCTTCGGTCTGGTGTAGGAGAGTAACATGGAAAATCTGATATTTAGTCTGAATGCCACAGTGCCTATTTTTCTTACGATGATTCTGGGATTCGTCTTTCGAAAAGTGGGACTGATGGATGAAGAGTTTACCAATAAAGCGAATAAATTTGTCTTCCAGGCGGCACTGCCGGCGCTGCTGTTTTCGGATCTTTCTCAGGCAAACTTTCTGGATGTGTGGAACGGTACGTTTGTGGCATACTGTGCACTGACAACGATTGCCTGTATCGTGATCACCATTCTGATCTCCTGTCTCTGGAAGGATAAAAGTATTCAGGGAGAATTCGTGCAGGGAGCGTACCGCAGCAGTGCGGCGATCCTTGGCATCGCATTTATCCAGAACATCTACGGAACTTCCGGAATGGCACCGCTGATGATCATTGCTTCTGTGCCGATTTATAATATCATGGCGGTTACGGTGCTGGCATTTTTAAAACCGGAGAGAGACCGGCTGGATGGAGCGCTGATCAAAAAAACGCTGAAGGGGATCCTTACAAATCCGATCATTCTTGGTATCCTTGCAGGAGTCATCTGGTCAGGGTTCAAACTTCCCTGTCCGCCGATTCTTATCAAGACAGTAGATAATCTGGGGAAACTGGCAACTCCACTGGGATTGATGGCGATGGGCGCTGCGTTCGATGCAAAAAAAGCATTCGGAAAGATCAAACCGGCAGTTACTGCTACGGTATTGAAACTGGTGGTCTGGTGTGCGGTATTTCTGCCGGTTGCTGTGATGCTTGGCTTCCGTCAGGAGGAACTGATCGCCATTCTTGTGATGCTTGGTTCTGCCACAACGGTAAGTTCTTATGTCATGGCAAGAAATATGGGACATGAGGGGGTACTGGCGTCGAGCATTGTGATGTTGACGACATTTTTCAGCGGATTCACACTGACATTCTGGCTGTACCTGCTTCGCAGTATGGGAATGATCTGATGAGAAAGTATATGGTAAACATGATGGCGGAAACAACATGTGAAAACGGAACAGCCGGAGACAGGAACAGTGCTTAAAAAGCAGATAGAATATATATACAGGAGAACAAAAAGAATGAAAAGTGAAGTTGTGATTCTTTCCTGCGAAAGTTATGAGGAAGAACTGGTTTACAGCACACTGAAAAAGGGAATAGCTTTACTAGGGGGATGGGAAACTTTCCTGAAAAAAGAAGAAAAGATTCTGCTGAAACCAAATCTGGTACGAAAAACGGAAGTGGAGCGGGCAGTCATTACCCATCCGGCAGTGGTCAAAGGTATCGTAAGACTGTTGAAAGAAGAAGGCTATGTGCATCTGAGCTGCGGTGATTCCTGCGGTGTGGGGTCAGCGAAGAAAGTCATGGAAGGCACCGGCATGGATCAGATGCTGGAAGATTATGGTGTCACGATCGTTGATTTTAATGAGGGAAGTACGGTATCTTATCCGCAGGGACACACGGCAAAAGAATTCTTCCTGGCAAAACCGGTGCAGGAGACGGATGCGCTGATCAATCTCTGTAAGATGAAGACACATGCACTGGAGCGGGTGACCGGCGGGGTGAAAAACCTCTATGGCTGCATCAGCGGGCTTCACAAAGCCAAAGGACATACCCAATATACAAATGCAGATATCTTTGCAAGACAGCTGATCGACCTGAATCAGCTGATCGCCCCGCGGTTCTGTGTGATGGACGGGATCGTGGCGATGGATGGAAACGGACCGACCTCAGGGGATCCGGTGAAGATGAATGTACTGCTCCTCGGCAATGATCCGGTGGCGATCGACAGTGTATACTGCCACCTGGTACATCTCGATCCGCAGATGGTTCCGACCAATGTGCACGGAGAGACGATGGGACTCGGGACCTGGCGGGAGGAAAATATCCGGTTACTGTCAGAAGACGGCGAGATCACGATGCAGGAGGCGGTGGAACGCTTCGGCAACCCGGATTTTAACGTGGACCGCAAAAAACAGAGGAGCAATCTGTGGAACCGGTTCAACAATGGGTTCCTGCGGTATTTTCAGAAGAAACCGTATATTGTGACGGACAAATGTAAGAAATGCGGCGTCTGTGTGGAAGCCTGTCCGGTGGAAGGAAAAGCGTTGCAGTTTAAAAATGGCAGAAAACAGCCGCCGGTATATAATTACCACAAATGTATCCGGTGCTTCTGCTGTCAGGAAATGTGTCCGCACAAAGCGATTCAGGTAAAATAAATTTGCGATGAAGCGTGATTAATGGTATAATGTAGTCGCTAATTGTCGATTCTAACTTGTCGGTACGGGTGAGTTTCATATAAAGAAGGGAGATTGTTATGAAAAAGCTTGAAGAATATGTGAGAAGTATTCCGGATTTTCCGGAACCGGGAATTATCTTTCGTGATGTAACCAGTATTTTACAGGATGCAGACGGATTACAGCTGGCGATCGATTCGATTCAGGAAAAAATCAAAGATGTGGACGTGGATGTGATCGCAGGTACTGAGTCGAGAGGTTTTATTTTCGGTGTGCCGGTGGCATATAATTTACATAAGCCATTTGTGCCGATCCGTAAAAAAGGAAAACTGCCGTGCGAGACGATTTCCCAGGATTATGATCTGGAATATGGAAGTGCAACGATCGAGATGCACAAAGATTCCATCAAACCGGGACAGAAAGTCGTTCTGATCGATGACCTGATCGCTACCGGTGGTACCATAGAAGCAGCTGCAAAGATGGTGGAACGTTTGGGCGGCGAAGTTGTAAAAATTGTATTTCTGATGGAACTTGCAGGACTGAAGGGCAGAGAACGTCTGAAAGATTACGATGTGGAATCTGTCATCTGTTACGAGGGTAAATAAAGAAAACAGGCGGTGAATCTATGGAAGATGGAAAAACAAAAACGGAAGAGGAACGGATCCAGGAGATCGAAGAAGTAGAAGCAAATGTCAAATGCATGAAGGATTTTACCAGTCCGGAGCAGCTGTATGAGGAACTGATCCGCAGTATTCGAAAATATCATCCGTCCACCGATATCTCCATGATCGAAAAGGCCTATCGGATCGCCGCAAAGGCGCACGAAGGCCAGAAGAGAAAATCCGGGGAGCCTTATATCATTCATCCCCTGTGTGTGGCGATCATTCTGGCGGATCTGGAGCTGGATAAAGAGACGATCGTTGCCGGACTGTTACACGATGTCGTAGAGGACACCGTGATGACAACAGAGGATCTGACGCGGGAGTTCGGCAGTGAGGTGGCACTTCTGGTAGACGGTGTTACCAAACTGGGACAGCTGAATTATTCTGCGGATAAGGTGGAAGTACAGGCGGAAAACTTAAGAAAGATGTTCCTTGCCATGGCAAAGGACATCCGTGTGATTCTGGTAAAACTGGCGGACCGGCTGCACAACATGCGTACCGCACAGTACTGGTCGGAGCCGAAACAGAAGGAAAAAGCCAGAGAGACGATGGATATCTATGCGCCGATCGCACAGCGTCTCGGTATTTCCAAGATCAAGATCGAGTTGGATGACCTTTCTTTAAAATATCTGAAGCCGGAAGTCTATTACGATCTGGTGGAAAAGATCAATCTCCGAAAAGGAGAGAGGGAAGCGTTTGTCCAGGGCATTGTGGATGAAGTAAAAGAACATATGGAAGAGGCGGATATCCAGGCGGAGGTCAACGGAAGGGTAAAACATTTCTTCAGTATTTATAAAAAGATGGTCAACCAGGATAAGACGCTGGATCAGATCTACGATCTGTTTGCCGTGCGTATTATCGTGGATACGGTCAAGGACTGTTATGCGGCACTCGGTGTGATCCATGAGATGTATACGCCGATTCCGGGACGGTTCAAGGATTATATTGCGATGCCGAAACCGAACATGTATCAGTCTCTGCATACCACGCTGATCGGCCCCAAGGGAAGACCTTTTGAGATCCAGATCCGTACGTTTGAGATGCATCGTACCGCAGAGTATGGTATTGCAGCACACTGGAAATACAAAGAAGCTTCCGATGGCAAGAAACCGGTGGCACAGCAGGAAGAAGAGAAGTTGAGCTGGCTTCGTCAGATCCTGGAGTGGCAGCGGGACATGTCGGATAACAAAGAGTTCCTGAGTCTGTTAAAGAGTGATCTGGATCTCTTTAATGAAAATGTATACTGTTTCAGTCCGGCGGGAGATGTCAAGACTCTTCCACGTGGTTCCAGCACCGTAGATTTTGCCTACAGTGTACACAGTGCCGTGGGAAATAAGATGGTTGGCGCGAGAGTCAACGGAAAACTGGTTCCGATCGAGTATGAGATCAAAAACGGTGACCGTGTGGAGATCATCACCTCACAGAATTCCAAGGGACCGAGCCGTGACTGGTTAAAGATCGTCAAAAGTACCCAGGCAAAGAATAAGATCAACCAGTGGTTCAAGCAGGAGCGGAAAGAGGATAACATCCTCAAAGGAAAAGAAATGCTTGCCGGCTATGCCAAATTAAAGGGCAGAACACTGGGAGAACTGACCAAGCCGAAATACATGGAAGCAGTGATGCGTAAATACGGATTCCGTGACTGGGAAAGTGTGCTTGCCGCACTGGGACACGGAGGCTTAAAAGAAGGACAGATTCTGAATAAGCTGATTGAGGCTTACGAGAAAGAGCATAAAAAAGAGATCACCGATGAGAAAGTTCTGGAGGCAGCTGCGGAAGCAAAAGAGAAACTGCCGATCGTGAAGAAAGAAAAAGGCGGTATCGTTGTAAAAGGGATCGACGATGTGGCAGTACGATTTGCAAAATGCTGTAGCCCGATTCCGGGAGATGAGATTGTCGGTTTTGTAACGAGAGGTCGTGGTGTTACGATCCACCGCACAGACTGTGTCAACGTCATGAATCTTTCCGAGGCAGAACGCGTGCGTCTGATCGATGCGGAGTGGCAGGGCAGCAATCTGACCAGCGGACTTTATACGGCAGAGATCAATGTATATGCCAATAACAGAACCGGTCTTCTGGTCGATATCTCAAGGATCTTTACCGAGCGTAAGATCGACCTGACAACTATCAACAGCCGGACGAGCAAACAGGGACGCGCGACGATTTCCATGACATTTGATGTACACAGTACGGAAGAACTGAACAGTATCGTGGAAAAGATCCGTCAGGTGGAGAGTGTCCTTGATATTGAACGTACCACCGGCTGATAAAAGGAGTAATCCGAAACTATGAAAAAAGCAGTGATCGAACAGCTGGTACTGGGGATGGTAGGAACCAATACCTGGCTGATCAAAAATAAAGAAAACGGCGAACTGCTGATCGTCGATCCGGCGGATGAGAGTGCACGGATCAAAGAAAAAATTAACCGTATGGGAGGAAAGCCTGTGGCGATTCTCCTGACACATGGTCATTTTGATCACATGCTGGCGGCAGATGATCTGAGGGACGAATACGGGATCCCGGTCATCGCCTGTGCAGCGGAACAGCAGGTGCTCACCGATGCGATGAAAAATCTTTCGGGAAGCTGGGCAAGTGCTCATGTACTGCTGGCGGATCAGTGGGTCTGTGACGGAAAAAAACTGGATCTTGCAGGATTTTCCATTGAAGTCTTCCACACACCGGGACATACGGCGGGAAGCTGCTGTTATTATCTGCCGGAAGAAGAAGTGCTCTTCTCCGGAGATACGCTGTTTGCACAGAGTGTTGGAAGAACGGATTTCCCGACGGGAAGCGGTGCCGATATGCAGGCGAGTGTGAAACGCCTGTTAAAAGAACTTCCGGAGACAACGAGAGTCTGTCCGGGACATAACGAAGAAACAACAATAGGATATGAAAAGAGGTACAATCCTTTTGCTTAACAATATAGCGATTCGATTTAATAAAAAAGATTTTGAATATGATGTATACTCTCTGGTGAAAGCTTTTTATCCTCATGCACAGGTTACGATGTTCTATGAGGGAGAGGAAGAACCGGAGGGAGCGTACGGGATGCTTCTCCTGGTTGCCTATGGCGGTCAGGAGATTTGTCTGGCTGTCGAAAAAGACGGCACGGAGATTTTCAGACAGCAGGTAGCTGTGGATTATGAAAAAGACCGTCCGGAGACGAAAAACGTGCTGAAACGTCTGGTGTACGGCGCCCTGTGCCAGGTGACCGGAAAAACGCTTCCGTGGGGAGATCTTACCGGAATCCGGCCGACGAAGATCCCAATGAAACTTCTCGAAGAGGGATGGAAAAATACACAGATCGCGCAGTATATGCGGGAAACATATAGCGTAAGCAACGAAAAAACCGCTCTGGCGATCACGATTGCCAACCGGGAGAGGGCGTTGCTGCAGGATCTGGACTATGAAAACGGTTACAGTCTCTATGTAGGAATTCCGTTCTGTCCGAGTATCTGTCTGTACTGTTCCTTTGGATCTCATCCGTTGGAACGGTGGACGAAACGGGTGGATGAATATCTGGATGCTCTGTGCAAGGAGCTGACATTTATCCGGGAAGAGATGGGAGAACGGAAACTGACGACGGTTTATATCGGAGGCGGTACGCCGACGACACTGGAACCGGAGCAGCTTCGCAGACTGCTTTCTCACATTCAGACGACTTTTGATTTTACCTGGGTCAAAGAGTATACCGTGGAAGCGGGACGACCGGACAGCATCACCAGAGAAAAACTGCAGGTGATGAAAGAATTTCCGGTGACGAGAATTTCCGTCAATCCGCAGACGATGAACCAGAAAACGCTGGATGTGATCGGAAGAAAACATACCGTGGAAGATACGGTCAATATTTTCCATATGGCAAGAGAACTGGGATTTGACAATATCAATATGGATCTGATCATCGGTCTTCCGGGAGAGGGAAAAGAAGAAGTGGCGCATACGCTGCAGGAGGTAGAAAACCTGCATCCGGACAGCCTGACGATCCATTCTCTGGCACTGAAACGTGCGACAAGACTGAATCTGTTCAAAGATAAATACGAAGAAATGTCGTTTGAGAACAGCCAGGAGATCATGGAGATGACCCAGCAGTGTGCCAGAAATATGGGCATGGGTCCGTATTATCTGTACCGCCAGAAGAATATTGCGGGAAATTTTGAAAATGTAGGTTACGCAGAGGTTGACAAAGCGGGAATATACAATATACTGATTATGGAAGAAAAACAGACCATTCTTGCGGCGGGTGCGGGAGCATCCACCAAATTTGTGTTTGAGCACGGAACCCGGATCGAACGGGTGGAGAATGTAAAAGATGTCAACAATTATATTCTCCGGATCGATGAAATGCTCGAGCGGAAGAGAGTGGGAATAGAGAAATATCTGAACGGGTGACACCAAAGAGAGACATGCGGAGGAAAAGGATGATTGCGGTGAACAAATATGTCAATCAGCAGCATCTGCTACAGTACAGCCTGGATGAGCAGCTGATACACGGGATGCGGGTCAGCAACCTGGCGTATCAGGTGGCAAAAGAACTGGGAGAACCGGAAGAATTCTGCCATGACCTTGCGGTAGCGGGGATGCTTCATGATATCGGAAAAGAAGCGGTATCGGAGGATCTGGACGATATGGATGCGCCTCTGATCGTAGAAGAGATCCATTATGTCCGGCTTCATGCGCAGGCGAGTTATGAGATTCTGAAAGCAAAAGGCTATAAAGAATCCATTCTTCTTGCAGTGCGCCATCACCATGAAAATTATGATGGCAGCGGTTATCCGGACAATCTTTCGGGAGAAGCAATTCCGCTTGGTGCCCGTATTATCCGTGTCTGTGATGTATATGCAGCACTGACTTCAGACCGTCCGTACCGCAAGGCTTTTGAAAGCCAGTCGGCGGTGCAGATGATGATCGAAGAGATAAAAGATTTTGATGTAAAGGTATTTCTTGCCTTTCAAAGAATGATCCATAAGAATAAGGAAAAGGAGATTACATTATGGCATTAAAGAAAAAACCTGTGACAGGTATGAAAGATATCCTGCCTGCAGAGATGGCAATCCGTGATTATGTGATTCGCCTGATAAAGGAAACTTACGGTACTTTCGGTTTCTCATCTATCGAGACTCCATGCGTGGAGCATATCGAAAACCTGTCGAGCAAACAGGGTGGAGAAAACGAAAAACTGATCTTCAAGATTTTAAAAAGAGGAGAAAAATTGAAACTGGATACTGCGGAATGTGAAGCAGATCTGGTGGATGGAGGTCTTCGTTATGACCTGACACTGCCTCTTTCCAGATATTATTCCAACCATGCCAACGAACTGCCGTCACCGTTCAAAGCCTTGCAGATGGGAAATGTATGGCGTGCAGACCGTCCACAGAGAGGACGTTACCGCCAGTTTATGCAGTGCGATATCGATATTCTCGGTGAGCCGACCAATCTGGCAGAGATCGAACTGATCCTGGCAACCACAACCCTGCTTGGAAAACTGGATTTCAAGAACTTTACGATCCGTATCAACGACAGAAGAATCCTGAAAGCAATGGCTGCCTACAGCGGATTTGCACCGGAATCTTATGATACCGTATTTATCATTCTGGACAAGATGGATAAGATTGGTCTGGAAGGTGTCAGAGAAGAACTGGAAAAAGAAGGATTTGACAAAGCATGTGTGGATAAATATCTTGCCATGTTTGAAGAAATCACCAATGATGTACAGGGTGTACGTTATGTAAAAGAAAAACTGGAAGGTGTACTGGATCCGGAATACGCAGACGGTCTGGAACTGATCATGAACAGTGTGGACGCTGTGAAAGCTGCAGACTTTAAGATTGCGTTTGATCCGACTCTGGTACGCGGTATGTCTTATTATACCGGACCGATCTTCGAGATTTCCATGGATGAGTTCGGCGGAAGCGTCGGCGGTGGCGGACGTTACGATGAGATGATCGGCAAATTCACGGGAAATAATACCTGTGCATGCGGATTCTCCATCGGATTTGAGCGTATTATCATGCTGCTGATGGAACGTGGTTTCCAGGTTCCACAGATCGGAACAAAGAAAGCACTTCTGATTGAGAAAAACATGCCGGCAGAGGGCATGATGAAAGTTCTGAAACAGGCAGAAGAAGACCGGAAAAACGGATCTGTTGTTACGATTGCGGTTATGAAGAAAAACAAAAAGTTCCAGAAGGAACAGCTTAAAGAAGAGGGATACGAAGAAATCGTAGAATTCTTTGCAGATAGAATGTAATTGGTGTGAAAACACACTGTTACGAATAGAGTGTTAATATTGGAGGAAGAAACAATGGCAGAGTCAATGAAAGGGTTAAAACGGACCCATCGTTGTACCGAGATTTCCACAGCAAATATCGGAGAAACCGTAACACTGATGGGATGGGTACAGAAGAGCAGAAATAAAGGCGGTATTATTTTCGTAGATTTAAGAGACCGTTCCGGTATCGTACAGCTGATTTTTGAAAATGGCAGCATCGATGCGAAAGGATTCGAAAAAGCAACGAAACTGAGAAGTGAGTTTGTTATTGCAGTGACCGGTGTGGTAGAAGCACGTTCCGGTGCGGTAAACAATAACTTAAAAACCGGTGAGATCGAAGTTCGTGCAAACGGACTGCGTATTCTTGCAGAGGCAGAGACACCGCCGTTCCCGATCGAAGAGAACAGCAAGACAAAAGAAGATCTGCGTCTGAAATACCGTTTCCTGGATCTGAGAAGACCGGATATCCAGAGAAACCTGATGATGCGTTCTCAGGTAACTACTCTGACCCGTCAGTTTATGGCAAATGAAGGATTCCTGGAGATCGAAACTCCGATGCTGACAAAGAGCACACCGGAAGGTGCAAGAGATTATCTGGTACCGAGCCGTATCCATCCGGGTAACTTCTACGCACTGCCACAGTCTCCACAGCTGTTCAAACAGCTGCTGATGTGCTCCGGCTACGACCGTTATATCCAGATCGCACGCTGCTTCCGTGATGAGGACCTTCGTGCAGACCGTCAGCCGGAATTTACACAGATCGATATGGAGCTGTCTTTCGTAGATGTAGACGATGTCATCGATGTAAATGAGCGCCTGCTGGCTTACCTGTTCAAACAGGTACTGGATGTGGATGTGAAACTGCCAATCCAGAGAATGACCTGGCAGGATGCGATGGATCGTTTTGGCTCTGACAAACCAGATCTGCGTTTTGGTATGGAACTGCAGAATGTATCTGAGGTTGTTCGCGGATGTGAATTTGCTGTATTCAAGAATGCACTGGAAGCAGGCGGAACTGTCCGTGGTATCAATGCCAAGGGACAGGGCAGTATGCCGAGAAAGAAAATTGACAAACTGGTTGAGTTTGCAAAAGACTATGGTGCAAAGGGTCTGGCTTATATCGCTATTCATGAAGACGGAACTGTAAAATCTTCTTTCGCAAAATTCATGACAGAAGACGAGATGAGCCGTCTGGTAGAAACCATGGACGGACAGGCTGGTGATCTTCTGTTGTTTGCTGCTGATAAAAATAAAGTTGTCTGGGATGTACTGGGTGCACTGCGTCTGGAACTGGCGCGTCAGATGAATCTTCTGGACAGCAGTGAATATCGTTTTGTATGGATCACAGAATTTCCTCTGCTGGAGTGGTCTGATGAGGAAAACCGTTTCAAAGCGATGCATCATCCATTTACCATGCCGATGGAAGAGGATCTGCAGTATATCGACAGCGATCCTGGCCGTGTACGTGCAAAAGCTTATGATATCGTACTGAACGGTACTGAGATCGGTGGCGGTAGTGTGCGTATCCATCAGGATGATATTCAGGAGAAAATGTTTGAGGTTCTTGGATTTACCAAGGAAAAAGCCTACGAACAGTTTGGTTTCCTGCTGACAGCATTCAAGTATGGTGTTCCGCCTCATGCTGGTTTGGCTTATGGTCTGGATCGTCTGGTTATGCTGATGGCAAAACAGGAGAGTATCCGTGATGTAATTGCATTCCCGAAGGTAAAGGATGCGTCCTGTCTGATGACAGAGGCACCGAACCTGGTGGATGAGAAACAGCTGGAGGAGCTGGGGATTGCGATTCGCAGTGAGGAATAATTAAATAGAGTTTCTTGCCAGATTTTTGGCAGAGGGACGCGGCAGGCTCCGGGTTTCCTTTGTCGCAACGTGGGCAGGGCAACTTTAAGCTAGCCACTAACTTCGGCTATGTTCACGAGGGTCAGCTGACCCTCGCGAAAGCCTGCGTAAGTGTCGGATCTTAAAGCTTGCCCTAAGCGCCCACAAAGTGTTGCGACAAAGGAACCCCGGAGCCTGCCGCTGTGTTTTGGCAAAAAACTGGATAGTGGATATGTTTGCGTTGGCAGGCGTAGCAGGGTGCAAATCGCCGGAGAGAAGGAATGGTGTTGAAAAGGGAAAATATGGGAAAAGATAAAATAAGGCAGATGCGAAAGAGAATGAGATCTTTGCATCTGCCTTTTGTGAATTTGGATCTAAAGAAAGTTGCCAGTGATAGCTTCTGTGGGAAATGTCAGGTGTCAGCTTTCCGGCTGGGTGAGGATGGTGGTTAGGGCTTCTTCGAGGTTTCCGAGGAGGGCGGTGGTGATTTCGTCGCTTTTGGTGATGCGCCAGTTTTTGCCGTCGTTGTTCAGGTGGATGGTTACAGGGGTGGTGGTGGTTTGAGTGCTGGTGGCGATACAGTCTGTCAGGAGAGCGGTGGCGTGGGTCTGGCGGCCTTCGGTTCCGTCTTCCAGAGCCTGGGAGGACGCCAGGTAGGCGGTGTATTGTTCCTGATAGGAGTATACAACAGAAGAAAAATCGCAACTGATCAGATTCAGATCTACAGAGGCATCCATACCGTCAGCAGACAGAAGCTCCGATGTGATGGAGTAGTCCAAGCAGTTCAGAAGCTGGCCGGCGATGGCTTTGACAACGGAACGGCTCGAAGTATCTTCGGAATTGAAGAGGGAGTCCAGTGCCAGATAACGGTTTAATTGTTCGGTGTCGAAAGCTTTCAGAGTATCCAGGTGGATCGCGATGATCTCAGAGGGGGAAAACAGGGAAGCATCGGCCACATAAGTGGAAAAGTTTCCGGTTACTGCAGCAGACAGGCTTTTCGGGGAGTCGATTTTCCAGATTTTTCCGGATCGGGTGAGGGTGATGGTATAGTCAGAGGTAATACTTTTATAATCATTGTTTTTCAGAACATTGCCAAGAAGCAGATAGCAGTCCTCCAGAGAAAAATCTACAGAAGCAGGGCTTGCAGAGTTCTGAATCTGTTTGATCATTACCTGACGGGAGTATTCTTTTGCCAGTGCTTCGCCGTCAGGTGTGGTAAGGGAAACAGTGACCGAAGCTGAATTTCCCTGTTCCGAGAAATCTCTGATATGATATGAAAAATCATGAAAGAAATCAGCAAATACAGAGGTGATATCGGAAGGCACGGACTGTTTATTGTCAGCAGACGGGAAAACATCATGGACATTAAGTGTTTTTGCAATGTCGGATTTTTTCCGGTGGGACAGAGAGGAAAGTTCGTGACGAACTACTTTGACAGGATCCTGCCGGTATGGTGTACGGTTGCTGATGGTATAAAAACACACACATCCGGCGATCAGTTCCACAATAAGAATCATAGGAATCCCGATCCGGAAAGAAGGATGCAGGGTTTTGTGATGAAATACATGCATACCGATGAGACAACCGACACTTCCACCAAGGATAGCGATGGCAAACAGTGCGGATTCCCGGATCCGCCATTTGTGATGGATAGCTTTGTATTTGTCGATGCCAAAAGCGGCAAAGCCGGTCAGATTGATAACGGCCAGATAAGAAAGAATACCGGTAAGTGTCATAAGAACCTCCTAATATATAAATCGTAACTGTTCAGTACCTTCACAGTTACGAGCCAAAATACATTTAAAATCACCTTCGGTGATAGCATTTTGGCTTGTATGTCTCGGGATTTTGGCATATTCATGCCAAAACACCTCGCGGTACAGTGGCTACTGAATAGTTGCTATAAAGCATTGTATTTTCAGAAAATACCGGAACCGCGGTAACAGACTTAATATAACAGAACCAGAAAAAATGTCAACTCCGGGAGCAGGGGGAAATGGTAAGAAAAGAATATCGGAAATGTCCATAGAAATGTAAAGAAAAAGTAAGGAAGAGCAGAATGCACTATGATATACTGAAACCATGAGAACCTATCAGATACAGGAGGCAGACATGAAGAAAAAGAAAATTATTCTTATCGGAGCAGCTGTTGCAGCCGTTGTGGTAATCGGAATCGGTGCGTGGACATTGTTCGGCAGAACATCATCGGATGGAAGTACGGAAAATGTAGTATATGTAAACAGCGTAGATAATCTGATGAATCCGGGAAGTGGTAACGGGGCAGTGAATCGCTTTGCCGGTGTGGTAGAAACACAGAAACAGGTGGACATTCAGCAGAGCCAGGATAAAACAGTAAAAGATATTTATGTGGAAGTCGGACAGGAAGTATCCAAGGGAGATCCGTTATTCTCTTATGATACAGAAAAATCACAGGAAGACCTGGAAAAAGCAAAGCTGGAGCTGGAACGGATCGATAACAATATCGGAAATAAACAAAATGAGATTGCTGCGCTGGAAAAGGAAAAAAGGAGTGCAGGAAATGATGCACAGCTTGACTATACAATGCAGATTCAGAGTGCCCAGATGGAACTGAAACAGAGCGAATATGAAAAGAAAAGCAAACAGGTGGAGATTCAGAAATTACAGGACTCCATCGAGAACTGTCAGGTTACCAGTGAGATTGATGGTGTAGTCAAGTCCATCAATAACGGAAATCAGGACAGTAATTCTTATTCAGGAGACAGCCAGGCATTCATGTCCATAATTGCAATGGGAGATTTTCGAATTAAATGTAAGGTAAACGAACAGAATATCGCATCTGTAACGCCGGGGCAGGCTGTAATCGTACATTCCAGAGTAGATGATTCTGTCACCTGGAAAGGAACGATGGGTGCGGTAGATAAGGAAAATCCGGGCAACGGTTCCAATAATGGCTATTATTTCAGCAGCGGTGACGGATCCACCCAGTCCAATTCCTATCCGTTCTATATAGAACTGGATTCTTCTGAGGGGCTGATGCTTGGACAGCATGTTTATGTGGAAGCCGATTACGGACAGAGTGAGGAAAAGGCGGGTATCTGGCTGGATGAATCTTTCATCTGTGATGCAGATACGGACAGCCCATATGTTTGGGTTGACGATGGAAAAGGAAAACTGGAGAAGCGTTCTGTGACGCTGGGACAGCATGATGATGAACTTTTCCAGTATGAGATTGCAGATGGACTGAGTAAAGATGATATGATCACTTATCCGGAAGACGGATTAAAAGAAGGCATGAAGACTGCAGTGGGAAGCAACGGTCAGATGGGGCAGAGCAACCCGGTGACGGATGGAGACGATATGGATCTTTCGAATGAAGATTACTCAGAAAAAGATGGTTCCGGCAGTGATCTTTCTGATGAGAATGTGGATGGAGTGGATTCCGGCGAGACGAATCAGGAAGATCTCACAGAAGACGGGATGCAGCAGAATGAGTCAAATGCTGATGGCAGCGAAGATGTCATCGGAGGAACGGAGGATGCACAGTGATTCTTGAGTTAAAAGATATCTGCAAAGATTACCTTCAGGGAAAAATGGTGATTCCGGTTCTGAAACATATTGATTTTCAGATGGAACAGGGAGAATATGTGGCCATTATGGGACCTTCCGGTTCCGGTAAGACAACACTGATGAATATTGTAGGATGTCTGGATCAGGCGACTTCCGGCCAGCTTTTTTTGGACGGGCAGGATATCAGCAAATGTACGGAAAATGAAATGTCAGATCTGAGACTGAAAAAGATTGGGTTTGTTTTCCAGAACTTTCAGTTGTTGTCGAGACAGACCGCACTGGAAAATGTGGAACTGCCACTGACCTATGCGGGAGTTGCGAAAAAAGAGCGACGGGAACGGGCACTGCAGGCACTGACCCGCGTAGGTCTGGAAGACAGAGTGAATTTTCAGCCGAATCAGCTTTCCGGTGGGCAAAAACAGAGAGTAGCGATTGCCAGAGCACTGGTTAACCGGCCGAAGATCCTTCTGGCGGATGAGCCGACCGGCGCACTGGACAGTACTTCCGGAGAACAGGTTATGGAACTGTTTCAGAGCCTGAACGATGAAGGAGTAAGCGTATTGATGATCACTCATGACAGTGAGATTGCAGCGAAAGCACAGAGAAAAGTAATTATCCGCGACGGCATAATGAAAAAGGAGGAGCAGCCATGAAGAAAAAATGGATTGTGGCTTTTATTGCTGCAGGAGTACTCCTGCTTGGAGGGGTGACTGTATATGCGGTGAAAACAAGCAGTCAGAGTACGGTAAAGGTGGTATCTGTCAGTGACATGTCAGGTGGCGGTGGATGGTCCGACAACAGTCTGTCAGGAAATATTACTTCAGATGTATCACAGAATATTTATCTGGCAGATTCACAGACAGTAAAGAAAATACATGTAAAAGAAGGAGATACGGTAAAGGTCGGCGATGATCTGCTCACGTATGATATGACCCTGGAGAATCTGGATCTGGAAATGAAAAAACTGGAAAAACAGGGAATCGAACTGAACATAGAGAAAGCAAAAAGAGAAATTACAAAATTAAAGAATACAAAACCGTCCAGTGATAACGGCAATGAGGATCCGGGATTTGACATACCGGAAGATCCGGGCGAGGAACCGGAGAACCCGTCCATGGAGCCGGAAGAGCCGGCAGAGGCTTATCAGGAGCTTACAGCGGAGGCAGAACCGTATATGGGAGAGGGAACGGTGGAAGAACCGTATCATTTCCTGTGTGCTGCTGATGGTGTGATTCTGGGAAGCTTTTTAAACCAAATGGCAGAGGAACAGTGTTTCTTTGTGATTGAGGTCCGGGAGGGCGATGTAAGCAATGGAGAGCTGTTAAAAATCTGGGGACAGAAGATTACGGAAGAGGATTTTCAGGTAGCGGATACTGACCGGTTTCAGGTAAATCTTGAAAAAGAAACAGATGACAGTGATAGTCAGCTGCCGGAGGATCTGAAAGCAGCAGCGGTTCTTGAAAAAGGAGCCAGTGCCTATCAGGGGGATGGAACAGAGAAAAAACCTCTGACCTATCTGGTGAAAAAAGACGGTATTGTAAAAGGAAGCTTTTTCCTGGAAAGAAAAGAAGATGGAAAATATTTTCGTATTGAGGTTCGGGAAGAAAATGGTGATCTTATAAAGGCGTGGGAACAGAACGGAGCAGATAAGGATTTTGCATCAGATGTAAAAGAGGACGGGGAATATCTGGTGGATCTGAGTAAAAAGCAAAGTGGAGAGACACCGGGAGAGCCAACCGAACCGACCAATCCAAGTGAGCCAACAAAGCCGGGAGAAAGTCCGGAGCCACCTGAACCATCGAATCCGGAAGAAAAGCCAACCAAACCATCGGTATCGCCGGAAGTTACTCCCGGAGAGAACTCGGAACCGACACAGGAAGCCGGCAATCCTCAGGAAACGGCAGAGCAGGAAAATACCGTAAATGGAATGAACACAAAGAAAAACAGTGCCGCCATTCGCTATCTGACTGTTACCGGCGTAATGGGAAGTGAAAGCAGAAAAGTGATCTCTACCGATACTGTTTCTGATACGACAGGATCCGGTGATGCAGGAACTTCTTATGGAGGAACAGCGGCAGAGATTCAACAACAGATCAAGGACAAAGAAAAAGAAATCAGGGGTTATCAGCTGGATATGAAAGAGGCCAATCTTGAGATTAAAGGTATCCAGAAAAAGCTGAATAACCAGACGATTAAGAGTACATTAAATGGTGTGGTAAAAACAGTCGGTGATCCTGAAAAAGAAAGCAACGATGGAAAACCGCTGATTCAGGTGGTCAGCAGTGAAGGACTTTATGTGCAGGGAACGGTCAGCGAATCTCAAATGAATAAACTGAAAGTGGGAGCTACACTGAGCGGATACAGTTATGACAATGGTGTCAGCTTTACCGCAGAAGTACGGGAAATTTCTCCGTATCCTTCCAATAACGGACAGGACGGAGCCAATGCATCTTCCTATCCCTTTACCGCATACATTGCAGATGCAAGCGGACTTAGTAATAACAGCTGGGCAGAACTTACACTGCTGGATGAGGGCGACGGACAGGGACAAGGAATCTATCTGGAGAAACCTTTTGTGCGGACAGAAAACGGCCAGTATTACGTTATGAAGGACGACGGAACCGGACATCTGACCAAACAGATAGTACAGGTTGGCGGTATTCAGTATGGATCCAGTTATCAGATCACAGGCGGTCTGAGTATGGATGATAAGATCACATTTCCTTATGGAAAAGATGTCAGAGAGGGTGCAAAGACAGAAGAAGGTACGCTTGATGACCTTTATAACTATTAACGGCAGATGGGAGGAACAACAATGCTAGAAAATATCAGATTGGCCTTTCGGGGGATATGGTCTCATAAGATGCGGTCTTTTTTGACCATGCTGGGGATTATTATAGGTATCGCTTCCATCATTTCCATCGCATCTACGATTCAGGGAACCAACGAGCAGATCAAACAGAATCTGATCGGTGCAGGAAACAACAATGTGGATGTACGGCTTTACCAGGGAGAAAGCGAGTACTGGATGGACAATGGTCTGCCGGATAATATTTCCGTGATTTCCGATGAACAGAAAGAACAGATTCGCAGTCTTGAAGGGGTTGAGAGTGCGACTTTTTATAACCGCAGAGGGTATGCGGACGGAATCACCTATCGGAACACCAGCCTGGACAGTGGAAGTGTGTACGGTGTGGATGCGGAGTTTCTGAAAACAAAAGGTTATGTAATACAAAATGGAAGGGATTTTGTAGAACGTGACTTTAAAGAGTTTCGGAAAGTGGTGCTGCTTGACGATGTGGCAGTGCAGACCTTATTTCCGGGAGACAATCCGGTGGGAAAAACCATAGAACTCCGTGGGGAACCATTTACCGTGGTCGGTTGTATCCGCAAGTCAGATGCTTTCGAACCGGTGATCAACAGTCTGGAAGATTACTATACGTATAATCAGAATACCAACGGAATCGTGCTGATTCCGGACAGTACCTGGCCGGTTGTCTATAATTATGATGAGCCGGAAGAAGTCAGCGTGATGGCTAGTGAGACAGACCTGATGAGCTCTGTAGGAAAAAAAGTGGAGGACATTATGAATCAGGCGGTAACCGGACAGACCGGTTCCGGTATGATTGATTCTGAAGAGGAAATGATGGACGGTGCCGGCAGCAGTGCTGCTGACAGTGGCAACGTCTCTTATAAGGCGGCGGATCTGTTGAAAACAGTTAAGAACCTGCAGAAAGTCAGTGAAAACACCAACAAACAGCTGCTTTGGATCGCAAGTATCTCTCTTCTGGTCGGAGGTATCGGTGTTATGAATATTATGCTTGTATCCGTTACGGAACGTACCAGTGAGATCGGTCTGAAAAAAGCAATCGGAGCGAGAAAAAACAGGATCTTGTGGCAGTTTCTTACAGAAGCTGCTGTGCTGACCAGTATCGGAGGGGTTCTTGGAGTAATCGCCGGAGTGATCCTGTCACAGGTGATATCGAAGATGTCTCAGACTCCGGTGGCGATCAGCGTACCTGTCAGTGTACTGGCTGTAGTATTTTCTATGGCAATCGGTATTATCTTCGGTTTGCTTCCATCCATTAAGGCAGCGAATCTGAATCCAATCGATGCACTTCGTCACGAGTAGAAAAAGGATACGAGTGTTCAGAATTAAATTAAGAAAAATATTAGAAATTATTCACGCGAAATTCACCATATCGGATGGAAAATGGGTTATACTGGTAATGGAAAACTGAAATGAAAGGGAAGAATGTCCGGTCATTTCAAAAAAAGATTTCTATGGGGGATTTATAGTAGATGAACATTTTATTTTTCTTAACACCCAAAAATGAAGTTGCCTATGTGGAAAATGATGACACTCTGCGTCAGGTACTTGAAAAAATTGAATATCACAAATATACTGCTATTCCGATGTTAAATAAGAACGGAAAATATGTGGGAACTGTAACAGAGGGAGATCTGCTCCGATATATCAAGGAGAAATGGTTTCTGAATATCCGGGAAGCGGAGGATTGTAGCATCAGCAGAGTACCTCTCCGATGGAAGTACCAGACAGTGGATATTAACTGTAACATGGAGGATCTGGTGGATACGGCCATGAAGCAGAACTTTGTTCCGGTACTGGATGATGCGGATAATTTTATTGGTATTGTCCGCAGAAGTGATATTTTGAAATACTGTTATAAACAAAGCAAAGCAGGAAGACAAAAACAGGAAGAAGTATAGCAGATGAAAGAAAGACAGAAGTGATCCGTGGAATAAAAACAAACAATCGCTTCTGTCTTTCTTTATGTGGGAGGGAAATCTGGAGCGTGTCTGCATAAAAACAGTTGACAGAGGGGCAGACAGGGTGAATTCTTTTAGTTGACCAGCCTGTGTGCCCGTGATAAGATATAATGAGCGTTAGCGAGTGGGAACAAACGAAGTTTGTTCATCGGGAGCGGCGAATGGCGATCATGATAGCTGCGAAAGCAGCGTCAAGCACCGAAGGTGCGAATCATGATATAATGTAATGATTCTGACAAAGGAGTTTTAGGAAAGTATGAAAACAATAATCGAATTGATTTCCAATGAAGTAATGACCGCTTTTAAAGAAGCCGGTTATGATGAAGATATGGGAAAGGTTACGTTATCAAACCGACCGGACCTGTGTGAATATCAGTGTAATGGTGCTATGGCGGGTGCAAAAGTATATCATAAAGCCCCGATCATGATCGCCAAAGATGTAGTGGAAAAACTTGCCGACAGCAAGGTGCTTGAGATGGCAGAAGCTGTCAATCCGGGATTTATCAACCTGAAAGTATCCGGCGAATATATGGCACAGTATCTCGAAGAGATGAGAAACAGCGAGAAGATGGGTGTGGAGGAAGCAAAGAATCCACAGACCATGATCCTCGACTACGGCGGACCGAACGTTGCAAAACCACTGCATGTCGGACATCTGCGTTCTGCGATCATCGGTGAGAGCATCAAGAGAATGGGAAGATATCTGGGACATACAGTCATCGGTGATGTACATCTGGGAGACTGGGGATTACAGATGGGTCTGATCATCACAGAACTGCATAAGAGAAAACCGGAACTGGTGTATTTCCAGGAGAATTATGAGGGAGAATACCCGGCAGAAGCTCCGTTTACCATCAGTGAACTGGAAGAAATCTATCCGGCAGCCAGCGGAAAATCAAAAGAAGATGAGGAGTACAAGGCAGAAGCTCTGGAAGCAACGCATCAGTTACAGATGGGCAACAGAGGATATCGTGCATTATGGAAACATATTCTGCAGGTATCCGTTACCGACCTGAAGAAAAACTATGCAAATCTGAACGTAGACTTTGATCTGTGGAACGGAGAATCCAGTGTACAGGATACGATCGCACCGATGGTACAGAAACTGAAAGATCAGGGACTGGCTTACGAAGATCAGGGTGCGATTGTCGTAGATGTCAAAGAAGAGAGCGATACCAAAGAAGTACCTCCGTGTATGATCTTAAAATCAGACGGAGCAGCTCTGTATACAACCACAGACCTTGCTACTATCGTGGAACGTATGGAAAAATACAATCCGGATGAGATCATGTATGTGGTAGACAAACGCCAGGAGATGCATTTTGTTCAGGTATTCCGTTGTGCAAAGAAAGCAGGCATGGTAAAAGAAGATACCAAACTGACCTTCCTCGGTTTCGGTACGATGAACGGAAAAGACGGAAAACCGTTCAAGACAAGAGAAGGCGGCGTGATGCGTCTGGAAAACCTGATTCGCGATATCAACGAAGAGATGTATAAAAAGATCGTGGACAACCGCAGCATTAAAGAAGAAGATGCGAGAGCAACCGCAAAGATCGTAGGACTTTCCGCAATCAAATACGGTGACCTGTCCAACCAGGCATCCAAAGATTATATCTTCGATATCGAGAGATTTACTTCTTTTGAAGGAAATACCGGTCCGTATATCCTGTATACAACCGTTCGTATTAAATCCATCCTGAACAGATACAAAGAAGAAGGCGGTAATCTGGATGTACTGAAGATCCTGGCAGCAGGAAGCGACAGTGAGAAAGCACTGATGCTGGAGGCATCCAAATTCAATCAGGTCATTACAAATGCCTATGAGGAGAAAGCACCGCATAAGATCTGTTCTTATATTTATGAACTGGCAAATGCATTTAACCGTTTCTATCATGAGACAAAGATTCTGGCAGAAGAGGATCAGGCAAAGAAAGAATCTTATCTGGCACTGCTGATGCTGGTAAAAAATATTCTGGAAGCATGCATCGATATGCTGGGATTTGAAGCACCGGAAAGAATGTAAGTGTGATTTCCGGAAGGAGGAACTATTATGAAGAAACCTTCAGGAAACAGAGTGAATCTGGCGATCATGATCATCGTGATCGTCGTGCTCGCTCTGGGTCTTGCAGCCATCCTGGGATATGGAAAAGCCAGAAAGCAGATGGAACAGATGCAGCAGGCACAACAGGAGGCAAAAGAAGTTTCGGTAACGCCGACACAGACGGTGACACCGGAACCGACGGAAGATCCTTCGGATCCTGCTGTACAGAAAAAGAATCTGATCGCTGCGATTGAAAAGGCAGTGGAAGATAACAATGTAAAAACGATGACAGCAGATCTCCGGTATGCGGCAGAGGATGGACAGATCGGAACGTATGAGAAAGAAGATGTGGCAGCGGTTCTTCTGCACCTGAAAAAGAATCAGGATGATTATCAGGCGTTTGTGGAAAAACTGCAGGATGAAAGTGTCACTGTGGGAGAAGAAGACGGAGTGCCGTATCTTCTTCTGACAGATTCCAACCTCAGAAAGATGACAGGGACGGAAGAACCTGTCGAAACGGTAGAGGCGGAGATCGTGACACCTACGCCGACGCCGGAAGGCAATGGAAAGAAAGTTGCGATTGATGCCGGTCATCAGGCACATGGAAACAGTGAACAGGAGCCAATCGGACCGGGAGCATCCCAAACGAAAGCAAAAGTGGCATCCGGAACAACCGGAAGAACCACAGGAGTGACAGAATATCAGCTGAATCTGGATGTGTCACTGAAACTTCGCGATGAACTGGAAGCAAGAGGATATGAAGTCTATATGATTCGTGAGACGAATGATGTGGATATCAGCAACGCAGAACGGGCACAGCTTGCAGCAGAGTCCGGAGCGGATATTCTGGTTCGTATCCATGCCAACGGTTCGGACAATACTTCGGTAGCCGGTGCGCTGACGATGGCACCGAGCACTGCCAATCCATACCTGAGCCAGGAACTGATCGCAGAGTGCCAGAAACTGTCCCAGTGTATCATCACAACCTTCTGTGCGTCCACAGGAGCCAATAATCAGGGCGTGTATCAGACGGATGAGATGAGCGGACTGAACTGGTGCAGCATCCCTGCAACAATCGTTGAGATGGGTTATATGACCAACCCGGACGAAGATACCCGGATGCAGACAGCGGAATATCAACAGCAGATGGTAACGGGAATCGCAGACGGAATTGATCAGTATTTTGCATCGTAAACATGGTAACAGAAAGCAGCAGAAAAAAGAAAGGAGGATCTGAGAAATGAAGAAAGTGAAAATGCTTGGTCTCCTGGTCGTGATGTTATTGCTTGCGGGAATTTTCCCGGTAAAGACATATGCGGCAGGATGGATCCAGGGAGACAACGGTCTGTGGTGGTATCAGCATGAGGACGAAAGTTATACAACGTCGGGCTGGGAAACCATCGGAGGAAAAAATTATTACTTTGATGAGGCAGGCCGGATGAAAACGGGCTGGTTAAAGCTGGAAAATACATGGTATTACCTGAGCATATATGGTGATATGCAGACCGGCTGGAAAAATATCGGCGGAGCGTGGTATTATCTGAAGGAAGACGGAGCGATGCTGACAGGATGGCAGAATATTGGAAATAACCGGTTTTATCTGGATGGAAGCGGAGCCATGTATACCGGCTGGCTGAAACTGGGAAACAACTGGTATTATATGAACAACAGCGGAGCCATGTTGAGAGGCTGGCAGAGTATCGGCGGAGCGTGGTATTATCTGAATGAAGACGGAGTGATGCTGACAGGCTGGCAGAAGATCGGAAATAACTGGTTCTATCTGAATGGAAGCGGAGCCATGACAACAGGCTGGCAGAACGTTGGAGGAACCTGGTATTATATGAACAACAGCGGAGCGATGCTGACGGGCTGGCAGGTGATCGGCGGAGCGTGGTATTACCTGGACGGAAGCGGAGCGATGCACACCGGCTGGATACGACTGGGAGAGACCTGGTATTATCTGACTGCAAGCGGAGCGATGGCAGCGAACACCTGGATCGGCAGCTATTATGTCGATGAGAATGGTGAATGGATACCGGGAAAAGTCAGAAGCAAGATCATTGCGATTGATGCAGGACATCAGAGAAAAGGAAACAGTGCGCAGGAACCGATCGGACCGGGAGCTTCTGCGACAAAGCCGAAAGTAGCATCCGGAACCCATGGCAATGCCTCCGGACTGAATGAATACGAGCTGACTTTACAGGTTTCCCTGCAGCTTCGGGATGAGCTGGAAGCACGCGGATATGAAGTTTATATGATCCGTACCACACACGATGTCAATATCAGCAATGCAGAACGTGCACAGATGGCGGCAGCAGCAGGTGCGGATATTCTGGTTCGTATCCATGCCAACGGTTCTGATAAGACATCCATTTCCGGAGCACTGACGATGGCACCGTCCAACAGCAATCCATATCTGACGAAGAGTGTCATCAGTGCAAGCCAGACGTTGTCCAGAAAAATTGTGGACAATTTCTGTGCAGCTACCGGAGCCAAAAATCAGGGCGTGATGTCAACTGATGCCATGAGCGGTATCAACTGGAGTACGATTCCGGTAAGTATTGTTGAGATGGGTTACATGACCAACCGGGCAGAGGATCTGAAGATGGCAAGTGCTTCTTACCAGGCAAAAATGGTTCAAGGAATTGCCAACGGAATCGATGCCTACTATGGAGCAACAGCTTAAAAGAAAAGAGAGCAGGACGTAAATTATGTCACAAGTAATATTATTTGACCTGGATGGCACATTGACGGAATCCGGCGAGGGCATTATCAACTGCGTTGCATATGCACTGGAAAAGCTGGGAAAGAAAGAAGAGCACCCGGAAAAGTTACAGTGTTTCGTAGGACCGCCCTTAAAAGAACAGTTTATGAAATATGCAGGTCTGAGCGAGGAGGAGGCAGAACAGGCGGTAGTGTATTACCGGGAACGGTATACAACCAAGGGAATGTTTGAAAACTGTCTGTATCCAAAAGTTCCGGAATTACTGGAACTGCTGAAAATCAACGACAAGATCCTTGGCGTTGCTTCCTCAAAACCGGAAGTGTATGTGAAACAGATTCTGGAGCATTTTCAGATTGCAGACTATTTTACGGCTATTGTCGGAAGTGAGCTGGACGGAAGAAGAACCGATAAAGCAGAAGTCATTGAAGAGGCGTTAAGACGGATGCATCTGGAAGAAGAACGGGACAAAGTTCTTATGGTCGGAGACAGGAGTCACGATGTGCAGGGGGCTGTCAGCTGTGGGCTTCAGTGTATCGGTGTCACATACGGATACGGAAGCCGTGAAGAACTGGAATCTGCAGGTGCTGTTTATATTGCAGACAGCGTGGAAGATCTGGGGATTTTGGCAAGTCCGAATGACGAAGAGACGACAGAAAAGGTAGAGTCGGTCAGAAAAGATACATCAGGCAGTATGATGCATGTATCCGCAAAGGCATCTTTTGCGAAGAAAATGGAACCGGTGGAAGAAAACACAGAGGAAGAACGCGAGAATGAATATCCGAAAAAAACATCCGGATACTCCACGGTACGTCAGATCTGGAGACTGGTGTATCCGTTCCTGATCCATTACGGCGCGACAATGCTGGCAACGATAGCTCTGTATCTGATTTATATCTTTCAGGCAGGTGGCGTACAGGAGATCGCAAGCGCGGGAAAGAGAATGTTACAGAGTACCCTGTATGTGACTCTGATCGGAGATGTGGCGGCTGGTGTTATTCTGTATCTGTTTTACAGAAAAGATCAGCAGAGACGGAAAGAGGGATTCAGTGGAAACCGAAAGAATTTCGTGTGGGCACCGCCTGTTATCTGGTTCAGTGTGATTGTCCTTGCGATTGCGATAGGACAGTTCCTTAACGATTTTATCCAGGTGATTCATCTGAATGATCTGTTTCCGGGTTACAGTCAGGTTTCTGAGACAGCATTTGGCGGACAGTCCATGGGACTGATGATCCTGGTAGTCGGTATCATCGGACCGGTTTGTGAAGAGCTGATGTTCCGGGGAATTATCTTTCACAGACTCAAAGACTGGATCCGGCCGGAAATTGCGATTGTGGTTTCCGCAGTATTGTTCGGAATCTATCATGGGAATGTTGTACAGTTTTTCTATGCGACCTGTATGGGAATCATGCTGGCGATCGTCTATGATAAGACCGGGACGCTGTGGATAAGCATCGTGGCACATGTGGCTGCAAATCTCTGGAGTCTTTTCGGGAGTGGACCGTGGAATGCACTGTGGCAGGGAATTCCGGCGGGAATGATCTTCAGTGTTGTCATAGAGATCCTTCTGTGCGTTATCCCGGTATACTGGCTGTTTGGTTATAAAAGAAAATAAAAGAAGCAAGAAAATGGCTGACTGAAAAAAAGGTCAGCCATTTTTCTTATGGATTCGGAAAAATATAAAAAAATACTTGTAACTGAAAAAACGTTATGCTATAATCAGCATGATGCATAAAACACCCATGCCGATTCCGAGAAGGTGCCTGTCAGTCAGGTCTCGAAAAGAATGAGAAGTATGGGGAAGATTAAAACCAAAAAAGGAGATTGAAATCATGAGCGTTATTTCAATGAAACAGTTACTGGAAGCCGGTGTACATTTTGGACACCAGACAAGAAGATGGAACCCTAAAATGGCAGAGTACATCTACACAGAAAGAAACGGAATCTACATTATCGACCTGCAGAAATCCGTTGGAATGGTAGATGATGCTTATAAAGCTGTATCTGACATCGCTGCAGAAGGCGGCACAATCCTGTTCGTTGGTACAAAGAAACAGGCTCAGGATGCTATTAAAGTTGAAGCAGAGCGTTGCGGAATGTACTATGTAAACGAAAGATGGTTAGGTGGTATGCTGACTAACTTCAAAACTATCCAGAGCAGAATCGCTAGACTGAAAGAGATCGAAGCTATGCAGGAAGACGGAACATTCGATGTTCTGCCGAAAAAAGAAGTTATCGCACTGAAAAAAGAGCTGGACAAACTGCAGAAAAACCTGGGCGGAATCAAAGACATGAAGAGAATCCCGGATGCTATCTTTATCGTAGACCCGAAAAAAGAGAGAATCTGTGTTCAGGAAGCTCACACTCTGGGGATCCCGCTGATCGGTATCTGCGATACCAACTGTGATCCGGAAGAACTGGATTACGTTATCCCGGGTAACGATGACGCTATCCGTGCTGTAAAACTGATCGTTTCCAAAATGGCAGACGCTGTTATTGAAGCAAATCAGGGAGCAACAGGCGAAGAAGAATTCGTTGAAGAAGCTGTTGAAGAGACAGTAGAAGAGTAAGACTCGATATCCATTCAGCTGTCGGAGGCAACTTCGGCAGCTGAGTAACTGTAAAAACTCAATTTTAGGAGGAAATCATAATGGCTATTACAGCAGCAATGGTAAAAGAATTAAGAGAAATCAGCGGCGCTGGTATGATGGACTGTAAGAAAGCTCTTACAGCTACCGAAGGTGATATGGACAAGGCTATGGAATTCCTGAGAGAAAAAGGTCTTGCAACTGCACAGAAGAAAGCAAGCAGAATCGCAGCAGAAGGTATTGTAATGCTGAAAGTTGCAGAAGATTCCAAAAAAGCTGTCGCTGTAGAAGTAAATGCTGAAACTGACTTCGTTGCTAAAAACGAAAAATTCCAGGGATATGTTGCACAGGTTGCTGAGCAGGCACTGGAAACAGAAGCAGCAGATATCGATGCATTCCTGGCTGAGCCATGGAAATTCGATACAAGCAAAACTGTAAACGAAGCTTTGGCTGGACAGGTTGCAGTAATCGGCGAGAACATGAAGATCCGTCGTTTCCAGAAAGTAGAAGAAGAAAACGGTTTCGTAGCTTCCTATACTCATATGGGTGGAAAAATCGGTGTTCTGGTTGATGTTGTAACAGACGTTGTAAACGATGAAATCAAAGAGATGGCTAAGAACGTAGCTATGCAGGTAGCAGCTCTGAACCCGAAATATACAAACAGAAACGAAGTAAGCGAAGAGTACATCGCTCACGAAAAAGAAATCCTGATGGCTCAGATCCAGAACGACCCGAAAGAGTCCCAGAAACCGGAAAAAGTTATCCAGGGTATGATCAGCGGACGTATCAACAAAGAACTGAAAGAAATCTGCCTGCTGGATCAGGTTTATGTAAAAGCAGAAGATGGAAAACAGTCCGTAGAAAAATACGTTGCAGAAGTTGCTAAAGCAAACGGCGCAAACGTAACCATCAAAGGCTTCGTTCGTTACGAGACCGGTGAAGGTATCGAAAAGAAAGAAGAAGATTTTGCAGCAGAAGTTGCAAAACAGATGGGAATGTAATCTTTATAGAAACTTATTTTTCAGAACCACTGAAAACACTGTATTTATAAGGAATTTCCCGATTTTACGGCATCGGAACAGCTATCGTATTTTAGCGCAAAATATCGTAAATTATCGTAGAAATTTGGGTACAAATTGGGTAGACGATTGGGTAATTTCCTTACCCAACCGCTTAACGAAAAATTTGCATGTTGCTTAAAGTATGAAGACGCTGTGATTGAGATGAAGTGAATTTAGAAAAGTGAAACAGACCTGTATACTTGTAGAGATATAAGTAAGCAGGTCTGTTTTAATATGTAAAAAGGTTATCCTTGTTTACTGCATTTTCAAAAACCAGCGTTCCGAAGGATGCCCAGAGCGACGGTTCCTAACAGGGCAGAGGGTCGGCTGGGCAAGCGTACTTTTGTAAAAAATGATATAAAAAAGGTACTAACCAAAAGCGATTAGTACCTTGAAAAATTTTGTTACTGAACTGCTCCACATTCAGAGCATACATTTTTTATAATGGTTTCCGTCCAAGCTTCCTTATCTACAACATATACGTCCTCGCGTACAGCCGGTTTAGTCTCAACCCATACATTCTCCTGCCATGCTTCTTTGTCGATGTGCCATTTCTGTTCATATACGGCTTCTTTATCTACAACCCATACCTCTTTGGTTACAGCCGGCTCATCTACGATGTAAACATTTTCTTCAACCCAGGCTTCCTTATCGACAACCTTAACCTGCTCATCCCAGGCTTCCTTGATTACGATGGTCTCAGTCCAAGCCTTTTTGTCAACAACCTTAACCTGTTCGTCCCAAGCTTCTTTGTCTACGACTTTAACCTGCTCGTCCCAAGCTTCCTTATCAATGACGGTCTCATCCCAAGCTGCCTTAGTCTCAACCCATACCTGCTCGTCGTAGGCTGCTTTGTCGGTAATTGTTACTTCTTTCTGACCATAATGGATGGACTCTCCCAGGTCTGCGTGATATAATACATGTGCATTGATACTTTCCTGCGTAGTACCCATATCAGCTCCACACTGTCTACAGAAGTAGTGGAGTTCAGTATGGGTTACTGCGTCATGATGAACTGTCTTATAGTATCCCTCAGCTTCATGGTGAATGGTGTGGGTAACAGCGTCATGGTGTACAGTTTCCATATGGCTCTCTTCCGGATGATGTACGGTTGTCATATGGAATTCTTCCGGATGATCTACTGTCTTAGTAACAGCATCATGGTGTACAGTTTCCATATGGAATTCTTCCGGATGGTTAACATTCTCGTAATGACCAACTTCTGGTTTCACAATGGTAGTCTCCATATGACCTTCTTCCGGGGAAACCAGTACGTTCTCAAAATGACCCTCAGCCGGATGTTTTACAACACTCCAGTAACCCTCAGCAGGTGATACCAGTCTGTTCTCCATATGACCTTCTTCCGGATGATTAATCATAGTTGTTTCAGCTACCCATTTATGAGTATGCTGATCTTTTTTTGCGTCTGGAACCCATTTACCTGAACCGTCTACATAATAATTTCCGATCCAAGTATCTGTCAGCATCGCACCGGATCCACCAACATAGTAGTTGCCGATCCACTGATTGCTGAGCATCCAACCGGCATTATCAAAATAATACCAAGATCCATTAATCAGTTCCCAGCCATTTCTAGTATATCCACCGTCAGCATGGCGATACCAACAGCGATTTCCACTCTGGATCCACTGAGCCGTAGCCTTAGTTTTCCCCGGAACCCATTTACCAGATCCGTCTACATAGTAATTACCGATCCACTGGTTCGTCAGCATTGCGCCGGATCCACCAACATAATAATTCCCGATCCATTGATTTGCAGCCATATCCCCGTTACCCGGATTCATATAATACCATGATCCGTTGACAAACTGCCAACCGGTCTTCATAGATCCATCATTTGCAGCGCCAAGATAATACCATTTTCCATTACTGAGAAACCAGCCGGAGCGCATATATCCCCGTTCATCAAAAGCATACCATTTCCCGTTGATGACTTTCCACTGGCTTACCGGATAAGATCCGTTATCCTCCTGCCACCACCAGCCGGTCTTGTTCTGCTTCCAAGACGCAGCCTGTACGCTGACCGGAGCAAGTGAAGATGCCAGTAAAAATGCAGACATTCCGATTGCAAGTCCTTTCTTGAGCATTTTGTTTTTCATGATTTTCCCCCTTTGTGAAGTATTTTATAAATTTACAGGTTGGAAGGCAATAATACCCTTTATATTACAGATGCATGAAATCCGATTTTGGTTTTGAGATTCCCTGTGTGAGCAAAATAACATTACAAAAGGGGTTTCTCCTCCCCCTTTTTTATGAACTCTATTGACAAGAAAACTTGGTATGTGTATAATTAAAACATGCAAAGAAAACTTGGTATGGAGGTGCTTTTATGAAAAAGGACGAAATCTTAAATGCAAGCAGAAAAGAACATCGCAATAAGGACTTGGCTGAAATGGAAGTGGTATATCAAGCCGGAAGTCACGCAAGCAGAGTTGGTGCTTTAGTGTGTTGTTTGCTTTCGCTGTTATCTTCTGTGCTTGCTCATACTATGATTTACAGTCCGTGGGTTATATACTTCAGCATTATTGCAACACAATGGTTAGTTCGTTTTATCAAAATGAAGCGAAAGAGCGATTTGGTCTTGACTGTTCTGTTTTTTGTGCTTTCCATTTTGGCATTTGTTGGATTTGTTAGCCATCTTTTAGAGGTGAGAATATGAAAGAACAATTACAACTGAAAAATCACTTAAAGGAAGTTCGCACAGAAGCAAATCTTTCTCAAGCTCAGCTTGCAGAAATGGTAGGGGTATCAAGAAATACCATTAGTTCTATTGAAACAGGACAGTTTAATCCAACTGCAAAATTGGCTCTAATTCTTTGTATTGCATTGGACAAAAAATTTGAGGAACTATTCTATTTTTAGGAGGTCATTATGGAAAATATTATAATGTTGATTTTGGGAGTGTTCATATCTGTTGTGGGAATTGTAAATATCAAAGGCAATATCAGCACAATTCACTCTTATAACAGGCGAAAAGTAAAGGAAGAAGATATACCAAAGTATGGAAAAACAGTCGGCACAGGAACGCTGATTATAGGAATATCTCTTGTATTAGGTTTTATTGTTTCGTTTCAGAGTGAAATAATTATAGATTATATCATTCTTCCAGCAGTTATTGTCGGATTAGGCTTTATATTGTATGGACAGTTCAAATACAATAAAGGAATTTTTTGAGAATCAGGGAGGTATAAAGATGGAATTGAACACAATATCAGGTCTGGCGATAGCGGGAGTTATCTGCTCCGTTGTCCTCTCGATGGGGGTACCGATTGCTTTGTTCATTGCAGGAAGGGTGAAGCTTAAGGCAAGGATTTCCTCGTTCTTTATCGGAGCAGGAACCTATCTGCTGTTTGCCATGCTGTTGGAGCAGCTGCTGCATGTTCTTGTCATTCAGTTCTGCGGACTGAACGCACAGAGCAGGCCATGGCTTTACTATGTGTACGCGGCTTTGGCTGCAGCGGTTTTTGAAGAGACCGGAAGACTGATTGCCATGAAGTTCTGGATGAAGAAATGGCTGGATTTTCCAAATGCACTGATGTATGGAATCGGGCATGGCGGTGTGGAGGCCATTCTGATTGGAGGACTCTCCGGAATCAGCAATCTTGTGTCCATGCTGATGATCAACAGCGGAGCCATGCAGAATACGCTGGCGGCACTTCCTGCTGAGTCTGCAAACCAGACCGTGTCACAGCTGTCGGCCCTATGGACAACACCGGCACCACTCTTTTTTGTAAGCGGAATCGAAAGAATCAGTGCCATCATTCTGCATATCGGGTTGTCACTGCTGATCTACCGGGCGGTAAAGGCAGGCAAATGCAGGACAGCGGCTTTTACAGCGGTTCTTGCATATGGGATTCATTTTATCGTGGACTTCTTTGCCGTGGCAGGTCCGGCGCTTCTTCCCATCTATGTGATTGAAATTGGTGTCTTTGTGATGGCAGCCGGAACTCTTGTTATGGCGCTGAAGATGGGAAGGATGGAAGAACTGTGAATTCCAGTTTTCTGCTATCATAAAACAGAATATATCTGACAGAACGCACCGTAGAAATACAGTGTTTTTTGTGCCCTTTTTGATGATTGGATATTCAATTAACTTTATTTATTACCCCCTCCAATATCTAAAAAAAAGCTACTTCTGCAAGTCAACCTCACAGAAGTAGCTTTTTATTTATCCATTATTTTCATTTCTTTTCAAAACCATTTCATAAAAATCCAGAAACTCTTTTGTTATATAATATCCCTTACTTTCAACATCCAATGAGTCAAATGTATTATCATTTTCATCTACATCTCCAGACTCTGTTTCAAATTCTTCCTCAATGAATCCCGTTTGTTTAATATGTAAGAACACGTAATCAACTTCTCCTGGAGATACCTTTATTTGCTTTGAATATTCATTGCAAAACGATTCGTATTTGTTGCTATATGTTCTACCATTTATGTGTTTCGTTGATTTACCTCTTTTAGATGAATCTTCACAATATTTTTTGTATTCAACTAAATATTGTATTTCTCTATACGACATAGTATTCAATATGTGAATATATTCATCAAAAATACTACCATCTATATGTTTCCCCTGCAAATAACCATTTCGTATAAGATTTCCAAAATACTCAACTTTATCGGTCGTTGCCAACCTTTGCACTGCCTCTTTTGCTCGTGCAAAATTGATGATAAACTCTACATCATTTACCATTTCCGATGTTATAGAATGATCATCTTGCAAAATAACATCTAACAATTCCTGTTCTTTCTTTTGCTGAAAATCATTTAATAACTTATTTGTTGATGAATCAATTAAATCCCCCAAAACAGGGATTGCCTTTATAGGTGCCAATAAAACTGATTCAACAACCGGATTTTCTTTAATATCCTTTATTTCATTTGCATTATATAAGGAATTTTTTGCCATTTCTAATTTTTCATTCATTATTGTTCTCCCATTTTCATCACAACAACTATTTTATCCCAAGTAGATACTTCGTTTAATATAAATCTCCAACATATCCATCTGCTTCCAGATGCATATAACACTCATTCACCTGCTCAGACTCCAAGATCTGTAAAACGTATTCCATACCTGTAGCCAATTCTTTGGTTTTTAATTCTTCCAGCGGAATCCAATACACCTGCCCTTCCTCCGAACTTGTCAATTCTCCGATAAATCTATCAGCTCTGTACAGCGTAATCACATAATGTACTCCACCCTTATGCCAATGATATAAACCGCAGAGCTTCGGTGTTTCAATCGTAAGACCTGTTTCTTCCCAAACTTCCCGGATCATAGATTTTTGAAATATCTCGTTCTGCTCCACATGACCACCTGGAAAAGTTGTCCCTGTATAGCTGTCATTCACTTTATCCAATGCCAGCACATTTCCTTTGTCATCTTGGATCATACACATATTCATAAAGCAAACCTTCTCAATCCGACTCTCTTCTTTTTCATTCAGAGATCTTCTGATACGTTTATTGATATCCGATCGTTTGGATTTGTAATGCTTGAATACCTCTCCATACGGAATCCAGATTTCTGCATCTTCAATTTTTTCATACACAATATCCACCACTTCTTCCAGATGTTTGTCGTTTGGGAAAGTGTATTTTTTCATATAATAATCCCTGGTTGCCTGGAACATCCATTCTGCAATCTTCTCTTTCTGCTTTAATTTCAACTGAGCATATTTCTTGTCAGTCTGCAGTAATTTTCCATCTATCATTTCATGGTTTTTCCGTGACATCGGTAAGACCTCTTTTCCTCTTTTCTCATTCAGATTTTACTATACCATAGAATCCTTCTTTCGTCATACCTCAGATCTGCGATGTCCTATTTTTCTTCTCTGAATACCTTATCTATAGAGGGTTCTTTTCAAAAGACTCTCTTCCGGCGGCTGTGCCACCGGTAAATAACAAGGACAGGAAGTGTATATACACTTCCAAAAAAAACAGCAATTTAGGGAACCCTGCCCTAAATCAAAAACACAAAAGCCACTACTTTGAGCAACCAATGAAAGGAGAACCTATCTATGGCAAAGAGAAAAAGAAATATACAGATCTTGTTTTGTGTTTCCCCCGAAGAAAAGAAGCTGATTCGCAGAAAGATGATTGAATCAAAGACTAAAAACATGGGAGCTTATCTTCGTAAAATGGCAATTGACGGTTATATTGTCAATACAGACACTACTCCATTAAAAAAACAATACGAGGAAATGCATAAGATCGGTGTGAATATTAATCAGATTGCGAAAAAAGTAAACA
>OLPL01000099.1_pt1 | contig 65088 bp, 46 predicted proteins | sample 1673211 | NCBI WGS metagenome assembly OLPL01 (sample SAMEA3136766, study PRJEB25190) | human gut metagenome | reverse complement strand
CTGGGCGCCGTCCTCGCGCTCCGCTTGCCACCGCACCTGGTCAACCTTAAAACGCTGCTCGTGGCGCTCATGTCCGTGGGCCTGGGAAGTTTGCTCTATGTGGGAACGCCGTACGTGGGCGTAGCCCTTGTCGGCCAGATTGCCCTGGGCGTGGCCTGGGGCGTCGTCAACCCGCTCCACAACACGATCGTGCAAACGACGGCCCCGCTCGAGCAGCTCGGTCGCGTCAACTCGGTCATGGGCTTTGGCAATATGTTCGCCGGCGTGGCCCCGCTGGCTATTGCCCCGTGGCTGGCGGCGACGTTTGGTGTGCAGCAGACGCTCATCGGAGCGGGCATGGTCGTGACGGCAGTTCCCGCGGCGTTGCTGCTGTTTGGCCGCCGGCACTTGGATCGTGCCGCAAAGCAGTAAAACCATCACAACATTCAGCGAAAATCGCGATTTTGCCGAAAAACGTCGAATGTTGTGATGCTTTGCGCCCCGGGCCAGGCCACCCTTCGGGTCCGGCCACCACAAGGGGGCAGGCACCTTTGTGGCGATCGGGCCCCAACGGCCTGCGCCTTGGTATACCATGTACGCCGTTCACGAATGCACCCCACACCGCCGCACAACCCAGAAAGGCCTCCATGGACACCACCTTCAGCCACATCAAAGCCGTGTTCTGCGATATCGACGGCACGCTGCTCACGAGCCAGCACACGGTGTCCCCGCGCACCGTGGCGGCGATCCGCGCCCTGCGCGAGCGCGGCGTGCTCTTTGGCCTGTGCACCGGACGCGACGCCCACGCGACCGAGGCCATGTACGAGCTCTGGGGCATCGAAGGCCTGGTGGACGTGATGGTGGGCTGCGGTGGCGCCGAGGTCATCGACCGTGCGCACGACATCAACGAGCTGAGCTATCCGCTGCCGGGCGAGACCATCGCGCGCATCTGCAAACACATGGCGGACCTTCCGGCAACGCCCGTCTGTCCCCGAGACGGCGTGTTCTACGTGCCCGAGAGCAACGCGTGCGTCGAGCACCTGTCGCGCGTCGACGGCGTGCCCTACAAGGTGGTCGATTTTGCCGAGTTCTTGCGCGAGCCGCAGCCCAAGGTGATGTTTACCATGGCGCCCGAGGTAATGCCGCGGGTGATTGAGCGGGCGTCGACGCTCGCCGACGACACCGTTAAGGCGGCGGCTCTGCAAACCACGCAGCGACTCTACGAGTTCATGGATCCGCGCGTGTCCAAGACGCGCGGCCTTGTGCGCGTGGCGGAGCTCAACGACATGGAGCTCCAGGACATCTGCGTGTTTGGCGATGCGGACAACGATACCTGCATGGTGGCTGACGCCGGCGTGGGCGTGGCCATGGCAAACGGCAGCGACGCCACCCGTGCCGCCGCCGACTTTGTAACCGCGAGCAACGACAAAGACGGCATCGCGATCTTTATCGAGGAGCATCTGCTGTAGCGCCGGGGGAGAACCACCACAAAGGGAGCAGGTACCTTTGTGGTGGCCTCAGACGATTTGGGTGAATTGATACCTAAAATCTGCGCGAAAATTCAAATAACGTTGTCTGAACATTACGCTTCTAACCACCGATGAGTTAAAAATATTCCCATCAATTTGGTAGTCTATTCCTCCCGGTTAATGATCTACCGCTCACGGTCGATTTTCGACCGTTCGCAGGATGCATGCTCTTGAGCAAAATGTTGTGCAAATAAATAAAATGCTATTAAAAAACTGATAACTGGCTTAATTACCAGCAGAAATAGATATTTCATAGCGAATAAACGAAGGTAAATCCGAGCAAATGTCAAGAGAATTGAGAATTCGCTACAAAACTATCGGTATTTTTGCTTAGATGTTCAAACAATCGTTACAATATGTACTATAAGCGTGCGCAATTACAGATTGCGCAGATACGTTTGATAGTGAAAGAGCAAGATCGCGGTCTCTTGGGGAGGAGACATCGATGAAAGCGAATTCAGAAAAAACTAAGCAGAGTAAAAAAGCGACGCGCCGTGTACTGGCAGGCGTTTTGTGCGGAGCCTCCGTTTTGAGCCTGGTGCTGTCGCTCGTCATGCCTCCGATCTCGCAGGCCATTGCCAACGATGATCAGGCAGTTCCTACCGAGGAAACTGTGATGGGGGGGTTCCTCAAGTGAGTCTACTGATGTAGACAACACCAACAACGGGGATACCGAAAACCAGAATAGTGACGACGGTGAGGGTGGCGAGTCTGGCGACGCTGTCGCGGCGGGCCCGTCATCCGATGGCACGGGAGCAAAAAGTGCCGAGCAGCCTGCGGATGATGGCGCCAATGATGAGAATGATGTCATGCCGACCGCAGCGGACGGCTTTACCGAGCTAAATCAAAACAACATCCATAATCAATTCGGAGAAGACGGAACGCCTGGTAGCTACCGTCTCACTGAGAATCTTGAGTACGCGGGCACTATTACGCTCAACCATGGCGAAACCGTAATTGACCTTAACGGCCACAAGATTACACATACAAGTGAAAATCAATCCCTGTTCAATATCACCGGCGGTGCAACGTTAACCGTCATGGACAGTCAGCAAGCTCCAGTGGACAATCCGATCGCCAGCGACTTTGCATGCTCCGACAGCACACTCAGCAAAAATGCCAACCTTGCCTCTGTGGTTTACGATGAGACTTCTAAAATTCCGAACAAGCTCATTTATTACGTAACTGGATCGTCTGTTAATGAAGACGGTACCAGCACTACTGAGGCTCTTTATAGACACGAAGTGACTATCGGTGGTGCCATCGTGGCGCGCAACAGCAGCAACAGAGTGAGTCTCATCAATCTCAATGGTGAGGGCTGTACGTTTAACCTTCAGAGTGGCGTGCTTACTCAAGAGGAAAATTGCAACGTTGGTCACCTTATCCATGCCGAGAATCGCTCTATCGTCAAGATGAGTGGCGGATACGTTTGTGGTGCTTCTGTGGGCAGAGATGGTGCTGGTGCTGGAATTGCTGTCATTGGCAACTCAACCCTGGAGATCTCTGACGGCGTAATCGCTGGTAACTATGCCCCCAGTGGCGGCGGCGTTTATGCCATGAATTCTACGGTAAACATGGTTGGCGGTATTATCTCCGGCAACGGTACAAATCAGGATCAACGCGGTTATGGCGCGGGAATTTGTGCTGAGAACTCTAGTGTGACCATTACGAATGGTTACATCACCAATAACAAATATCAGTTCTACCAGGACACTGATTCGACGGGGTGGAAGCATCTCGGTAACGGTTGCCACGGTGGTGGCGGCATTGCTGCCTTTAGCCAGTCTGAAGGACAGAAAATAGGCAGTTTGGTTATTAGCGGCGGCTACATCACGGGCAACTACTCTGCCGAGGCTGGCGGCGGCGTTTATGCTGGCGCTTGGAATAAACCTCTTTCCGGGTTTGCGTTTTATGGTGGAATCATCGCCAGCAATGTGGCGCAAAACTCAGAGGGTGGCGGCATCCGTATCGCTGCGCCTACAGTTGGCGATTTTAATGTAAGCGACGAGAAAGCCTACATCACTAACAATACGACCAATACCACCAACGACTGGGGTGGCGGCGGCGTGTTCGTTCAAGGTAGCAGTGACCAAGGCATTAAATCGGCGAGCCTCAATATATATAACGCGCTGATTACCAACAATCATGCCAATGGCTTTGGCGGCGGGTTTGCCGCTTGCCCGACTGGTAAGACTGCCATTACCGATACCAATGGCATCGCGGTTTTCGGTAATTCTGACGGTAAACCTGACGGTAGTTATAACCGATCGGGCGGCACACACGAAAAGACCGATGACAAGGATTGGCTCCCTAACAACGAAGGCGGCGAAATAACTGAAGAGTTTAAAAAAGCCGGTCACCAGGATCTTTTTCTTATTCGCGATAGTACTAACGGTGAATACATCGCAGCCGTAACGGGTCAGATGCTTGGCGGCGGTGCTGCCAACTGGACGGGCACGATCGACAAAACACCAACGTCTATCGGCAAGTACGAGGGCGCCCAAGCTAAGTACAGGATTGGCCTTAAATCTGAGCCGATTCAGGAAGATAAAGATGCTGCTACCGCGGCTGCGTCCCTCTTCATCACGGGCAACAGATCCAACATTCACGGTGGCGGCATCATGACCAACGGCGACGTAATCGCTGGCTCCACCACGGAGGTGAACGTGTACCCCAAGATGAAGCTCAACGGCACTAAGGCGCTAACGGGTCGTGCGCTTAAAGACGGAGAGTTCAAGTTCCAGCTGCTCAAACGGGGTACAAACAAGCAGGATCCCTCGTTTGCCGATCACAAGCTGCAACTCAATGGCTGCACAAAAGTTGGCGATGGGGTCACGAATGATAGTGACGGTAACTTTGCCTTTAATCTGGGCGAGGTCTACTCCGATGGCTCGATTGTCTACTACCTCGTTGAGGACCCCGGTGACAATCCCGTTTCTGGCGTGACTTGCGACGAGACTATCTACAAGATTGAATTTGAAACAACGGTGGCCCAGACACAGAAGGTGCTGGACATTACCTACACCTACTACTCGGTTGGAAAAGTAAAGGTCACTAATCTCACCAAAGGGGACTCGATGGAGGTTACCCCGAGCGATGGCAGTAATGTGTCCGTTAATCTCACGAACGGTAAGATCTTTATTAATGATAAGACCTTTACTAATGCATACACAGCCAAGGGCTCTTGGACACCTCAGGTGACCAAGAAGGTCGACGGCGGCGAGATGAAAAAGTTCAAGTTCGAGCTGTATACCGAGGATGGCAACGGGAAAACGGTGCTTGATAAAAAGTGGACCACTGATGACTCGAACAGCTCGCAGACGGTGATGTTCGACGAACAGAAACTCGAAGTCAGCGACTTCAACGATGGTAAAGCAACGTTCACCTACTACATCCGTGAATGCGACGCCAGCGAGCCCGATGGCACCAAACACGAAGGCTACAAGAACGACACCAAGAGGTTCAAGGTCGTGGTAACGGCAACGGACAACGGTGACGGCACGCTGAAATGCACGCCGGTCTACTACGAGGTCGACGCCAACGATAATGTGAGCGCGAATTCAACCCCTAACCCCACCTTCACCAACACCTACTCCACCTCTTTGCCCCTTTCTGGTATGTCGGGCGTCACTCTGACGTACCTTGCCGGCGCGGCGGTGCTTTGCGCTGCTGCGGCCTGGATGCACATTCGTCGCAAGGCGAATGCGAAGGGAGGTAAGCGTCGTGAATAAGAAAGTTTGCTCCTTCCCGATCTTGTTTGTGCTGCTTGCCCTCCTGATCGGCACCTGCGCGGTCGTGTTCCCCGCTTCCGCGCAGGCTGCGCCGACCTCGACCGGTTCCATCACGGTGAGCGGCACCGTGGCGAGCAGCTACGACGCCTACCAGATCTTTGACGCCAACGTCGTCGACGGCGACAGCGACTCCAAGATCGCCACCGATCTCGCCTGGGCAAGCGACGCCGTGCGCGACGCCGCGCTGCCTGTGCTGCACAGCGCCGGCATGCCCAAATCCCAGACCACCGCGCAGGAAGCTGCCGAGTGGCTCAACACCGATTCCCACCTTACGAGCGCGCTGAGCGCACAGCTCGCTCGTTCCCTCCAGAGCTCTGGCGCCGCCTCCGTGGCCCTTAACGCGGGCACGACGGCCGAGCTGCCCTGCGGCTACTGGCTCATCGTCGCCGACGACGACGCCATTTCCCAGAACGAAGTCGGCACCGCGCCGATCATGGCCCTGGTGGGCGGCGGCACCGTCACCGTCAAGCCCAAGGCGGCGACGCCCAAGGTGTCCAAGCACGTGCTGGAGGACAGCACCGCCGCCTGGCAGAAGGCCGCCGACGCCACGGTCGCCGACGACCTGTACTGGCGCCTCTCGGCCACGGTCCCGGCGGGTCTTACCGCCTACGACACCTATACAGTGCAGTTCGTCGACACCATGAGCGCGGGGCTCGACCCCTCCAAGGTGGCCGCGAGCATGCGCGTGTACGTGGCGGCGGGCGCGGACGGTGGCTTCGATGTCGTCTCGGCCGGCAAGGACGGCCGCGCCGGCACCGAGTCCGCGAAGGGCTGGACCGACATCACGGCCCAGTGCAGGGTCTCGGTCGACGGTAAGACCTTCACCGTGCGCACCGGCGACCTGATCGCCGCGCTCGGCGGGGCCGACGCCTTTACCGCGGGCGCCCGCGTGGTCGCCGTGTACAATGCACCGCTCAACAGCGCGTGCAACCACGGCATCGCGAATGGCAACCCCAACGAGGTCTACCTGCGCTACCCGCGCTCTCCCTTTGCCGACCAGTCCGGAGACGCCGGCTTCACCCGCACGCCGAGCGACGATGCGTGCGCCTACACCTGGGATCTCGCGCTCACCAAGCGCGGCAGCGACGGCGACAAGCCGCTTGCCGGGGCGGTCCTGAGCATCGCCGACGACCGCGGTCGCACACTGGCGGCCGACGGCACGTGGGATGCGGAGGGCAAGGCCACCGTCACCACGGGCGAGGACGGCCGCGTGACCGTCTCAGGCGTGGATTCGGGCAAGCTGGAGGTCCGCGAGCTCAAGGCGCCCAAGGGCTACACCGCCTTTGAGGGCACGCGCTCCGTGACGGTCAAGGCCGAGGGCCTGGACGTCGACCAGGTGGCCGCCGCCAAGCCCAAGCTCACCATCACGGCCGAGTCGCCCCTGCGCGCCGACAGCGCGGACGGGTCGACGGGCAGCCTGGAGGCGTCGATCATTAATACGCCCACCGGCACACCCCCTAGCATTACCACCGGAGGCTTTATGCCCTTGACTGGCGATATGGCAATGTACGCCGTGGCCGCCGCAGCGGTCGCCGGAGCCGCGCTCATCGTGGTCGCGCTCCTGATCAAGCGGGGAGGTGGCAGCCATAAAGAGTAGCTGGCAGCCCCACCGAGAGCGGGGCGAGATGTAGCGAAGCAGATGCTAAGACACAGACAGATGATGACCGATCGAATGGGATTCAAACGGAAAGTAGAGGAAAAGAAGATGAGCATGAACAAGAACATCGCACGCCTGGCAGTGACAGCAGGCCTCACGGCGGCGTTGAGCTTCGGCGGTGTGATGGCCCCGGTGACCATGGCGTTTGCTGAGGGCAACACGACCGTGACGTTCAATGATCCTGATCTTGATTATGCAGCGTCCACGACCTATAAGGGTATCCAAATCTTCAAGGCGAAAGTGACCAAGGACAACGGGACCACGTCAGTGAGCGGCATCGAGTGGGCTGGCACTGGCACTGAAATCCAGACGGCTGTCGTTAATGCCATCAAGGCAAAGCAAGATACCTATTCGAGCGTCAACGCACGGGATGCAGCCGATTGGTTGAGCGCCCACACTGAGGGTACCGGAACCGACTCGATGGTCGCGAGCGACAACGTCTTCAGCTTAATCGCCGCTAACCTGAAGGACAGCACGGCTTGGCAGGAGACAACCAAGGGCGACGCATCCCTTTCTAAGCTCGACGCCGGCTACTGGCTCTTCCTTACTGATAACACTGGCAAGCCTGACGGTAAGTCGACCGATGCGTTCACCTCTCCTGTGTACGCCGTGATTGACGGTACGAATACGACGGTGGAAATTACCCCCAAGAAGAGCGTCCCCACGGTCGAGAAGAAGATTCTTGATGACAATAAAGCGAAGGACGACATTACAACTGTGCCGGCGACGGATTGGGATGACGTTGCCGATTCCCAGATTGGACAGAAGGTCAACTACAAACTCACCGGCAAGATTGCCAGCAACTACGCCACCTTTGACTCGTATGCTTACAAATTTACCGATAAACTTTCGACGGGTCTGGATTATGTCGAAAACTCAGTCAAGGTGTACGCTCTGAACAACAACGCCTACACTAAGATTAGCCCGACTTCCTATGAGGTTAAAATCCAGGGTAAAAATCTTACCGTTGACTTTAACGGTAAAAAGGGTCTGAAGTCTGCCACTGCTGACGGTACTGGTGACCTCAGCATTGATGCGAACACCGAGATCGTTGTCTTCTACAAAGCAAAGCTTAACAAGAGCGCTGTTATCGGCAACAACATCGCAGAGAACACCGTGGGCGGCAACCCCAACACCGTCACGCTCACGTACTCCAACAACCCGTATAACGCCGAGAGCACAGGCACGACGATCGAGGACACCGTCGCCGACTTTGCGTTCAAGCTCAACCTCAAGAAGGTCGACCAGGGCACCGAAAAGGGTCTTGGAGGTGCTGTGTTCACTATCCAGTCTAACGGTGAGAACAAGTACATCGCTTCGGAAGACAACGAGGCTCATCACGTTGTCGCTGGCCAGCTCGTGTCTGTTACGCCTGTTACCAATCCCAGCGAGCTTCCCGAGTATGTTAAATTTACGTCCAGTAGTGATGAAAACAACAAGGGAATGATTGAGGTCAAGGGCCTTGATGCTGGCTCCTATACGGTGACCGAGATTGCTACCCCCGACTCCAACTATAAAACTACGGCCGACCCCTTCACCTTTACCATCAAGCCGACCTATAACGATTCGAAGACGAAGGTGAAGACCCTTGCGGCGGTTCCCGAGTCCAACCAGGACCGCACCGACATCGCCTTCGGCAAGCTTGACGGAAAAGCCGGCGACAATGTTCTTCATGGTCAAGACAACAGCGGCACCAATGCCGCTGCCGGTGAGGTCACCATCAACGTCGGCAACACCAAGTCCGTGGGCCTCCCGCTGACCGGTCTCAACGGCGTGACCTTCACTTGGATCGCTGGTGGCGCGGTGCTGTGCATCGGCGTGGCGCACCTTATCCGCAGCCGTAAGCAGGCTGAGGAGTCCGAGCAGGAGTAGCGCTCGCTCACCCATCCCTTTGGCAGGTGGGATGTGATGGCCATGAGACTTGCGGACACTTTTCTTGTCCATCGACGTTCTTGCTTTGCCATTCTCTTTTCGGGGCAGACTCCGCATTGGAGTCTGCCCCGTTTTTTGGACATAGTAGCCAGGGCGCCGCTGCTCGGAGGATCGGACGTATGACTATCGAACAAATGTTTGCAAATGTTGCGCTTGCCGGGAGCAAGCGCATGCGCTCGCAGTAAAATACCCTTGCGACGCATCCCGTGCGCGGGCGGCCGACGACTCGATCGGAGGTCCCCAAATGCTGAAATTCCTTAACGCGCTCGCCGCCCTCGCGGCGGTGGGCACGTTCGTCATCGCGTTTCTTGACTCGTATGAGGTTCGGTTTAAGGTCCGTAGGCGCACGCGCGGTGCGGACGGTAGAAGGCATTTGCGCCGCAAAAAGCGCAAATAAGAATGCCCGGGGTTCGGAGCCCGGGCATTTAACTAAAGCTGAAAACTAGGCCGCCCGCGCTTTCGAACACTTACGCGGGATGCGTCGTTTCCTGTAGCTATTGTATCCCGAATCGCCCCGCCGATTCGGGACATTTTGAAAACTCAAATGCAGGCTTATCCTCGACTGGACGGTGCAGTCTATCTGCGTTGTCCGGCGTGGAAGCTCGCTAATCGGCTATTATTTGTTTAGACAACTTGAGTTGAAGAGGAGTGACCGGCGATGGTGCAGGGCGCCAAACATATGAAGAGCAATAACGCTGCGGCCAACGGTGGCTCGAGCCCTCAGCCCAAGCCTCAGCCCAAGCCCAAGCGCCGCCGCAAGCGACTGCCGCGCTGGGCCGACCGGCTCATCACCATCGTCATCATCCTTATTGGCGTGGGCCTTATGACCTGGCCGTGGATCTTGGACCGGCTTGAGGCCTCGGGCGTGTTCAACCAGATCAGCACCGTGTCCAGCACCGTGGACGCGCTGTCTGCCGAGGAGCGTGAGCGCATCCTGCTCCAGGCGCGCTCCTTTAACGAGCAGCTGGCGGGCGAGGCCACCGAGCTTCCCGCCGACCAGATCGAGCCCTACGCTCAGCAACTTATCTTTGACCGTGACCCCATGATGAGCTGGGTCGAGATCCCCTCCATCGACGTGAGCATGCCCATCTACCACGGCACGAGCGAGGAAGTCCTTATGGCGGGCGTCGGCCACCTGGAGGGCACGAGCCTGCCGGTGGGCGGCACCTCGACGCATTGCGTACTCACCGCGCACTCGGGCATGCGCAACCTGAGTATGTTCGACGACATCCATTCGCTGGAGCCCGGCGACCTGGTGCTGCTGCACACCATGAACAAGACGCTCGCCTACAAGATGGTTGACTCCGAGGTGGTGCTGCCCGAGGAGATGGAGTCGCTGACCATCGAGCCCGGCGCCGACAAGGTGACACTCGTTACCTGCACGCCCTACGGCGTGAACGACCATCGCCTGCTGGTGCATTGCGTGCGCACCAAGTACAACAAGAAGGACGTCGACAAGCAAAAGTCGCTGGCCGGCCGCCACTGGGGCAAGCGCGAGTTTGCCGTGCTCATTGTGGTCGTGGCCATTGTGCTGTTGCTGCTGGACATCGTGATCCACGCGGTCCGCAAGCGCCGCAAGGCCAAGGCCTCGGCATAGGACATCGTTCAGAACCACCGCAATGGGGACAGGCACCTTTGTGATGGTCGGGACTTCCAAACCATCGCAACATTCGATGAAAATCGCGATTTGGACGAAAAGCGTCGAATGTTGCGATGGTTTTCGTTGTGGGCGCGACGGTTTTCGTTTCGGACGGTGCGGTTTCGCTGCAGAACCGCCGGCCCGCCGCCTGTCAGCCCGCCGTCCTCGTTACGTTTTCGCTGCATTTGGGTAAAGCGCCTGCTCCAAGTCGGCGTTGCCCTGTATACTAGAGCGGTTTAACTGTTATGCGGAAGGGAGCGCCTATGGCACTCAGCGAGAAAGACGTGCGCGGCATCGCCGAGTACGCAAAGATCGCACTGACCGATGACGAGCTCGCCCAGATGACGTCCTACATGAACGACGCCGTCCAGATGCTCGAGCCCGTCCTGCAATATGACTTGCCCGACGTGGAGCCCACGTTCCATCCTATCGGAAGCCTGTCCAACGTGATGGGCGATGACCTGCGCGAGCCCGAGCGCGACCTGCCGCTCGACGTTGCGCTCGAAAACGCCGGCAGCGCGCGCGACCGCTACTTCCGCGTGCCGTCCATTTTGGGAGAGGGGGAGAGCGAGTAATGGCGCTAAGCTTCGATTCCCTTACCGCTGCCCAGATCGCCGCGGGCGTTGCCGCCGGCGACTTTACCGCTACCGAGGTGGCCAAGGCCTCCCTTGCCGCCATCGAGGCGCGCGAGGGCGGGGTCCAGGCATTCCTGCAGGTGGCGCCCGAGCTTGCGCTCGAGGCCGCTGCACGTGTGGATGCCGACCGTGCCGCAGGCAGGCCGCTGCCCCCGCTCGCGGGCGTGCCGCTGGCCATCAAGGACAACATGAACCTCGTGGGCACGCGCACCACCTGCGCTTCCCGCATGCTCGAAGATTACCAGAGCGTCTACACCGCCACCTGCGTCCAGCGCATGCTCGATGCCGGCTGCCTGCCCATGGGCAAGGCCAACATGGACGAGTTTGCCTTTGGCAGCTCTACCGAGAGCTCGGCGTTCCACCGCACCAACAACCCCTGGGATACCGAGCGCGTGCCCGGCGGCTCCTCGGGCGGCTCCGCTGCCGCCGTCGCCGCGGGCGAGGTCGCGCTCTCGCTGGGCTCGGACACCGGCGGCTCCATTCGCCAGCCGGCGTCGTTGTGCGGCGTGGTGGGCTTTAAGCCCACGTATGGCGCCGTGAGCCGTTACGGCGTGGTTGCCTTTGGCTCGTCGCTCGACCAGGTGGGCCCCTTTGGCCGCACGGTCGAGGACGTCGCGCTGGCTATGAACGCGCTTACCGGTGCGGGCCACGATCCGTACGACTGCACCAGTCAGGATTGCGCCGTCGACTTTACTGAGCATCTCAACGACAGCATCGAGGGCAAGCGCGTGGGCATCATCCCTGCGTTCATGGAGACCGAGGGCCTGACGCCCGAGGTCAAGGCCGCTGTTCAGCGCGCCGCCCAGGAGCTGCAGAATCAGGGCGCCGAGCTGGTCGAGGTCGACCTGCCGCACCTGGATGCCGCCATCGCTGCCTACTACGTCATCGGCCCGGCCGAGGCGTTCTCCAACCTGGCCCGTTTCGATGGCATTCGCTACGGCTATCAGGAGGAGGGCTGCGCCAACCTGTCCGACCAGAGCTCGCTTTCGCGCGCCCACGGCTTTGGCGCCGAGGCCAAGCGCCGTCAGATGCTCGGCGCCTACCTGCTGAGCTCGGGCGTGTACGACAAGTACTACTACGCTGCGCAAAAGGCCCGCACGCTCATCACGCAGGACTACGACGCCGCGTATGCCAAGGTGGACACTATTCTCATGCCCGCCTCGCCGCGCACGGCCTTTAAGTTTGGCGAGATCAGCGACCCCACGCAGATGTACCTTTCGGACCTGTACACCATCTCGCTCAACATTTGCGGCAACGGTGGTATCTCGGTGCCGCTGGGCCTGGGCGAGGATACTCAGTTGCCCGTTTCTGCTCAGCTGGTGGGTCCGGCCTTTAAGGACCGTCAGCTGCTCACGTTTGCCCGCGCCCTGGAGCGCGGCTTTGCCGATGCCGCTACGGGTGTGCCCGCGCTTTCCGTCGCGCCCGATTTTGCCGGGAAGGGAGGCGAGCTGTAATGAAGGAGCTTTCCGAGGTCCTGCAGGATTGGGAGGCCGTGATCGGTCTGGAGATCCATACCGAGCTCACCGCACTCGATACCAAGATGTTCTGCAACTGCAAGCTCAGCCACGATGACGAGCCCAACGCCAACGTCTGCCCGGTGTGCCTGGGCCTGCCCGGCGCCCTGCCGGTGCCCAACAAGCGCGCCATCGAGAGCATCGTCAAAGCGGGTCTCGCCACCAACTGCGAGATCCAGCGTCACTCGATGTTCTACCGCAAGCACTACTTCTATCCCGACATGGCCAAGAACTTCCAGACCACGCAGGGTCCGGTCGCCTTTGCCATGTACGGCCATCTGGATCTGGATGTGACCGGTCGCGGTGCCGCCGAGCGCCCCGACTGCGCATTTGGCGAGGCCGAGGCCCAGAGCCTGGCGAGCGCCTCGGCCAACGCCGAGGGCCTGTCCACGTCCATGACGTCGACCATGCGCGAGGGCGCCCAGCGTGCCGGCCACCTGGCTAGCTACGATGCGTCCAACCTGCAGATGCCCGAGCGTCGCGAGGACGGTTCCTACACGGTGCCTATTCGCATCCTGCGTATCCACATGGAGGAGGACGCCGCCAAGATGGTTCACGTGGGCGGCGCCGAGGGCCGCATTACCGCCGCGGCCGAGTCGCTCGTCGACTACAACCGCTGCGGTACGCCTTTGATTGAGCTCGTGACCGAGCCCGATCTGCGCACGCCCGAGGAAGCGCGCCTGTTTATGGAGAAGCTCCGTCGCATCTTTGTGACGCTGGGCATTTCGGACTGCTCCATGGAGAAAGGTTCCATGCGCTGCGACGGTAATGTGTCGCTGCGCCGCCGCGGTGAGACCAAGCTGGGCACCAAGACCGAGCTCAAGAACCTCAACTCGTTTAAGAGCCTGCACGACGGCCTTGCCTACGAGATCTGCCGTCAGGCCGAGGTGCTCGAGGAGGGCGGCATCATCTATCAGGAGACCCGCCACTGGGAGCCCAGCCGCAAGCGCACCGTGGTCATGCGTGTCAAGGAGACGGCCGACGACTACCGTCTGTTCCCCGACCCCGATCTGGCGCCGTTTGATCTGGATGACGAGTTCATTGACCGCTGCCGTGGCGAGATCCCCGAGCTGCCCGATGCCAAGCGCGCCCGTTTTGAGGCCGACTTTGGCATTAAGGCGGCCGATGCCGAACAGATCGCCGGCGACCCCGAGTTTGCCGACTTCTTTGAGGCCGCTGCTGCCGGTATGGCCGGCAAGGAGGCCCAGACGGTCGCAAACCTGCTGGTGAACGAGATGATCGCCTACCTTAAGAGCGCGGGCGTGTCGCTCGCCGAGTCCGGCATCGCGCCGGCTCAGGTGGCAGCTCTTGCCAAGCTGCTGGCGACCGATGCCATCAGCTCCAACCAGGCGCACGAGGTCTTTGAGGCCATGGCCCAGACCGGCGATGACCCCAACAAGATCGTCGACGAGCGCGGCATGCGTCAGGTGAGCGATGCCGGCGCGCTGCGGCCGATCGTGGACGAGGTGCTGGCAAACTGTGCCGATCAGGCGCAGCAGTATCGTGACGGCAACCAGAAGGTCATCGGCTTTTTGGTGGGCCAGTGCATGAAGGCGAGTCGCGGCAAGGGCAACCCGAAGCTCTTCAACGAGTTGCTGAGAACGTCGCTCTCGTAAACGGGAACCCGGGAGCCCCGGCAGGGCGGGTGCTTCCTCAAAATTTCGAACAGTCCTGCGCAAGACGAAGGCCACATTAAGTGGCCTTCTTTGCGTGCGGAACTCATTTTGAGCAAGCACCCGCCCTGCCGGGGCTCCCGGGTTCTGCAACGACTCGGCCGTTCGGGTCAGGCGGGGCTGAATGGAATAGAGTGAATGGGCGCGCCGTTGGCGCGTCCATTTTTGTGCGGGTGACAAAGGGACTGTCCCTTTGTCACATTGCAATAAATGTGATGAGAGTGTGGCGAAATGAGCTTAAAACTTCCGTAAATGTGATAAATGTCACGTTTTACCTAGGGTAAAATGTGGGAAATATCACGTTTACGGAAGTTTCTTTGCGGGAGGTTCGTCCATGCAGCGAGATATCATTGCCAAGCTTAACGCTTGGAAAGCGTCAGAATATCGTAAGCCGCTTATCCTTAAGGGGGCGCGCCAGGTTGGAAAGACGTGGGCGCTTAAGGAGTTCGGCCGAACCTCGTACATCAATTTTGTGTATCTGACGCTCGAGGAGCCGTCACCTGGGGTACAGAGCGAGTACGCTCAGTTTTTCGAAGGTACGCGCGATCCTCGACGGATCATCTCAAATCTTTCCCTGGCACTTGGACAGCCTATCGATCCCGGCAAAACGCTGCTTATTATTGATGAGATCCAGGATTGTCCTTCTGCAGTCGGCGCCCTTAAATACTTCTGTGACGAGGCCCCCGAGTATCACGTCGCATGCGCAGGGTCTTTGTTGGGCGTTCGCTTGTCCCGTGAGACCAGCGCTTTTCCGGTGGGAAAGGTCGAGTTCATGGAGATGCGCCCCATGAGCTTTTCCGAGTTTCTGAAAGCCGAGGGCGCTGCAAACTACGACGAATACCTTGGCGGCCTGGATCAGATCGAAACAGTGCCCGATTTCTTCCATGTCCGTCTCGTCGAGCATCTTCGTCGTTATTTTGCATGCGGCGGCATGCCAGAGGCTCTTGGCCGGTGGGTGGAGACGGGCGATATCGTTCAGGTCGATAAGGTGTTGTCTGATCTCTTGGATTCCTACGAGCGCGATTTTGCCAAGCATGGTGGCCGTGCGCAGTTCGCCAAGCTTTCGCAAATATGGAACTCGATTCCAGCTCAGTTGGCGCGCGAGAACAAAAAGTTCGTTTGGGGTGCGGTGCGCGAGGGGGCTCGTGCTCGAGAATACGAGGATGCTCTGGAATGGCTTGCCGATGCTGGGCTCATCACGGCGGTTCGCCTTAATGCTGCCGGTGGTGTGCCGCTCTCTGCGTACGATGACCTCAAGGCATTTAAAGTCTACTGTCTTGATGTCGGCTTGCTGCGCCGCATGGCAAGGCTGGATGCGTCCGCTTTTGCCATCTCGGATGCGCTATTTTCGGAGTTCAAAGGTTCGTTCGCCGAGAACTATGTGCTTCAGGCATTACTTTCACAGTTAGATGCTGCTCCGCGTTACTGGACAAACGAGAAGCCGAAGCACGAAGTCGATTTTTTGATTCAAGTCGGAAACGAAATCGTTCCCGTCGAGGTCAAATCGGGAGAGGTCGTTCATTCCAAGAGCCTTAAGTACTATGCCGACAAGCATGCGGAGACGACTCCATTGAGGGTCCGCTACTCACTTAAGAACCTAAAGCTCGACGACGGGGTGCTCAACATTCCGTTGTATTTGGCTGATCGATCTGTCCCTCTTATCAAAAAGGCGCTTGATTGCGCACATCTTGACGTTTAGATCCTGGGTGAGCTGACGGGTGGCGGCTAATTAATCGCTCCGTTACGGCCAGGGAGCTTGGGCCTTAGCGATGCTTGCTTCGCCAAGCCGTGGGTGTCATGCCGGTGTATTGTTTGAAGGCTTGGGCGAAGGCAGCCTGCTGAGGGTAGTCGAGCCGCTCTGCCACCTGCGCTATCGTGAGCGCGCTATCGGCCAAAAGGTCCTGTGCTCGCTCCATACGGCGTCTGCGAATGTAGGCGCCCAGGGACTCGCCAGTTTGGGCCTTAAAGGTGGCGCATAGCTTGGAGCGGCTTGTGTAGAGCCTCTCGGCCACCTCGTTAATACCCACACGTCTGCCTTTGTCGAGCGCGCGCTCAATCATTGCCGTTGCTTCTTCGGCAATGGTTATGCTGACGCGTGTGTCTGCCGCCTGCCGCGCCTGCTTGTGGGCCGCGCGCGAACAGGCGAGCTCCGCGACCATGGTCTCCACGATGCCCTGCATATAGACGTGTCCGCCTACGGTGCGGGCGCGGTCCTCGTTAATCCGGCGCAGCGTGTGGCAGATGGCAGACGTCGCTTCCTCGTGCCATGGCTCGGCAAACGCCTCAAAGATTCCTGCGAACTCGGTGGGATAGCGGTGCTCCAGTTCGTCAAAATATCCAGGCAAAAAGAGCACCGAGCGCGAGTGATAAAGCTCCCCCGCAAACAGCGGGCTTAATTCCTCGCCACAGCTATCTTGGATAAAGCTGCAAACGGCATTGTTTGGCCACGGTCCATGCAATGGCTTGAGGTTCGCGGGCGTTATGCCAGCCTCGGGCATGCATGTAAGTGTGGGCGCGCTGACTTCGCTCACGCAGGCGTATGGCTCGGGTGTGTATTCGGCCAGGTACATATCGTGCGTCGGGGTGATGAAATGCTCCATGACGATGCAGGCAGGGGAGAGAGGCATAATCCATGCGCGGCCGTGCGCCCGGTCGTTTGCCACCTCGCCGGTAAAGACAGCGCCCTTGCCGGAAAGCTCCAGGCCAAACTGCTCAAACTGTGGTGCGTAGAGCTCGGTTATGTCGGTCGCTGCCCGCCGTATTTGCAAAAGCGTCCCTTTCCTTTGCAGAAACGTCCACGCCTGGCTTGATTGTGAGCCATGGCTAACACATCAATGATAAGTTCATTACGGTTAACTCTCAAGCCGTTAGAAAGGAATCTCATGGCAAAGGGATCAAAAAGGGAAGGTGGAGGCATCGGCGAGTTGCTCGCGTATGCCGGTGACCGTAAATTCCTAACGTATTTGGGCATGGCGCTCTCGGCGCTCTCGCAGCTGCTGAGCTTTGGCCCGTATGTGTGCATTTGGCTTGTCGCTCGCGACCTGATCGCCGTGGCACCTAACTGGAGCGAAGCCTGCGACATCGCGATGTATGGCTGGTGGGCCGTAGGTTTTGCCCTGGCAAGTATCGTAGCTTATTTCGTGGGGCTCATGTGCACGCACCTGTCTGCGTTTCGCTGCGCGTCCAATATCCGCAAGACTACGAGCGAGCACCTGCTTAAGCTGCCGCTTGGCTACTTTGACACGCACGCCACCGGTGAGCTGCGTCGTGTTGTAGACGGATGCGCCGCCTCCACCGAGACTTTGCTCGCACACATGCTGCCCGATATCGCAGGCGCCGTCGCCATGGTCGTGGGCTTGCTCGTGCTGCTTTTCGCCCTCGATTGGCGCTTGGGCGCGGCATGCCTCATCTCGGTGGCCATTTCGTTTGGCGCCATGGCCACCATGATGAGCGGCAAAGGCGCCGAGTTCATGAAGGCCTACATGGGAGCGCTGGTCAAGATGAACAAGACCGGCACCGAATACGTACGAGGCATCCCCGTGGTCAAGGTGTTTCAGCAGACGGTCTACTCCTTTAAGGCCTTCCACGATGCGATTGCCGAATACGCCGACATGGCGCAAAACTATGCGGGCACGTTCTGCCGAGGTCCGCAGGTGCTCAACCTTACCGCGCTCAATGGCCTTGTGACATTCCTGCTGCCCGTGGCGTTGCTGTTGGCGCCGGGCGAGACGGACTTCGCGCATTTTATGGCCAACTTCACGTTTTACGCGATATTTTCGGCCGTGGTGCCGACGGCCATGACCAAGCTCATGTTTGTGGGCGAGGCCTCTCAGATGAGTGCCGATTCGCTGGCTCGTATTCGAAGCGTCATGGATTCCAAACAGCTCTCCGTGCCCGCCCAACCCAAGCATCCTGCCGGCGGCGACGTGCGATTTGAGGACGTGAGTTTTACCTACGAGGGTGCCGAAACACCTGCCGTTAGCCATGTGAGTTTCAGCGTTTCCGCGGGTAGCACTCTCGCCCTGGTGGGTCCCTCGGGTGGCGGCAAGTCAACCTGCGCAAGCCTGATCCCGCGTTTTTGGGATGTCTCCTCGGGTCGAGTGCTCGTAGGCGGTGTGGACGTTCGCGATATGGATCCGCACGAGCTTATGGGCCAGGTCGCCTTCGTGTTCCAGACCAACCAGCTGTTCCGGCAAACACTTGCCGATAACGTGCGCGCCTCCAAGCCTACGGCCACTGACGACGAAGTGCGTGCGGCCCTCACCGCAGCTCAGTGCGACGACATTGTGGCCAAGCTCCCACAGGGCATCAATACCATGCTCGGTGCCGGCGGAGCATATCTTTCGGGCGGTGAGGTCCAGCGCGTGGCACTCGCCCGCGCGATCCTTAAAGACGCGCCTATCGTGGTGCTCGATGAGGCCACGGCGTTTGCCGATCCCGAGAACGAGGCGCTCATCCAGCGCGCCTTTAGCAAGCTGGCGGCTGGTCGCACAGTCATTATGATTGCGCACCGACTCTCGACTGTGGTGGGCGCAGACCAAATCGTGGTGCTCAACCAGGGCAGCGTGCAGGAGTCGGGTACCCATGCCGAGTTGCTGTCCCAAGAGGGTCTGTATGCCAAGATGTGGGCCGAATACGAACAGGCCGCGAGTTGGAAGATTACTGCTACGACCGCGGATACCGCCGTCGCGAAGGGAGGCGAGGCCTAAATGTTCGCCTCATTCCAAAAGAAGTATTTCCTATCCGATAAAGGCGTCGCCGGCGTAAAACGCGGCATTTTCTGGACCACGCTCACCAATCTCATTACCATGGCCGGCATGGGCTTTTTATTCCTGGTTATGGCCGGCTTTGTCGAGCATCTCGCCAGCGGGGCTGACCTGCCGGATGCCCTGCCGATCGTGGGCGGCCTCCTGGTCTTTTTCGTGTTGCTCTTTGCCTCTAACTGGCAGCAGTATTACTACACCTACTGCATCTTTTACGAGGAGTGCGGCAAGCAGCGTATGGAGATCGCCGAGCGCTTGCGCAAACTGCCGCTGTCGTTTTTTGGTCGTCGTGATCTGGCCGATTTAACCGAGACTATCATGGGTGACGTCCAGGCCATGGAGCACGCCTACAGCCACGTGCTGGGAGAGCTTTGGGGTGCCATCATCGCAAGCGCCATTGTCTTCGTGGCGTCGCTGTTCTTTTGCTGGCAGCTGGCGATCGCGGCGTTTTGGAGCGTTCCCGTGGCCTTTGCCGTGCTGTATCTAACACGCGGCCCCATGACCCCGGTGTTCGATCGCGTGCGCGCCGAGAAGGTCAAGGTTACCGAGGCGATTCAAGAGACGCTCGACTGCGTTCGCGAGATCCGCGCCACCAACCAGGAGGCCCATTATCTTGAGGGACTCAACGCCGTGATCGATGCCGAGGAGCGCGAGACCACCAAGGGCGAGCTCGCTAACGGGCTTTTGGTCAACTCCGCCTTTGTCATCTTGCGTCTGGGCATTGCCACCACGCTGGTTACGGGTGCCGCGGTGGTCGCCTCCGGGCAGGTCGACTTTTTGGTGATGTTTGCCTTCCTGCTTATGGTGAGCCGTATCTATGCACCCTTTGACCAGGCGTTAATGTTAATGTCCGAGCTGTTTGCCGCCGAGTCGTCTGCCAAGCGCATGCGTTCCATCATGGAAGAGCCCGTGGCGCGGGGCAGCGAGAAATTTGAGCCCGCGGGCCACGATGTGGTGTTCGATCACGTGGCATTTGGCTATGGTGCGGGCGAGGACGGACGCGCCGGCGAGAAAGTTCTTACCGATGTGAGCTTTACCGCCAAGGAAGGCGAAGTTACGGCGCTGGTCGGTCCTTCGGGTTCCGGTAAGTCTACGGTGAGCCGCCTGGCCGCGCGTTTTTGGGATGCCACCGAAGGCACGGTCACCGTGGGTGGCGTGGATGTCGCGAGCGTTGATCCCGAGGTGCTGCTGCGCGACTACGCCATCGTGTTCCAAGACGTGCTGCTCTTTGACGACACGGTGATGGGAAACATTCGCCTCGGGCGTCATGATGCTACCGACGAGGAAGTGCTTGCGGCCGCGCGTGCCGCCAACTGCGACGAGTTCGTGAACCTCATGCCGCAGGGCTATGACACCATGATCGGAGAGAACGGCTCCAAGCTGTCCGGCGGCGAGCGCCAGCGCATCTCCATCGCACGCGCGCTGCTCAAAGACGCGCCTATCGTGCTGTTGGACGAGGCGACGGCAAGCTTGGATGTGGAGAACGAGACCGTGGTACAGCAGGCGCTCTCCCGTCTGCTTGCAGGTAAGACGGTTATCGTTATTGCCCACCGTATGCGTACGGTGGAAAATGCCGACAAAATCGTTGTGCTCAAGGATGGTGTGGTTGCCGAGCAGGGCACTCCGGCGCAGCTTAAGGCGGCAGGCGGAGAATTTGCCCGCATGGTCGCACTGCAAAAGGAAGCGGCTGCCTGGCAGCTGTAGGAAAGGGGACCAAGATTTCCAAAGGTTAACTTTGGTTGACCGTAATAGTTCGACTAAACTAGTCTCAAAAGCGTGCTCGAGCAAACTAATGAACTCGGGTGCTAAGGCACCATGCCGCGCTTGTGCGGCAAAAGGGAGAAGCAACATGAAGAAGTCGACTTTTAACACCCTGCTTGTCGGTGGCGGTTTTCTGCTTGGCACGGCCGGCATCAAGCTGCTTACCAGCGCTCCGGTAAAGAATGCCTGCGTGCAGGGTATCGCGTGCGGCATGCGCATCAAGAACGGCTACCAGGACATGGTCGAGCAGGCCAAGGCTAATGTCGACGACATGGTTGCCGAGGCTGCTTACATCACCCAGAGCGAGGCCGCTGCTGACGAGGCAGCCGAGTAACGCTCCCAGGCACAAACTATGAGATTCTCGATTATTAGCGAGATCCCTGGCAGGACCCGTCTTCAATTGGCGGGTCCTGTGCCAGAGAGCGATCTCGACGCACTTCTTAAGCTTGGCGGCGACATCGACGGCGTGCACAAGGTGCGCGTTTATGGCCGTATTGGCCAGATGGCGCTGGAGTACGACGAGCCGCGCCGTACGAGTGTGCTCGACGCCCTGGGCGCACTCGATGCTCAAGCTATCGCCGATGCCAAGTCGGGCTATGTGATGCAACTCGAGCCGCGCAAGCACAAACTCGTTATGGACCTGGCGACACTCGTCGGCGCCCATTACGCACGTCGCTGGTTCTTGCCGACGCCTCTGCGTGCGGTGTTTGTCGTGGCCGGTTACATGGCATTTTTGCGCGCTGCCCTTCATGAGCTGGCACAGCCGCGCCTGACCGTTCCTGTGCTCGACGCTTCGGCCATCGGCATTTCGTTCGTCAAGCGTGATGTCGACACTGCGGGCCAGACGATGTTCCTGCTCAACGTGGGCGAGCTGCTCGAGGACTACACCCGCGCCATGAGCGAAAACGAGCTCATCAACTCGCTGCTCGATGTGCCCGACAAGGCGCAAAAGGTCGTCGGCGACACTGAGGTGAGCGTTGCTGCGACCGAGCTCGAGCCCGGCGATCTGGTCGCCGTACGCACCGGCATGTCCATCTGCATTGACGGTGTGGTCGAACAGGGGAGCGCCATGGTCAACCAGGCGACCCTGACCGGCGAGCCGCTTGCCGTCGAGCGCAGCGCAGGCGACGACGTGTTCGCCGGCACTGTCGTGGAAGACGGCAGCATCTTGGTGCGTGTGCGCGCCAATACGGCTCAGACCAAGCTCCGTTCGATCGTCTCGCTCGTGCAGACGGCCGATTCGCTCAAGTCCGAGGGCCAGTCGCATATGGAGGACCTTGCCAACAAGATCGTTCCGTGGAACTTCCTGCTCGCGGGCTTGGTTGCGCTCACCACGCGTAGCCTCATCAAGACCTCGGCGGCGCTGATGGTCGACTACTCGTGCGCACTCAAGCTCACGGGTTCCGTTGCCGTCATGACCGCTATGAGCGATGCCGCCAAGATGGGCGTCATGGTCAAGGGCGCAAAGTACTTTGAGTCGTTTGCCAAGGCCGACACCATTGTGTTTGATAAGACCGGCACGCTCACCGAGGCGCAGCCGCGTCTTGCCTGCGTACTCACCACCGATGGCTGGAGCGAGGACGAGATCCTGCGCCTTTCCGCTTGCTTGGAGGAGCATTTCCCGCATCCGGTGGCGCGTGCCGTGGTCAACGCTGCTCACGAGCGTGGGCTCGAGCACCGCGAGCGTCACGCTGCTGTCGAGTATATTGTGGCGCACGGTATCGCTTCGTCCATTGAAGGGCGTCGCGCCATCATCGGTTCCGCGCACTTTGTATTTGAGGATGAGAGCGCGCAGCTCGAGTCCGACATTAAGGAGCGCATCGAGTCCCAGATGCAGGGCTTGTCGCCGCTGTACCTGGCGGTCGATGGTACCGTTGTGGGCGTGCTCGGTATCGAGGATCCGCTCAAGCCCGGGGTCCGCGAGGCCATCGCCGACCTGCATGCGCTGGGCGTTAAGCACGTGGTCATGCTCACGGGCGACTCGGAGCGCACGGCCGAGCGCATTGCGCGCGAGGCGGGAGTCGACGAGTTTAAGGCCGAGCTGCTGCCCGAGGACAAGTACGCGTATGTGGAGCGGATTAAGCGCGAGGGGCGCCACGTTGCCATGGTGGGCGACGGCGTCAACGATTCACCGGCGCTCGGTTTGGCCGACGTGGGCTTGGCCATGGGTGGCGGAAGCGACATCGCCAAGGAGGTCGCCGATATCATCCTGACCGATACGGATCTGGCCGCGATCGTGCGTCTGCGCCGCATGAGCCAGGGCCTCATTGATCGTCTGACGAGTTCGTATTCCAAGGTGATGCTCACAAACTCGGCGCTGTTGGCATTGGGTATTACCGGCATGATCACTCCGCAGACGTCGTCACTGCTGCACAACGGCTCAACGATCGCCTACAGCCTGGGCAACGCAAAGGCTTACCTGCATTAGCGTTTTCGATTGAGTATATGGCCTGCATTCGGGCGGCACCGCAGCCGCCAGGGTGCAGGCCTTCTTTTGTTTGACGAGATGTTAGCTCGGATATATGCTAGTGCTAGCAATGCTAGCAAACGCTGAAGGTGAGGTTGAGATGGCTACCGTTGGCAGCATGGCGCAGGTGAATGTTCGCGTAGATCGCTCGGTTAAAGAGCGCGCCGAGGAAGCGCTGCAGCTTTCGGGCAGGTCACTGCCCGAGCTCATCAAAAAGGTTGTTGCCAAGGTCGCACAGGGTGGCGGGCAGTGTGAGGAAGTGCTGTCTGCCGTTGATGGTCGGCAACAGACCGTCGCACCCGATACTCCGTTCGTCGTATCATGGGCGGCGGCAGACCGGCTTTATGCAGATTTGGGCAGCGCCGCGTCGCCCGCATCCGACGATCGCGGTTGGGACGCAATCTATTCCGAAGCCATGGACGAGCGCTATCGCCAAAAGGGGATGATCCAGTGAGTGGGACGCCTCTCAAGATCATGGTGGACGCCAACGTATGGGTTGATTCGTTTTGCGTCGACCATGCCGAGTCGCTTGCCGCGCGTGCGTTTATTGAGCGGGCGACGGAGACGGGGGCATTGCTGTTCTTTCCGGTGCATATCGCCAAGGACGTGCTGTACGTTGTCCAACACGAACTGAAGCGCAGCGTTCTTGCCAGCGGGGGAGCGCTCGACGAGGCTTCTGCCCGCGCGATTGGCGATGCGGTGCTGGCGTTTGTTCGGAATATGACCGAAAACGCCACGGCCGTTGGTGCAGATGCGTCGGACCTTTGGCTGGCCGACAAATACTTAGCGCTCCATCGCGATTACGAGGACAACTTGGTGCTCGCCGCGTGCAAGCGCGCACAGGTCGATTACTTGGTGACCAACGATCGCAAGCTGCTCGAACATGCCGATCTTGCAGCAAAGACCCCGCGCCAAATGATGCCGATTCTGGCTTTGACCGAACGCGGCGGCGCGGCTATCGGTTAACGCGAACTGTTTGCGGGCCTCTTGGACGACGATGCGCCAAGGGGCCCGCGTCTGCTATTTACAAAAGCTCGGCCTTAATGGCGGGACTTTCTGCGAGCTGCTCGGCTGCCTTTTCGTCAGAGCTGTCGAGTGCTGCCAGGCTGCGGTAGACCCACTCGTTGACCTGGGTGTTCTTGACGCCTGTGGTCTGCATAAGGGCGCCTACCTCGCGGATTGCTGCGAGCAGATCGGCTTTGGGGCCCGCGAGCTCGACCTCGATGCCGTGGTAGGCGGCCACGCCGCGGTTCTCGCTCACGTGGTCGATAAAGCCCTCGACGGTCTCAAGCTGCTGGGCGAGAGCTGCATCATCGTCAGCGTCCAGCGCGACGAGTGCGTTCGAAACCGTGAGGGCGGGATGTCCGCAGGGGACAAAGCCTTCGATGACATCCATAGCTTCGGTAATGGTTGAGCCCAGGCCTGCGAGGGCATTGACGAGTTGCTGCTTGGTATCCATAACGGTCCTTTCGACGGGTCAATTTTGCTTGGCGAAAATATACGTGACGCGATCGGTAGCAAAAGTGCGAAGTGCGGTGCACATTGGGGTCTTCACAGCTCGTGCATAGAACAGCTGTCCGCTTTCAGAACGTGGTAAGATAACACTTCACAAGCGGGGCTCGCCCCGTATGTTCCTTGAAAAGTCGACGGGTGTTGGGTGCTCGTGCCCAATGCCATCCAGACTTTCCCGAGATTCGGGGGCGACTGGTTTCGACACGATAGCTCTGAGAGAGGAAGCAAGCCGAGGTCTCCTCGCCTCGTTAAACAGGGGTACCGTCAAATTGAATTGACAACAACTCTTCTTTTGAGCCTATGGCTCTCGCTGCTTAGTTTATAGCGGCGCGTCAACCCGGTGATTTCCCCGACACCGGCGCGACGTCATGTTAGGGGAATGCTCCTGCGCACGTAATCGGTATGGCGCGGGCTAAGACCGAACCGGTTAGGACGCCGCGAGCGTGTCGCTGCGCGCAAAGCGTCCGAGACTAAACCAGCGACTGAGCTTGGAGATGCCAATCAGGGGGCTTTCGTGGACCGGAGTTCGATTCTCCGCGCCTCCACCATAAGTAACAGGCAGGTAGATATTCGTATCTACCTGCCTTTTTATTTCTAGTCCGTACCGCGGAGAATCGAACTCTATGCAGGGCGCGGGCGTAAAGAAAACGCGTAAGCGTTAGTAGCCCGCGGGCGAGGGCGCCGGCAGGCGGCCGAAGCCGGTGCGGGTTCGCGAAGCGAACACGCGGATTCTCCGCGCAATGCCTCAGCCCAAAACAGATGCGATGTCGATCGGATGACAGCCGACAATGCCCCCGCGCCAACGTCATCTCTACCCGCGGAGAATCGAACTCTATGCAGGGCGCGGGCGTAAAGAAAACGTCGCAGCAGCGCAGGTGGGACGCGCTTTCCCAATGGCGGCTCAAGCGGAAAATACATCCCGGAATCCGCGCTCAGACTGGGATGTAGTTTCCGGATGATGTCTCAAGCGGAAACTGCGACCCGGAATCGAGCCGTAGAGTGGGATATGCTTTCCCAATGGCAGCTCAAGCGGAAAGTACATCCCGGAATCCTCGTTCGGAATGGGATGCAGTTTCCAAATGAATGGCTAGCGGAAAGTTCATCCCGGAATCCGCGCTCAGAATGGGACGCGCTTTCCCAATGGCGGCCCAAGCGGAAAGCGCATCCCGGAATCCCGCCTCAAACTGGGACACACTTTCCGCTTCACCTACCGCCTCGAAAAACCTGCGCGCTCGCCATCCCAAAACTGGGTAGAAGAAAGCCAAAACGTAATCGCAGGAGGTCAATATGACTGCAGAAGATAAGGCAAAGAACGCCGGCAAGGTCGTGCTCGTCCTGGAGGGCGGCAGTTTTCGCGGGCAATTTACCGCAGGCGTGCTCGACGTTCTCATGGAGGCCGGCGTTGAGATTCCGGCTGTCTACGGTGTATCGGCCGGCGCCCTCAACGGCGTGAACTACAAGTCGCACCAGATCGGCCGTGCCAACCGCATCAACCTGGCTTTCTGCAACGACAGCCGCTTCATGGGCGCCGCATCGTTTGCGTCCACGGGCTCCATCGTCGGCTACGACTTTATCTTCAACGATGTCCAGGACCGCCTGGATCCCTTTGACAACGAGACGTTCGACGCGAGCCCCATCGAGATGTACGCCGTCGCGACGGACATGCTCTTTGGAACCGCCACGTACCTGCCGGTCAAAAGCGCCGTACTTGACCTCGACGCCGTGCGCGCCTCGACCTCGCTGCCGCTGGTGACGCCGCCGGTCGAGATTGACGGGCACAAATACGTCGACGGCGGCGTAGCCGATTCGGTCCCCATCGAGCACGTGCTGGAGGAGGCGGGCTTCGATCGCGCGGTTGTTATTGTCACGCAGGACCGTTCATACGAGAAGAAGCCCTACGAGTTTATGCCAGCCGCGCGCGCTCGCTATGCCGACTACCCCTACCTGCTCGAGGCTATCGAGACGCGCCACGACCGCTATAACATCCAGCGCATGCACCTGTGGAAGTATGAGCGCGAGGGCCGTGCGTTGGTCGTCGCTCCGCAAAAGCCGGTCGAGGTCGGTCACGTTGAGCACGATCCGGCAAAGCTTTTGGACCTGTATATCCAGGGCCGTCAGGAGGCAAAGCGCCTGCTCGCGGAAATCCAAGAGTTCGTTGAACGCTAGCGACGGCGAACCCTCAAAAAATGACAACAGCTAAAGAGCTGGAAAATCACGGCTCGTGGATGACATGTGCAGAAACTCTGGTCGGAGCCAAAATACCTGTTGACTCGTACGGCGAGCGGGGTAATATGGACGGGTTACTTGCAGAGCCCCGTGAATCTCTGTAACAACACGTACTGTACATGGAGGAGTCTAAGTGATTTCGAAATCGACTCACTACGCCAAGCAGGGCGAGGTCCAGCGCAACTGGGTTCTCGTCGACGCCGATGGTGCTGTCCTGGGCCGTCTTGCCACCCAGATCGCAATGATCCTGCGCGGTAAGAACAAGCCCCAGTTCACGCCCAACAGCGACTGCGGCGACTTCGTTGTCGTCATCAACGCCGATAAGGTCCAGCTTACCGGTAACAAGGCCGACACGAAGACCTATTATCGCCACAGCGGCTACAACGGCGGCCTTAAGGCTGAGAGCTTCCGCCAGGCTATGGAGAAGCACCCGGAGAAGGTCATCGAGCGCGCCGTTCGTGGTATGCTGCCCAAGACCACCCTCGGCCGTGCCCAGATGACCAAGCTTAAGGTCTACGCTGGTGCCGAGCATCCGCATGCTGCCCAGAACCCCACGAAGATTGAGCTGGAGGCTTAAAGATGGCTGAGAACACCGTTGTCTACCAGGGTACCGGCCGTCGTAAGAACGCCGTCGCCCGCGTCCGTCTCGTCCCCGGCACCGGCAAGGTGACCATCAACAAGCGTGACGCCGAGCAGTATTTCGGCCGTCATCAGCTCGTTGAGAACGCCCTTGCTCCCTTCAAGGTGACCGACACCGCCGGTCAGTTCGACGTTATCGCTCTGTGCGATGGCGGCGGCATCTCCGGTCAGTCCGGCGCTCTGCGCCTGGGCATCGCTCGCGCTCTTCTGAACGCTGGCGACTACCGTGCTGACCTCAAGAAGGCCGGTTTCCTTACGCGCGATGCTCGCGTGGTCGAGCGCAAGAAGTACGGCCTCAAGAAGGCCCGCCGCGCTCCCCAGTTCTCCAAGCGCTAAGGTTTTATCTCCTTTCGAGATACAATGTACAAGCGGGGCCTGCCGATTCCTCGGCGGGTCCCGCTTTTCTTTTTCGACTAGGGTGGGCGGTTGCATATCGCCTGCTAGGGAAGGAGCGATCCTATGCCCCAGAACATCTTCGGTACCGACGGCGTCCGTGGCGTCGCCAACGCCGATCTTTCGTGCGATCTTGCGTTTCGCCTGGGTCGCGCGGCGACCAAGTTCCTTGGTCCGGACATCTGCATCGGCCGCGACACGCGTCTTTCGGGCACCATGCTCGAGAGCGCTCTGACCGCCGGCATTATGGCCGAGGGCGGCCGTCCGCACTGCTGCGGCGTCATCCCCACGCCTGCCGTGGCGCTGCTCACCGTCCAAAACGAGCTTGATGGCGGCATTGTCATCTCCGCTTCGCACAATCCGCCGGAGTTCAACGGCATCAAGTTCTTTAGTCGCAAGGGTATGAAGCTTCCCGATGCTGTCGAGGAAGAGATCAGCGCCTGGGTCATGTCCGAGGAAGCCATGGCTGCCGACACGCTGCCGACCGGTGCCGGCGTGGGCCACATTATCAAGATGAAGGACGCCCGCAAGGCATATGTCGATCATGCCATCGATACGCTCGATGGCCTGAGGCTCGATGGCCTGGTCGTTGCCGTCGACTGCGGTCACGGTGCTTCCTGCCAGACTACGCCCGCCGCGCTGCAGCGCCTGGGTGCCACGGTCCATGCCATCAACACCGATTACTGCGGCACCGACATTAACGTTGAGTGCGGCTCTACGCACCTCGAGCCCCTCCGCGAGCTCGTGCTGCGCACCCATGCTGACATCGGTCTGGCCCACGACGGCGACGCCGACCGCGTACTGTTCGTGGACAGCGAGGGTAATGAGATCGACGGTGACTACATCCTGGCTATCTGCGGTTCTGACCTCGCCGCTCGCGGCAAGCTCGCCAACTCCGAGATCGTTTCGACCGTCATGTGCAACCTGGGCTTCTCCATCGCTATGAAGGAGCAGGGCTTCGAGATGGTTCAGACCGCCGTGGGCGACCGCTACGTTCTGGAGCGCATGCTCGCGGACGGCGCCGTCATCGGCGGCGAACAGTCCGGCCACATCATCTTCCTGGAGCACAACACCACCGGTGACGGCCTGGTGACGGCTCTGCAGCTGCTGGCCGTGCTCAAGCGCACCGGTCGTACCCTCACCGATCTTGCCGGCATCATGAAGAAGTACCCGCAGGTACTCGTCAACGTGCATTCCGACAACAAGGCTGGTCTGGACGATTGCCAGCCCATCTGGGATGCCGTCGCTGCTGCCGAGAAGGAGCTTGACGGCCGCGGCCGCATTCTGGTGCGCCCGAGCGGTACCGAGCCGCTGGTCCGCGTGATGGCCGAGGCCGAGACGCACGAGCTGACCCAGCGCGTTGTCGACGACATCGTCGAGGTTGTCAAGCGCGAACTTCCCTAATGGTCAAAAACCGTTGCCAAGTGGTAAACTGTTAAGGTTATTTTGATTGATTGGTATGTCCGAGGGGGAGCATGTTCACTAAAGTCCTAAGGTCTTTTGGTATGCGTGGTCGAGTCCTTACGCTGGATGCTCCCATCTCGGGCGATGTCATTCCGCTTTCCGAGGTAAACGACCAGACGTTTGCCACCGGCCTTTTGGGCCAGGGCGTGGCGATTCGGCCCACCGGAACGCGTGTGATTGCACCGGCTGATGCCAAGGTCGAGGCCATTTTTCCCACGGGACACGCCGTTGCGCTTAACACGGTCGATGGCTTGGACGTGCTCATCCATGTTGGCCTGGACACTGTTCAGCTCGAGGGCAAGCACTTTACCGTACATGCGCAAGTGGGTGACATCGTCCATAAGGGCGATGTACTCATTGAGTTCGATCGCGAGGCAATTGCTGCCGAGGGCTACGATGTGACGGTTCCCATCTTGGTATGCAACTCCGTTGAGTTCTCGAGTATCAAGGGCTCCGTTGGTGTGCATGTCGAAGAGATGGACCAGCTCATCGTTGCTCGCGAGCGCTAGCAAGTGCACGTGACCATTAGCCTACAATTCAAACACGTTTACAGAGGGCGCCCTTGAAAGAGGACGCCCTCCGTGGCAAGATGGGATTTGTCCGAAGCTAAAAGGCTTTGGGTCACCGTGGACGGGCAGGGGCCTCGACGCGGTTAGACACGAGACACATACATTACGCGACCTCGCCCTGGTGGCCGCACACGTTGGTTGCGGCCGACGCGGGCCGCGGGCAAGTGCTTGTAAGGGAGCCTTGCCTCTCTTGTACGAGAAAGGACGCGTAATGAAGATCATTAAAGCTAAAGACTACGAGGATATGAGCCGCAAGGCCGCTAATATCATCTCGGCCCAGGTTATCCTCAAGCCCGACTGTGTGCTGGGTCTTGCCACCGGCTCCACCCCGATCGGTGCCTACAAGCAGCTCGCTGCTTGGTACGAGAAGGGCGACGTCGACTTTGCCGAGGTTAGCACCTACAACCTGGACGAGTATCGCGGCCTTTCGCACGACGATCCCCAGAGCTATCACTACTTCATGCGTGAGAACTTCTTCGATCACATCAACATCGACCTGAACAACACGCATGTACCCGACGGTTCCAACCCCGACGCCGCCGCTGCCTGCTCTGAGTACGACAAGATCGTCGCCGCCGCCGGTTACCCGGATCTCCAGCTGCTCGGCATTGGCAACAACGGCCACATCGGCTTCAACGAGCCCGATGACCACTTCTCCAAGGGCACGCACTGCGTCGACCTCACCGAGAGCACCATTCAGGCCAACAGCCGCCTGTTCGACAGCATCGACGATGTTCCCCGTCAGGCCTACACCATGGGTACCCAGACCATCATGTATGCCCGCATGATCCTGGTCGTCGCCAACGGCGAGGCCAAGGCTCAGGCCGTGCATGACATGTGCTATGGCCCGGTTACGCCCGAGTGCCCGGCTTCGATCCTGCAGCTGCACACTAACTGCGTTGTCGTTGCCGACGAGGCCGCCCTTTCGCTCTGCGAGTAGCGCGACCAAGCGATCTTACATAGCTTTCCAAAAGGCCCTCGCTTTGCGGGGGCCTTTTTAGTGGATGCGGGCCGTAATGTGTGCATGACGGAAACCTTGCCACATGCTTGGCGAGTGGGCTCTAAATCATGAGATTCATTCCATACCAGATTCTATGCACATTTGCCACTATAGAGTCGCAAGCGGTAGCGAGGAATAGGCGAGTTGCGCAACTCAAATAAAAATAGACGACTGCGCTACACTGCAAATTGGATGGGACATGCTGGCAAGCGCATTGACCTGCGCAAAGACCTATTGGTCGGGGGATAAATTACCATCGGGCCTCGCTGTACAAAAACTTGCCAAACACGTACCGGCAGACAACCAAAAACTCTAAGTCGCGCTATTCACGGGGTGGCTCATATGGTCCTGCAGCTACGGTGTCCATATGGTCGAGTTGAGGAGCAGGCATGGTAAACGATCTGGGCAATACGGACGACCTCGAGTTGATGCCGACGGGCGGCGGCTATATGGTGCGGCGCGATCGCTTGATGAACGAGCTCATCGTTAAAGGGCGCAAGGCAGGAATCGTTCTGCTTTACGCGCCCGACGGGTTTGGTAAGACGTCGGTATTGCTGCAATACGTGCAGGAAGTTAAATCGGATCCCACGCGAGGGCCGGTTCGGATAATCGAGGCCGACCGCGCGATTGGACGCGAGCTCTTTATGCAGTTCGAGGTTGTCGCCGATGAGCTTAAGGACAAACCGCATTCGCTCGTTGCAATCGACAACGTGCCCAATCTCGAGCAGCGCGAAACAGAGGACCTCATCGATCGAATCCGCAGCTTACGTGCTACGGGGACGGGGGTCTTTATTACTTGCCGCCCCTCCAACCGATTGCTTATCCACAGGCTGGGCGATTCTGTAAAAGTCAATGCGCAGATGCTCAAGGTGCACGCCTATGAGTATTCGTCATGGGCTACGGCGTTTTCGATCAGTACATCGCTCGATTTTTATCGGCTCACGCAGGGTGTGCCCGAGCTGGTATCTGCCCTGCAGACGGGAATGTATGGACAGGGCGATGTTTCCGGGTTGCTCGAGAACGAAATCGTCAACGTGTACGGTGCGGCGCTGGCAGATCTCGCATCGCTCGAGAACAACCTGTTGTTTACCGTTGCCTGCTTGATGGTGCTGATGGGCGAGGGCCGCATTGCGGAGCTAGAGGCGTGCGGTGTAAGGCTTTCGATGATCGACCAGTCCATCTTTGTGCGCGATTATCCGATTTTTGGCGTGGATCCGTCTGATCGCACCTTTAGGTGTTTGGGTGCTAAGGACAATGCGCGCCTGAGGTTGCGAAAGCTTGTTGCCGAGATCCGTCCCGAACTTGTATCGCGGGCTGCTCGCATTTTGATTAAGGCAGGCCGATGCGATTTGGCCATGGACCTGGCCGATGCGTTCTTGGACCGCCATGTGGTGTTGGAACTTGCCGGGCAGTATGGGGCCGATCTTGCCTTGACCGGGCATGGAGGGGACATTTGCCGTGCGGCGTCGGCGATGATCAATGCGGAAAAGCAGGAGCAAGAGCCGGCACCCGCCGAGGCACTCGGCGTGTATCTGGCGGCTGTCAGCGTGTGCAATACAAAGCTCGCAAGGTATATGGCGTCCGTTATCGAATGTGCGGGTGACCAGGCCGCACGCGAGCTCGACCCCGCTACCTGGAAAATAGCCCAGGCACTCACTATCGCCTTTTACGGCGACAATGACCTGGGGCTTCCCGCCAACCCTGTTTTGCAAGAACAGACATCCTGCGAGGTGCTCGACATGCTGTCCGCGCATATCGAGGTCAAGCGCCACCTGACCGAGCGAGCGGAAGACGGCAATGTTCTCGCGAAGCTCAAGGCATGCAAAGCCTATGATTGCGAGCTCGATATCGCGGGGATTCTCATACAGGCCGACCATATGCTGGTGGAGCTGTTCGACGGCTCGTTTACTAAACCCGACGAGCGCGATGACAAGATGGCGCAGATACTCGAGGCGCTCGATATCCGCGGGCTTAAGGCGCCATCCATTTGGCTGCGTATGGTGCTGGCGGCGCGACGCCTGCTCGCGGGCTTGCCCGTGACCGACGATGTGGCGTTTGGCGAGCTCGATCGCTTTGCGGTGCGTGTTCGCGACAATCAAATTCAGCTGTTTGGGCTTTTGCTGGAGGGCTGGCAATCGCTGGCGGAGGGACGGCCGGTTAATGCAAAGTTCCGTGCGGTCCAAGTGCTCAAACTTGCCGAGGAGTCGATTGCGTACATGCGCGATAACGCATTGCTGCTGGAGCGCGCGGCATATCTGCGTAACACCTCGATGGTTTCGGTGCGCGAGGAAGCGGAGCTACTCGATATAAGCCAGACGCAGGTTGGTGGCGCAGAAGCCTGGATGGTGGCGCTGCATTTGGCCTGTGCGGGCCGAGACAGCGATCTTGCGGCCTGGATGTCCATGAATCGTGCGGGGATTCTAGAGCCATCGTATCGGCTCTTTGCGCGCCTTGCCATGCATTGTCTGGGCGAGCCGGCGGGCAGGATACGCAAGAAGCTTCCCGTGCGCGAGCTGTCGCGGTACTCGCTGCGCGACGATTTGGAAGGGGAGGGTGAGCGCCTGTTCCAGGCCGGCGAGGTTGAAGCCGTTGATACCATCGACCATATCGAGATTCGCATGTTTGGTGCGTTTCGCGCCGAGCGCGACGGGTTTCCCATCACGGACAAAATGTGGCGCCGCAAGAAGGCGGCGACGCTTGCCGAGCGGCTTGCGCTGGGCATGGATGCGCTCGTCGATCGCGAGACGCTGGCCATGGAGCTGTGGCCCCATGCCGAGTTTAATAGCGCCCGCAACAACCTGTACTCGACGATATCGCGCTTGCGGTCGGCTCTGGGACCGACGCCGGATGGCAAGTCGTGTGTGCTCATCCAAAATGAATGCATCGGACTCAACGGCGACTACGTCAAGACCGATGTACGGCTGTTTGACCAGATAAGCCGCGAGGTTTTGGGAAATCGCACGGGTGCGCGCGGGCCCCATTTAGTTGAGCTGTGCCTTAAGATTGAGCAGCTTTATGCCGGACCGCTGTATGTTCCCAATGGCTGTAATCCCACCTACTTTTTGCGTATGCGACGCATTATGCAGTCAAAGTACATCGATTGCATGATTAAGGGAGCAAATGCCGCTCTAGAAGAAAACGATCTGCAGTCGGCGATTTGGCTGGCGGAGTCGGGGCTTCGGCAGGAAACGGCGCGTGAGGATATGGTGCGCTGCGCCATGCGCGTCTACAGTGCGGCGGGGCGACGGCGCGATATCGTCGAGCTGTACAGCGGGCATATGCACCACCTGAGGGAGCAGGTCAATGGCGTGCCCGAGCCCGAGACGCGGCGTCTATACGAGCGCTTGGTGGAGGGGCGGCTCAATCGCGTGCTGGTCGAGCGATAAAAAACGGGCGCCCGAAGTACTTGGGCGCCCGTAAGCTTGCTATGTGTTGGCTCGCCGGATCATTGGCTCTTAGACGAGCTTGATCTTCTCGATGTCCTTGCGCGAGGACTCGCGATACAGTGAGAACTTGCGGCCGATGACCTGGACGATCTCGGCGTGGCAACGCTCGGCGAGCTCCTCGGCGGCCTCGCGGGCGGAAAGGCTGGAGCCATCGAGCACGGAGCACTTAACGAGCTCGTGCTTCTCCAGGTAGGCGACCGTCTGCTCGACGGTGCCCTCGTTGATATCGGACTTGCCGATGATGATGGCGGGGTTGAGGTGATGGGCCATGCTGCGAAGCTGCTTGACCTGGGCTCCTGTCAGTGCCATGGGTTCTCGCTTTCTATGTATGGGGCGCCCCGCAATGGGGCCTTAATCTACGTGAGCTGTCCCACGATAGCGCAGGAACGGCGCGGTGTGGAGCGCGTTTGCCCAGTTCGCAAAGAATGCGGATGCCGAGCGGGAGAACAGCGCGGGTTACAGGCGGACGTGTACGGCGGCCGAAAGCGGTCTATGGACGGCCCGAAGAGACCGGCTCCCATGCAATAAACGCCCAACGGACCTTGCGGACGTGGTCGAGCATGTAACGCCCCTGCGGTACGCCCTTGGACCCTGGCTCGCCGGCATGGGGATTCTCAATCATATGCTGAGCGACGTAGTCGCGTAGACGGTCAATCTTATCCTCGTTACCGTGCTCGAGCATGCGGGAGAAGTCCGCCACTCCCGCCTCAAGGCTATCGAAGGTATCGCGACGAGGCGATTCAAAGTACGTGACCTGTGGCAGGGCACCCATCTGAATGAGGATGTTAAAGGCGTACACAAAACCATTGCTGCAGGTAACCGAGGCACCGATGGCATTCATCAAGTGCAGGTCATAACGCGGGCTGGAGTTGGCGACCATCGTGACAGCACAACGCCGACGAGCCGTACGGTCAAGCTTGGCAAGTGCTCCCTTCAGGTCGTTCGTAGTAACCGAGCGACTCGCAAAGGCAACATCTACAGTCTTGGCAACCGGCCCAACCAGATCCCAATCATCATCCCAAGCAAGCTCAAGCGGCGTAATCAGATCCTCGAGCCCGTAATACTCAATGCCGGCATCAAGGGTGCCCAACATGGCAGGAGAGAAGTCGGCAGCAATCACGGGATGCCCAGCCTGAGCAAGCGGAATAGCAATCGACCCAGCCCCACATCCCATATCAAGCACCGACTCACCAGGCTCAAGCGCCAACAGTTTTATAAAATCCCGAGCATACGGGGCAGTTTCCAGCGGACGAAAATGCCGAGCCCGCTTATCCCACTCAAAAGAATCATCAGCCCGATGCCGAGCGGCCTGCAGACGCATCCATTCGCCATTCCAATCAGCGGAAAGCAACTCAGAACGAGCATCCCCATCAGCCACGGGCCAACCTCCTAGCAACAAAAAAGCGACTCCCCCAAAAGAAGAGCCGCAACAAGCATATATCAGAAAAAGAACCGATCCAACGCCAAACCGCCTTACCAGCCAAGTGGTGCAGGAGCGAAGCAACTGCAACCGGGATAGAACCCAACTGAGGTCCCATTGTGCGGGAGCCCCGGGGAGGCAAATATATAAGGTCGATCGCGAGTACCGCACGAGCCGGAGAGCACTTAATGTGCTCTCCGTGCGAGTCAGGACTGTCCGAGCAGGCGACCTTATATATTTGCCTCCCCGGGGCTCCTCGCCAGTACCCCTCAGCTAGTTCTTGAGCGAGTTCAGCGGTGCCGGGAAGCGTCCACCACGGTGGGCAAGCACGGTGCCGGCGTTGGGGTTCACCGGCATGATGGGCGCACGGCCAAACAGGCCGCCGTACTCGACGCAGTCGCCCACGCCCTTGCCGATGGCGGGAATCACGCGCACGGCCGTGGTCTTATTGTTGATGACGCCGATGGCCATCTCGTCGGCGATGATGCCGGCGATGGTCTCGACCGGGGTGTCGCCGGGGATGGCGATCATGTCCAGGCCGACGGAGCACACGCAGGTCATGGCCTCGAGCTTCTCGAGCGAAAGCGCGCCGGCCTCGACGGCGGCGATCATGCCGGCGTCTTCGGACACGGGGATAAAGGCGCCCGAGAGGCCACCGACGCTGGAACTGGCCATGACGCCGCCCTTCTTGACGGCGTCGTTGAGCATGGCGAGCGCGCAGGTCGTGCCCGGGCCACCGCAGGTGCCCACGCCGATAATCTCGAGGATGCGGGCAACGGAGTCGCCAATGGCGGGCGTAGGCGCCAGCGACAGGTCGACGATGCCCTTCTCGACACCCAGTCGATGGGCGGCCTCGCGGCTCATGAGCTCGCCGGCACGGGTGATCTTAAAGGCGGTCTGCTTAATCTTCTCGGCGACTTCCATCATCGAGGCGGAGTCGGGCAGTTTCTCCAGGGCTGCCGCCATAACGCCGGGGCCCGAGACGCCAACGTTGATGACGGCGTCGGCCTCGCCACCGCCGTGGACGGCGCCCGCCATAAACGGGGAGTCCTCGACCATGTTGGCAAAGCAGACAAACTTGGAGGCGCCAACGGAATCCTCATCTGCCGTAAGCTTGGCGGCATCGATGATGGTCTGGGCGGCCATAAGCACGGCGTCCATGTTGATACCGGCGCGCAGGCTGGCGACGTTGACGCTGGAGCAGACGCGGCTCGTGGTGGCGAGCGCCTGGGGGATGGACTGGATGACGCGGCGGTCGGCGTCGCCGATGCCCTTCTGGACGAGCGCGGAGAAGCCGCCCAGGTAGTCGATGCCGAGCGTCTCGGCCGCGCGGTCGAGGGCATGCGCGATGGGGGTGAGGTCCTCATCCTTGCAGCACGCGGCAATCTGCGCCACCGGGGTGACGGAAACGCGCTTGTTGACGATGGGGATACCGTACTCGCGCTCGAGGTTCTCGGCGGTCTCGACCAGATGCTCAGCCGTGTGCGTCACGTGGTCGTAGATCTTCGTGCACATGCGGTCGAGGTTCTCGTCACCGCAACCCATGAGCGAAACACCCATGGTGATGGTCCTGATGTCGAGGTTCTGCTCCTCAACCATGCCGCGGGTTTCCGCGATTTCTGCGGGCGTGATCGCCATCCTTGCGCTCCTATCTGCCAAAACGAGCATAGTCTTATCTATTCTAACGTGCCGCACGTGCCAAGTGGCGCATGCGACACGTTTTGGTGCTCGGTTGTTTCCGTTGTGTTACTGCCCAAAGACCTCTTCGGCGATACGAGCGCTTTCGGCGGCGTCCTTGGCGTAGTAGTCCGCGCCGATCTGCTTGGCGTATTCGGGGGTGAGTACGGCGCCGCCTACGATGATCTTGACGCCCGGCACCTCGGTATGAAGCAGCTTGATGGTCTCCTCCATGGCCACGACGGTGGTAGTCATAAGCGCCGAGAGGCCGACGAGCTTAATGTCACGCTCCTTGACGGTCTTGAGCACCTCTTGCGGGTCGACGTCGCGGCCTAGGTCAAAGACGGTGTAGCCGTAGTTATCGAGCAGCATCTTGACGATGTTCTTGCCAATATCGTGGATGTCGCCCTTGACGGTGGCCACGCAGATTTTGCCCTTGTCGGCAATCTCGCCGGCGGGCATCAGGCGCTTGATGGTGTCGAAGCCCACGCGCGCGGCTTCGGCCGAGGCCATAAGCTGCGGCAAGAAGAACTTGCCCTGGTCAAAGAGGACGCCAACTTCGTCGAGGGCGGGGATAAAGTGATTGTTGATGAGGTCCATGGCGTCGTGGTCGGCCAGCAGGCGCTCGGTCTCGGCAGCGATCTCGCCTTTGCGGCCCGAGACGACCATGCGACGAATCGGGTCGTCGTTGCCGTCGGTGCCGGCGGTGCCAGCAGCGGACACGGTGTCGGTCGATGCGGCCTGAGCTGCTGCCGGGTTTGCGGCGATCTTGTACGGATCGGTCCAGCCGGCGTAGCGCTCGATGTAGCCGGTCGAGCCCTCGTCCTCAACGCTCAGGACGCGATAGCTGTAGACGGTATCCATAAAGCGCTTGGAGCCCGGGTTCATGATGGGGGCGTCCAGGCCCGCGCCGAAGGCGGCGGCCAAAAAGACCGAACCCAGCAGCGGGCGGGCAGGCAGGCCAAAGCTGATGTTCGACACGCCGAGCGCGCATTTGACGCCCAGACGCTTCTTGCACAGGGACATGGCGCGTAGGATCTGCTCAGCCTGGCGTTGATTAGTCGAGGCGGTCATGACCAGACAGTCGATGAGGATGCGGTCCGGGTCGATGCCGTAGCGGGCGGCCTCGGCCACGATGCGCTCGGCGATGGCGAAGCGGGCCTCGGCGGTATCGGGGATGCCGCCTTCGTCGAGCGTAAGGCCGACAACGTTGGTGCCGTAGTGGGCGACCAGCGGAAAGATCTCATCCATGATCTGCTGCTTGCCATTGACCGAGTTGATGATGGGCTTGCCGGCGTAGCGGCGCACGGCGGCCTCGACGGCTGCGGGGTCGGTGGAGTCGATCTGCAGCGGCAGCAGCGTGGAGCCCTGGAGCTGTTCGGTCGCCTGTTGGATGATCTTGACCTCGTCGATCTCGGGCAGGCCCACGTTGACGTCCAGGATGTCGGCGCCCTGCTCCTGCTGGCTGATGCCCTGGCTCACGACGTAGTCCAGGTCGCCGTCGCGCAGGGCCTGCTGCAGGCGCTTTTTGCCGGTGGGGTTAATGCGCTCGCCGATGACAGCGATCTTGTGGCCGTCGCAGGGAAGGTCCACGACCGTTTGGGCGCTCGTGACCGACATACTGGGCTTGCGGTGACGCGGACTGGGCGTGTGATTGTCGATAAGCGTGCGCAGGGCGGCCATGTGCGCCGGCGTGGTTCCGCAGCAACCGCCCACGACGCTTACACCGTCGGCGATCATACCGGCAACGGCGTGAGCGTATTCGGGGGCCTGGATGTCAAAGACGGTGTTACCGTCGTCGTCCACGTGGGGCAGACCCGCATTGGCCTGCACCATAACGGGCTTGTCGGTAACGGTGAGCATACGTGCGGCGAGCCCCCGGAGTTCGGCCGGTCCCTGGCTGCAGTTGATGCCCAAAACGTCGGCGCCGATGGCGTCGAGCGTGATGGCGGCGACCTCGGGACTCGTACCCAGGAAGGTGCGGCCGTCTTCCTCAAAGGTCATGGTGGCAAAGACGGGCAGGTCGGAGTTTTCGCGGCAGGCGAGGACAGCCGCCTTGATCTCGGCCAGGTCGGTCATGGTCTCGATAATAAAGAGGTCCACACCCGCGGCGACGCCGGCGCGCACCTCCTCGGCAAAGAGGTCGTAGGCCTCGTCAAAGCTGAGGGTGCCCAGGGGGCGCAGCAGGGCGCCGATGGGGCCGATGTCGCCGGCGACGTAGCGGGCGCCGGCCTCGCGGGCGCAGGTGACTGCCGCGGCAAAGACGTCTGCCACGGTGGCGGCGCGGTCGAGCTTGTGGGCGTTGGCGCCAAAGGTGTTGGCGGTGATCACGTCACAGCCGGCCTCGACGTACTGACGCTGAATATTGGTAATGACCTGGGGCTCCTCAAAGTTGAGCAGCTCGGGCAGGGCGCCTGCCTTCATGCCGGCGGCCTGCAACATGGTGCCCATGCCGCCGTCGAACAGCAGGTGTCCCGTGCCCTCGATAGCGGCGCGCAGGCGATCGTCCTTAATGCGAAGGTCATCGATCGTGCGTGTCTTGTATGCAGCGCCATTACGACGGGCAGCATCAACGGGCGCCGCCAGCGCGGCGCCGTCCAGATTATGAGTGATAAGCGGAGTAAACATCGATGGCTCCTAATGGCTGGAATAGCAGGTGGTGTGGGCGGCGCGGAAGCGGCAGTGCTCGCGCATGCGGCAGATATTGCAGGTGGGGCGGCTCTGGGCGTCGTGGACTTCGCCGTCGAACAGACCAATCACAGCGGTCACGCTCTTGGTGGGCATGAGCAGGCTGGTGGGGGTGACGGTAAGTCCAATGAGGCGCGTGGCATTGAGTGCATCCACGATCGAGCGCTGGGCAGAGAGCGGGCAGTCGCCATAGCCGGGGCTGAAGCGCCAGTTGCCGGCGAGCCCGTGCGCAGCGGCTGCAGCCTTGACCTGCTGGTCCATCTGCTCGACGGCGGCCTCCACATAGGCAGAGCATGCGGCGTCGAGCACGGCGCCTTCCAGGGGTTGCTGGGCTCCCGTGGTGCGCAGGCGACGCTCGGCGTCCATGCCGAGGGTGCATGCCATGAGTGCGGCAAAGCGGGCGTCTTTGAGGTGGCGATAGATATCGCGACCGCGCAGCTCAACGTTGGTGCCGACCAAGCGAATGCAAGGGTCGCCCTGTTCATCGGCTCCCGTGGCATCGATGGCAAATATGCGGCGCACGCCGCGGGGCTCAATGTCCAGCTCCAGACGCTCAACGACAAGTTCAATACGCTGCGACAGTTCGGGCTCAATCTGCTGGCCGCCGTAGCCCAGATACCGCAGCATCTCGGCACGGTCGACACGAGGGTGGTGGGCAGCATCGATACGGTAAAGCGCCGGCGACGCAAGGTCGGCCGGCACTTCAACAACGGTTGTATCGACGTGCGGTTTTTCCATTACCCCAGGCGCTCCATAATGGTCGCGGCGATTGCAGGACGGTTCATAGTGTACAGGTGCAGACCGTCGGCACCGTGCTCCTTAAGGTCGCAAAGCTGACGAGCAGCATAATCTACACCGGCTGCCTGCAGGCTCTCGGGGTCGTTCTCGTACTTGGCGAGGATCTTGATGACGGGGGAGGGCAGCGACGCGCCGCACATAAAGACCATGCGGCTGATCTGCGACTTGCCCATAAACGGCATGATGCCCGCGGTGATGGGCACGGTGATGCCGGCCTTGTCGGCAAGCTCGCGGAAGCGATAGAAGCACTCGTTATCAAAGAAGAGCTGTGTCACAAAGAAGCTCGCGCCGGCGTCTTGCTTTTGCTTGAGGTGCTCGACCGAGAGGTTGAGATCCTCGCAGGCAATGTGGCCTTCGGGGTAGGCTGCGGCGCCCACACAAAAGCCGGCATCGACGAGCTCGGGGATAAGGTCGCGGGCGTAGGCGTAGTCCGAGGCGGGCTTGTCGTCCTCGGTCGCGCCAGCGGGAAGATCGCCGCGCAGGGCCAGGATGTTTTCAACGCCGGCGGTGCGATACTCATCGATCTTGGCGGCGATATCGGCGTGCGAGCGGCCCACACAGGTAAGGTGTGCCACCGAGGGTGTATCGAATTCGCTCGTAATCATATGTGCGATGGGGGCGGTGGTGGCGCCGTTGCCCGAGCCGCCGGCAGAGCAGGTGACCGAGACAAAGCTCGGCGAAAGCTTGCACAGATTGCCTGCCACCTCGCGAGCCGTGTCGAGGGTAAGCTCGCCCTTGGGCGGGAACATCTCAAACGAAACGGGTGCGGTGCCCTGGGATGCTGCCTGCTTAAAAACCTCGTCGACGCGCATATCGTGCTCCTTTAGATACGCAATAGTGTGATGTGTTTAAAGGATTCTACAGCACCACTGTGTCACGGTGGAGTTTCACTCGCTATTTGGGGATACCAATCGAAAATGCTTTGCTATTGGCATTTCCTATAACAGAGCGGTCAATCTAGGATGGGGCTATATTGAATGGTATTTGATGCGAAATACCAGTTAATAGAGCCCCATCCCAAATTGACTACCCTTAAACTATGGGGAGAGGTCTGCAATTTATACAGTTGATTGGCCATTAAGGGCGGCAGCGCCGCTGTGATGCGGTAACCTCATTGATTGGTTTCGCGACAGCAACATAACGGTAATGTCGCGGAAACACGGCGAGTCTAAGCTATGACTCGTTCGTTAGTAATCAACACCGCTTCTCACGCGGTGCCGATACGAAGGGAGTTCCGTATGGCCGATCTTACTGACCGCTTCGGGACCATGGTGTTCTCTGAGGAAGTCATGAAGGACTACCTCCCCAAGGACATTTGGAAGCGCCTTGCTGCAACCCTCGAGGACGGTGAGCCGCTCGACCTGGATGTGGCCAACGCCGTTGCCCACGCCATGAAGGTCTGGGCCATCTCCAAGGGCGCGACGCACTACGCGCACTGGTTCCAGCCGCTTTCGGGCATTACTTCCGAGAAGCACGACAGCTTCCTCGAGCCCAACCACGACGGCACCGCCATTACCAAGTTTACGGGCAAGAACCTCATCCAGGGCGAGCCGGATGCCTCCAGCTTCCCCAACGGCGGCCTGCGTGCCACCTTCGAGGCCCGTGGCTACACCGCTTGGGATCCTACCAGCCCCGCCTTCATTAAGGACGATGTCCTGTGCATCCCCACGGCTTTCTGCTCCTACACGGGCGAGGCCCTGGACAAGAAGACCCCGCTGCTGCGCTCCATGACCGCGCTCTCGCGTGAGTCCAAGCGCGTTTTGGCGCTGTTTGGTAAGACCCCCAAGAAGGTCGTTCCTTCCGTGGGCGATGAGCAGGAGTACTTCCTGATCAAGAAAGACGCTTACCGCAAGCGCAGGGACCTGGTCATCACCGGCCGCACCCTCTTTGGCGCTGCCCCCTGCAAGGGCCAGGAGCTCGAGGAGCACTACTTTGGCGCTATCCGCCCCACCGTCTCGGCCTATATGAAGGACCTGGACGATGAACTGTGGGCGCTTGGTATTCCCGCCAAGACCAAGCACAACGAGGTCGCTCCCTGCCAGCATGAGCTCGCCCCTGTCTATGGCGAGGTCAACGAGGCCATCGATCAGAACCTGGTCATGATGGAGAAGATGAAGCTCATCGCCTCCCGTCACGACTTGGTCTGCCTGCTGCACGAGAAGCCCTTCGAGGGCATCAACGGTTCGGGCAAGCACAACAACTGGTCGCTTGGCACCGAGTCCGAGAACCTGCTCGACCCGGGCGACACCCCGCTCGACAACCTGCAGTTCATCGTCTTCCTCACCGCGGTGATCGAGGCCGTCGATAACTATCAGGAGCTCCTGCGTGCTTCCGTTGCCTCGGCCGGCAACGATCATCGTCTGGGCGCCAACGAGGCTCCTCCGGCGATTATGTCCATCTTCCTGGGCGACCAACTTACCGAGGTCGTCGAGAAGATTATCGATGGCAAGGCTTCCGTCCATGCCACGCGCGGCGTGCTCGACTTGGGCGCCGATACCCTGCCCAAGTTGATGCAGGACAACACCGACCGCAACCGCACCTCCCCGTTCGCCTTCACCGGCAACAAGTTCGAGTTCCGTGCCTGCGGCTCCGAGCAGAACGTCTCCGACTCCAACCTGGTGCTCGATGCCGCCGTGGCCAAGTCGCTCAAGTCTTTCGCCGACGCGCTTGAAGGTACGCCCGAGGATAAGTTCCAGGATGCCGCGCTCGAGTACTGCAAGAAGGTCCTGACCGATCACCAGCGCATCCTGTTCTCCGGCGACGGTTACTCCGACGAGTGGCCCGTCGAGGCCGAGAAGCGCGGCCTTGCCAACAACAAGACCACGGCCGACGCCCTGCCCGCCTTTGTTTCCGATAAGGCCATTGCGCTCTTTGAGGAGACGGGTGTCCTGACCAAGGCCGAGGCCCAGTGCCGTTACGACTGCAAGCTCGAGAAGTACAACAAGCTCATGAACATCGAGGCTACCACGATGGTTCGCGAGGCGCGTCGTACCTATCGCCCGGTCATTACCGCCTATGCCACCAAGGTCGCGAAGGGCCTTGAGACTATTCGTGCCGCCGGTGCTGAGGCCGCCATGCAGTGCGAGCAGAACACGCTCAACAAGCTCTGCAACGGCATCACCGCCATTAACGACTCCATCAAGGCGCTCGACGCCGTGCATCAGAAGGCCGAGGCCCTCGATGGCCAGGAGCAGGCCAATGTGTATGCACACGAGGTCGTTCCCGCTATGGATACGCTGCGCGCCGCCGTGGACGCCATGGAGGAGATCGTTGCCGCCGACTACTGGCCGGTCCCGACCTACGACGACATCCTGTTCTACGTGTAGAACGTAACTGACATATCGTCACGGTATTGAGCCGGGGTCCGCATCGCGCGGGCCCCGGCTTTTTGTTTGCGAAGGACGCTTTGGAGTCCGTTTTGCCGCCGATTTGCCTAGGTATAAAGGGCTATGGGCAAAAAACGTCAAATATGAGTACTGTCACAAGTCCTGTAGCATTATCTTTTTGCAAAATATGCAGTGTTACACAACATATGTCCAAGTACTTAGCTGATAAACGCTTGCAATTCTTCCGCCGTAGGACCCCTGGCGTCTAAATCGCCTTCTGATGGCATGAAATCGCTGTTACTAAAATGGTAACAGTACTCATATTTGCTATTTTTTGCCCGCTGGCTTTGCGATGATGCCGGGGTCCGCACCCTGCCGGGTTCGAATCCCGGCATATCGGTAGCAAAAAGCCCGCTACCGAATTGATAACGGGCTGCTCAGATTCTGTGGTGCCCCCAGCGGGATTCGAACCCGCGATATCCACCTTGAAAGGGTGGCGTCCTTGGCCGCTAGACGATGGGGACAGCGGGAAAGAGTATAGCAGACTTTTTTAGCCGTTCACATATCGTTGGCAAACTGAAAAACCACCACAAAGGTGCCTGTCCCCTTTGTGGTGGTTGGGGCGTTAGGGGAGGAGCTTCATGGCGGCGTCGTGGGCGGCGTGCTCGTAGGTGTCGTCGAGGGGTTTGAGCGGCAGCAGGGCGGCGGCCTGCGCGTCGCCACGGCGCTCGAGGGCGTGGGTAATGAGCCAGTCGGCGAGTTCGGGGTTCTTGGGCAGTGCCGGTCCGTGCAGGTACGTGCCGATGACGCCCTTGTAGATGAGGCCCTCGAAGCCGTCGTCTCCGTTGTTGCCGGTGCCCGTGACGACGGACGTTCCAAGCGGCGTGGCATCTGCGTCGAGCAGAGTGCGGCCGCCGTGGTTCTCGAATCCCACAAAGGGCTCGGGCGCCAGGTCGGTCTTGACGGCGACGTTGCCGATCAGGCGGTCAGAACCGCGCACGGTTTCGGCGGCGATGATGCCCAAGCCTTCAATGCGATCTTCACCCATGTAGTATGAACGGCCGAGCAGCTGGTAGCTACCACAGATGGCAAGCAATGAGCCACCATCTTCAACATAGGCCGCAACCTTGTCTTTTTGAGCGAGCAGCTCGTGCGCCACGGCCAGCTGGTCGCGATCGGAGCCGCCGCCCATCATGACGATATCGGCGTCGGTGAGATCGAGCGCCTCGCCCATGCGGACCTCGTCCACGCGAACGGGGATGCCGCGCCAGGCGCAGCGGCGCTCGAGGGCGATGACATTGCCGCCGTCGCCGTAGAGGTTGAGGGCATCGGGGTACAGATAGACGATGCGCAGGGGGCGCGAAAGCTCGATCGGCGCGACGCCGACGGGGACGGCACTGCCATCGGCGCACGTTGCAGCGTGGGCGGCAACCGTAGCCGCATCGGTGCCTTTAAGCTCGTCGAGCTCCTTGACCAGCGGCGGAAAGGCCGTGTAGTTGGCGACGGCATAGAAAGTGTCGCCGGCGGCTTCATCCGCAACGGCACCGATCGCCTGCTCGATATTCGAGATAATCGCGGCATCGATGCCGGCGTACTTGAGGCGCACCTGCATGTCGTGCGCGCGCGTGCCGCCGGCAAAGGCGACAAGCCCCGTTGTATCGGCGATGCGCTCAAAGTCGACGTCGTAGATCCACGAGACATCGTGGCCGTCGGCGTCGTTGTCGTTGAGGAAGAACGCGCAGAGTCTGCCGCCTGCCGTCTTGATGGACTGGATTTGTCGATCGAAGCCCACGGGATTTTTGGCCAGGTTTGCCTCGACGGTTCGGCCGGCGATATTCCAACGGCCCATGCGACCACCTGCTGGCACGTAGGCGTCGAGCGTGGGCTGCAGGCGTGCGGTGTCTACGCCCAGCTCGTGGGCGGCGAAGAAGGCTGCGGCTACGTTGTAGACCATATACAGGCCGTTGTAGCGTGTGGCGATGTGCACGGCAGCCGCGTCGGGCGTAGATCCAAAGACCAGGTCAAAGCCGTAGCCGTCGCAGCCGAGCTCCACGCTCGTCACGCGACGGACAAGCCCAGGGCGGGTCCAGCCGCACGAGGGGCAATGGTATGCGCCAAGCTGTCCGTACTGCACATAGTCGTACTCCAACGGTGCGTTGCACTGTGAGCAAAAACGCGAGTCGCTAATGCGGTCGGACTCGGTGCCCGTGGCACCGTCGATGCCAAAGGCGATGCTTGCATTGGGAACGCGCGCGGCGATCGAGGCGCACAGCGGATCATCGGCGTTATAGATGAGCGTCGTTGCCGGCGAAAGCTCCAGCGCGTGGGCGATGACGTCTTGGGTGTGGTCGATCTCGCCGTAGCGATCCAGCTGGTCGCGGAACAGGTTGAGCAGCACAAAGTAGGTCGGCTTGAGCTTGGGCAGGACGCGCACCGTGTAGAGCTCGTCGCACTCAAAAACGCCCACGCGCTTGCCGCTGCTGGTGTGCTTAAGGCCGCCGCGGGCCTCGAGCAGCGCGCCCACCACGCCCGGCTCCATATTGTTGCCGGCGCGGTTGCATACCACGGTGGCGCCGCTGGCGGCAACGGCGTCGGCGATGAGGTTGGAGGTGGTGGTCTTACCGTTGGTGCCGGTGATCACCACGCTGCGGTCGACAAGGCCCGCGAGGTCGCTCAGCAGCTCGGGGTTGATCTTCATGGCGATGCGGCCGGGGAGTACGCCGCCCTGGCGCTTAAGGACGGAGCGCAGCCCCCAGCGGGCGATATCGCTCGAGGTGCAGGCGAGAGATGAGCGGAAGTTCATGAAGCCGTTCCTAACGTGAATGACATGGTCGTGGCGTTTGCGCCGTTAAAAGCCGTAACGGCGCGCAAATTCCTGGGCAAGCTGCGATACGTCTTCACAAGCGTTGGCCCAGGGGGCAAAGTCGGGAGTATCCGAGATAATGCCGTCGGCCTCCCAAACGGCCTGGTGCGAAAGATCCCACGGGTCGTGCGGCTCGGGTCGGCAGGGAAGATACGGCGTCTGGTACATGGGGTTCAGCAAGAAGAACGCGCCGCCCTCGCAGCGGTTGGCAAACTCGCGCAGCGCGCGTGTCGCCGGACGCATCTTGTTTGTTTTGAACAGCAAAATCGTGCGGGCGAGCAGGTACCAGGGGGAGTTCTCGAGTGCATCAGCTCCCACCTGCTCCTCGAGCTGGTGAGCCAGGGCAAAAAAGCCGTCCTGGTCTTCCAAGCGGGCGAGGGCGAGCAGGACGGTGCCGGCAGCTCGGGTGGGATAGCCTTCTGCCTTAAGGACGCGGCGAGAATAGTTGGCGGCAGCACGGTAACGAGCGCTCGCCATGCACAGCTGCGAGATGGCCTCGAGCGTGTGAAGCCAGCCAATAAGCGCCGGCTCGCTCACGGTAAGGTCTGCTGCGGTGACACCGTCGGCCAAAACATTATTAGCCCAGTAGTGCGGGGCCTCCATATCAAACCCGGGCACGCTCTGTTGCAGGTAGTCGGCCGTACTCGTCTCGAGCTTCATCAAGTCGCCCAGGCAGGCATCGACGGGCGTGTCCGCCAGGATGATGGCGAGCAACTGGGCGTCGAGGACATGCGCATCGACGCGAACAATCTTGAGCAGCTCATCGCGCATATCGTCGAACAGACGATTGCGCGTCTGCTCAAACTCCTCGTCGCTGCCCATGTCTTCGATGCGACGAAGCTCGTCAAGCAAGTGACGATGAACGCCGGCATAGGACAGCAGCGCTTGGGCATGCTCGGTCTGCGCATACTTGTGAGGGTTTGCGCTGATGTCGTTATGGACAAGCTCGCGTGCTGCATCGGTGAGTTCGGGGTGCGACGCCAGATAGGTGCGTTCCAGATAGGCGGGGATGTAGACGCTCGGATCCATTAGAGGTCTCCTCCCTTAAACGGCAATCCCTGTTCGGCCGCGCGCAGGATTCGTTCGTCGATCTGGGAGCGCACGATGTCGTTGGTGGCGACCCAGGCGGCAAAGCTGGCGTTGTCGGGCGCGCCTAGGCCCTCCTGCAGCACCGGCGTCGCCTCGGACAGGGCAAGGACAAGCTCATCGGTGGAGCCCGGACCTACGTTGACGCGAGCATAGACGCCATCGGGAAACTCGGTTTGGAAGTAGAGTGCTTCGGCCGCGTGCGGGCATGAGCGCACCAGGATGCGCAGGTAGTGCTCGGCGCCCTCGTAATCCAGCTCGCGCCAGGCTGCGCTCATCAGTGCGATGAGCGTCCACGGGTCCAGGTCGCGCTCCGCATCTTTGGGACGGCGGCGCAGCGGCGCGTTGGCAAGATAGGGCACGGAGTGGGCGGAACGAAAACGCTTGAGCTCCTCGGCAGGGTATTCGAGCTTTGCCATGGCAAGCATCGCAGTATGGCGGACGCCGGCGGGGTCGTTGGGCGCAAAGTCCAGGCTGCGATTCGCGGCATCCAGCGACATGCGGTAGCGGCCGCTAATGAGCGCGCGCGATGCCAAGGCGGCAAGCCAGCGCAGGTAGGGACGGCGGGTCAGGTCGCCTGCGGCCTCACGTTCGTAGGGGTCCTGCGCCGAGGCAATCTTGAGTGCCAGATCGTGCTCCACCTCGTCGCACTTGGAAACCAGATACTGTACGTATTCCTCGTTGGATTCGGCGGTGAGCGCCGTCAGCATGCGCTGGGCATCCCAGTTGGCCGGATCGAGCGCGGCTGCCTCGCGAAGCATGTTCTCGGCTGCGGCTTCTTCTTGCTCTGCCTGGGCGTCGTCGGGGATAAAGGGGATGCGGTAGTCGACAGCCTCGACGACCTTGGCAATGAGGTGCCCGGCGCGGTCGCGATCGTGCACGATGAGCGGCGCGGGGTTGCGGGTGAATTGTTCCATCAGACGCTCGACGGCGGGGCCGTCAGTGAGCGGGATATTGTCGCGGCGCAAGGCCTCAAGAACGAGGCGATGGCAATCCTCTTGAATGGGATCGAATGCCATGGGGCCTCCTTTGCTGCGGTTAGGGTTCAAATGTCTCTATATAAAGTTCTAGTTTACCCGCATGTGGCACACCGGGGGTGCCGCACTTGGACTTGCACCTTTGCACCACGAAGACGGATGTCGCACAAATGTCGGCACCTCGGTTGCGCGGGTGGTATCACAGTGCCGTAAACGGTCGATTTTTGGCGGCGAACGGGGCACATTTTGGAGGGGCACAGTCCTACCCGGGATATGTGGTCAACCCTGATAAAACGTTTGCCCAGCTTGGGAGTATGAGTGCCCCACAAGGGTCTTCAGGGATAGAAAAAACGTTTCATCATTATTGGCTTTAGGTGAATAACTGACCAACCAGAACGGTAAAATAGTGTTTGTCTGAGCGTCGAGACGTTCAGACATCGCGCATTGTCATCGCCGGCAACGCGCAAAACGGTCCTAACGGAGCCAATCGGGTGCTCCGTTATATACGCAAGTCTAAGAGGGGCTTGTTTAGGAGGCACAGTATGGGACGTTTTACCAATCCTCGCGATCTGTACTTTGGTGAGGGCGCTCGCCACGAGGTGAAGAACCTCAAGGGCAAGAAGGCCATCATCGTTTCTGGCGGCAGCTCTATGCGCCGCGGCGGGTTCCTGCAGGACGTCGAGAACGACCTTAAGGAAGGCGGTTTCGAGGTCAAGCTGTTCGAGGGCGTCGAGTCCGATCCGTCCATCGAGACGGTCATGAAGGGCGCCGAGGCCATGCGCGAGTTCGAGCCCGACTGGATTATCGCCATCGGCGGCGGCTCGCCCATCGATGCCGCTAAGGCCATGTGGGTCTTCTACGAGTATCCCGAGGAGTCCTTCGATAACATCATCCAGCCGTTCAGCTTCCCCGAGCTGCGTCAGAAGGCTCATTTCTGCGCCATCTCCTCTACCTCCGGTACCGCTACCGAGGTCACTGCCTTCTCCGTCATTACCGACTATGCCAAGGGCATCAAGTACCCGCTGGCCGACTTCAACATCACCCCTGATGTCGCCATCGTCGACCCCGAGCTCACCTACACCATGCCCGCCAAGCTGTGCGCTCACACCGGCATGGACGCTCTGACCCACTGCATGGAGGCCTACGTTTCCACCTGCGCTTCCATGTTCACCGACGCCAACGCTCTGCACGGCATCCGCGAGATCGTCGAGTGGCTGCCCAAGTCCTATGCTGGCGACCATGAGGCCCGTCAGCACATGCACGAGGCTCAGTGCATCGCCGGTATCGCCTTCTCCTCGGGCCTGCTCGGCATCGTTCACTCCATGGCTCACAAGACCGGTGCTGCCTTCGAGAACGGCCACATCATCCACGGTGCTGCTAACGCCATGTACCTGGGCAAGGTCATCCAGTGGAACTCCAAGGATCCCCGTGCTGCCGAGCGTTATGCTTACGTGGCCAAGGAGATCCTGCACCTTCCCGGCGAGACCAACGAGGAGCTCATCGCCGCGCTCGTCCAGAAGATTCGCGACCTCAACGACCAGCTCAACATTCCGCAGTCCATCAAGGATTACGCGAATGGTGGCGTGAAGGTCGACGCCGAGAACCCGCAGATGGTTTCCGAGGAGGAGTTCCTCGCCAAGCTGCCCGAGATCGCCGCGAACGCCGAGCAGGACGCCTGCACGCCCGAGAACCCGCGTGAGACCAAGGCTGCCGACTTCGAGAAGATTCTCAAGGCCTGCTACTACGACACCGACATCGATTTCTAATCGACTCTTGTTATCGTAACGAGGGGCTCCGCACGTATCTGTACGGAGCCCCTTTCTTTTTTCTTTTAGTGAATAGGATAAAAATGGCTGCAATTTTCAATAGCCCCAGCAAGTACATCCAGGGTCCGGACGAGCTCGCCAAGCTCGGCTCCTATGTCGAGCCGCTCGGCGCTAAGGCCCTCGTCATCGTGACGCCTTCGGGCAAGAAGCGCGTCGGTGCCAAGATCGAGGGCGGCTTTGCCGAGGCTAAGGCCGAGCTGCTGTTTGAGGACTTTAACGGCGAGTGCTCCAAGGGCGAGGTCGATCGCCTGGTTGCGCTCGCTCGCGACAACGGTTGCGACATCATCGTCGGCGTCGGTGGCGGCAAGATCCTCGACACCGCGAAGGCCGTTGCCTATTACCTGGAATCCCCGGTTATCATTTGCCCCACCATTGCTTCGACCGATGCCCCGTGCTCGGCGCTTTCGGTGCTCTATACCGACGACGGCCAGTTCGACAAGTACCTCTTCCTGAAGGCAAACCCCAACATTGTCCTTATGGATACGACGGTTATCGCGGCGAGCCCGGTGCGCCTGACGGTTTCCGGTATGGGCGATGCGCTCGCAACCTACTTTGAGGCCCAGGCGACGCATGATGCCGACGGTGGTACTTGTGCCGGCGGCAAAGGCGGAATGGCCGGCCTGGCGCTCGCCAAGCTCTGCTACGAGACGCTTATGGCCGATGGCGTCAAGGCCAAGGTTGCGCTGGAGAAGGGTGCGCTCACGCCTGCCGTCGAGCACATCATTGAGGCCAACACGCTGCTTTCGGGCATTGGCTTTGAGAGCTCGGGCCTCGCTGCTGCTCATGCCATCCACAATGGCCTGACGATGCTGCCCGAGTGCCACAGCATGTATCACGGCGAGAAGGTCGCCTTTGGCACTATCGTCCAGCTGGTACTCGAGGATGCTCCGACTGAGAAGCTTGAGGAAGTCTTGGGCTTCTGCATTGAGCTGGGCCTGCCGGTCACGATGAAGGAGCTGGGCGTTGCCGAGGTTACGCGCGAGAAGGCCATGATTGTTGCCGAGGCCGCGTGCGCGCCCGAGGACACCATGTGCAACATGCCGTTTGAGGTGACGCCCGAGATGGTCGCAAACGCCATCCTGGGTGCCGACGCGCTGGGCCACTACTATCTCATGGATGAGTAAATCAAGCTAAGGAAGGGGCAAAGCCAGCAGATGGCTTTGCCCCTTTTTGCTATGGTGCAAAGGGGTTAGGTTGCTTTGCACCAATTGTTGTTGATGAAAGGGCGGATTCTCGTATGGCGCTTCCCATGGTTTATGGCGGTCCCGGTCGGTATGTTCAGGGGCCGGGCGAACTGTCGCGTCAAGGCAGGTATTTGTCATGGTTGGGCTGCGCTGCCTATGTCTTGTTTGACCAGGGCACCGAGGATCGGCTGTGCAAGCAGATCGTCGATGGATTTCTGGACGACGATCTAAGCGAGCCGTTCTTTAAGATCTATAACGGTCCTTGTACGGAAGAGGCCGTTGTCGAAATGGCTAAGGAAGCCCAGGCCGAGTATTGCGACATGGTGGTGGGTATTGGCAGCGGCAAGATGCTCGATATCGCCAAGGCCGTTGCGTTTTATGCCGAGTTGCCGTTGTGCGTATGCCCCACGGCGGCTTCGATGGATGGTCCGTGCAGCGCGATTTCGGTGCTGTATCACGAGGATGGGTCGTTCGACCGCTACCTGATGCTCGAGAAGAATCCAGACCTGGTCGTGGTCGATACCAACGTGGTCGCGGCGGCCCCACTGCGTATGACGGTCGCTGGTATGGGCGATGCGCTGGCAACGTATTTTGAGGCGCGTTCGTGCGCTGCGGCGCACGGCGCCAACGAGCACGGTGGCGCGCCGGGACACTTGGCCTTGGTTGCGGCTCGTGCCTGCTATGACACACTCATGGAGTGCGGCGTCGCTGCCAAGCGCGATCTCAAAAAGGGCCGTACATCGCCAGCGGTTGAGCGCCTGATCGAGTGCAATATTCTGCTCTCGGGTGTTGGCTTTGAGAGTGGTGGCCTAGCGCTTGCCCATGCCATAGCCAACGGCCTGACGATTCTGCCCGAGTGCAAGGCCATGCATGGTGAGGCCGTGGCATTTGGCCTGGTGGTGCAGCTGCGCCTGGAGCGTGCGCCCGAGCTTAATCAGGTGCTCGAGTTTTGCCAGCGCGTCGGTCTGCCGACGACGCTCGAGGAGCTGGGCCTTGACGAGATTTCCGATGCCGACCTGATGAGCGTTGCAGATGCGGCCTTTAGAAACGAACGCAATATGGCTAACGAACAGGCCAAGGTGACCAGACAAAAGCTCGTGCAGCTCATGCGCGAGGCATAGCTAGGCGCTTGATCGACCTTGTGCAATCGAGGCGGCGATAGGCATAGGCTATTTGCCTCAAAGGTGCGCCGCGTGTAATTTGCCCGAGGCGTGGGCCGATAGCGTATCATTATCTCTTGCTTGTTTGCACTGCTCAGGGAGGGGCCGCGCATGGCGCAGGAACACGATCTGTTTGATGACATTATCGAGATCAGCAAGGGTTTCGACTTTCTTAAAAACCCGCTTGGCGGCGTGACCGATGCACTCGATCCGTCGGCGCCGCAGTGGAATCCTGCCGACTACAAGGAGCGCCCGCGCGGCAACACCATTCCGTGCTTGACCTGCAAAAACGAAAAGAGCGGTTGCACCGCGTGCATGGACGTGTGCCCGGTCAACGCTATCGAGGTCGAGGAAGACGCCATCGAGATCCTCGACTCCTGTCGCAAGTGCGGCCTGTGCGCCGCTGCCTGTCCGACCGAGGCGATCATCTCGCCGCGCCTGGCGCCTAAAAACCTGTATGACGATATCGTCTCCGCTGCTACGAGCCACGAGACCGCCTACGTCACCTGCACACGCGCCCTCAAGCGCATGCCGCGCGAAAACGAGGTCGTCGTTGCCTGCGTGGGCGATATTACGGCCGAGACCTGGTTCTCGGTACTGGCGGACTATCCCAACGTGAGCGTCTACCTGCCACTGGGCGTGTGCGATAAGTGCCGCAACACCGGTGGCGAGGACATTCTGGGCGAGGCCATTGCTACCGCCGAGGAGTGGGCGGGTACGGGCATGGGCCTGGAGGTCGACCCCAAGAGCCTCAAATGCCATAAGCGCCGCGAGTACGAGCGCAAGGAGTACATGGAAAAGATTGCCCGTACCACGGGCCTGACGGTGACCAAGCTCAATCCGGCGACGGCGGCACTGGCCTCGGTGACGCAGAAGTTGAAGGCTCACCGTCACCAGATCACGCAGCTCGAGCGCACGCTCAACACCATGTGCGGCACCACGACGACCAAGCGTCGCCGTTCGCTCACGCACGGGCGGCAGCTGGTGCTCTCGACATTGCAAAACCATCCCGAGCTTGCCCAGAACATGCAGGTGAGCACGCCGGAATGCGATTTTGACAAGTGCACGTCGTGCGGCGAGTGCGTCAATGTATGCCCCACGTTCGCCTGCGATTTGGTAGGAAGCGGCCGCTTTGCGTTGGAGTCCACGTATTGCTTGGGCTGCGGCGCCTGCGTCAAGGTGTGCCCCGAGCATGCGCTCAAGCTGGTCGAGCACGATGCGTCCAATCTGGTCGTTGTCGACCCCGAGGCCGAGGAAAAGGCCGCTCAGAAGGCCAAGGCCCACGAAGAGGCCCAGAAGGTCAAGGCCGAGGCAAAGGCCAAGCTGGACAAGATGCTCGACCAGGTGGAAAAGCTCGCGGACTAGCTAAAAGAGCGTAAATGATGGCCGGTGGGACAGGTGCTGCCCCGCCGGCCAAAAAAGTTGCGGTGGAATAGTTCCCGTCTTGCCCTTAAGCTGGCCATTCTAGGAACTATTCCACCGCAACTAATAGATGGTTAGCTCATGCTGCTCTGATGGGTCTCGCTGCCGTTATTGCGGCGGGTGACCGTTTCGTGGAGTAAAAAGAAGCTGGGAACCTGCTTTGTCTCGGTGTATTCCATAAGGATGCCGTCGGCGTTGTAGGTCTGCCCGCGTACAACAGCGAGTGCGTTAAAGTCGTCGAGATCGAGCACGCGTGCATCCTCGGGCGTGGGATGCTCAATCGTTACATCGCGTTTGCCCGTGGCAATCTTAATGCCAAGGTCTTCTTCGAGGTAACGATAGATCGAATCGTTGACAATCTCGGGTGTCAGTCCCGGTACCTGTGAGCTTAGGTAATAGGAGTCGTCGGAGCACACGGCATGTCCGTTTGCATAACGGATGCGTTTGGCGCGCGTGAGCTCGCAGCCTTCGGGAAACCCGGTAATCCTGGAGAGTGCCTTGCTACAGACGAGGAGCTCAAAGACAGTGGTAACCGTTTTGAGCTCAAAGCCTCGGCTGGCTGCGATTTCCTTAAAGGTCTCGAGTCCGCCGCCGCCACGACTCGTCTCGTCTCTGATGTTGCGAATGACGCGCATGCCTTTGCCTTGCTGGGGGAGCACGTAACCATCTGCCGCAAGCATCGAGATGGCGCGACGGACCGTCATGCGCGAACAGTCAAACAGCTGCGTGAGCTCAGTCTCCGAAGGCAGATAACTCTGATAGGCGTATGTGCCGTCGTCAATCGACTGCTTCACGTTGTCATAAATAGTTTGGAAGATGGCTCGCGCCATGACGGTCTCCTAGAGCTGGGTGCGCGAGCGGTGGATGAGGGCCGCCCGCGCAGGTGTCAAGTTATTTACTTGCTGGGGTCGATTATATATTTGCCCATGGCACGCAGGGCCGGGTCTGACAGGATGGCGCCGAGTTCGTCGAGGGAAGCCACCTTGGCGACCATCGAGGATACGTCGAGCCTGCCAGAGTCGATGAGCTCGAGCGCGCGACGCTGTGTGTAAGGGTTGATGTAGGACGAGGTGAGCACGAGCTCCTTCTGGAAGACCTCGAAGGGCTTGACGGTGATTGTCTCATCGGGCTTGGTGAGACCGAACATCATGACCGTAGCCTTGTGGCCGGCGATCTGGATGGCCTGCTCGATGGTGACGGGCTTGCCAACACACTCGATAACGACATCGACGTTGCCGACGCCCTCCTGCTTCAGGCGGGCCAGGACGTCCTCGTGGATGGAATCAATTGCCAGGTCGGCGCCGAGTTTGAGCGCAACCTCGCGCTTGCCTTCGACAGGCTCAAGCAAGACAACCTTGGTGGCGCCGGCGTTTTTGGCGAGCTGCATCATGAGCAGACCGATCATGCCACCGCCGATAACGACAACTGTGCTGCCGGGCTTGATGTTGCACATATCGATGCCGTGCAGGCAGCAGGCGACGGGTTCGGTCATAGCACCCTGCTCAAAGCTGGTGTGATCGCCCAACTTGTAGACTTGCTGCATATCGACGGAGCAGTACTCGGCAAAGCCGCCGTTAACGGTGGTGCCGTAACCGGTCATATGCTCGCAGTAGTGGTTGATTCCGTCGCGGCAGGGTTCGCAGCAGCCGCAGGGATGGTTTGGGTCGATGCACACGCGATCGCCTGGTTTAAAGCCAGCGACGTCGCTGCCCACGGCCTCGACAACGCCCGCAAACTCATGACCAAGGATCGTGGGCGGGGTAACGTCGGCTGCACCCTTGTCGCCTTCATAGATATGCACGTCGGTACCGCAGACGCCGCAAGCTTTGACGTTGATCAGGACGTCGCGCCTGCCCACGGCCGGCTTTGCCGATTCCTCGACTCTGAGGTCGTGCTTTCCATAGAAGACCGCGCTTTTCATGGTGACTCCTTAACGTGGCGGTGAATGTTGTAATGAAGTATAGGCATGTCTATAGATATAGACAAGCACATCTAGACAAGTAGAAAAGAAATTTAAAATGCAGCCATCAACTATGTCAGATTTAGCAGGCGAAATACTGGACATATACCGTTTACGGCCAATAATCGACCGTTTACCGACCGTAGTCTTTACGCTAACTTGTCTAGATAAGTGATGTGATAAAACGTAAGTGCAAGAAGTCAGGGAAGCGGGCCCACCCGTCCTATTGCACGAGGTACACGCAAACGGCGCGTCTGCGGTCTCGAGTGAAGCCAAAACCGCAGCGCTCCGAATGAAGAGAGGGGGATTCCCCGTCATGATGCAAAAGATACAACGTTTCGGCGGTGCAATGTACACGCCTGCAATTCTTTTCGCATTTTCCGGAATCGTCGTCGGCCCGGGTACGTTGTTTACCACCGAGGCGATCTTTGGCGAGATGGCCACTGCGGGCCATCTTTGGTTTGATTGCTGGAATGTGCTGCTCCAGGGTGGTTGGACGCTCTTTAACCAGATGCCGTTGCTGTTTTGCGTAGCGTTGCCAATCTCGCTCGCGAACAAGCAGAACGCTCGCTGCTGCATGGAGGCTTTGGCCATCTACCTTACCTTCAACTACTTTGTAAGCACAATCTTGGGGCAGTGGGGCCCTGTCTTTGGCGTCGATTACTCTGTCGAGGCGGGCAGCGGTACTGGTCTTGCCACTATCGCAAGCATCAAAACGCTTGATATGGGCATCATGGGCGCGCTCATTATCTCTGGTATCGCCACGATGCTGCATAACAAGTTCTTCGATACCGAGCTCCCCGAGTGGTTGGGCGTGTTCTCGGGCTCCGTGTTCATCTATATGATCGGTTTCTTCGTTATGGTTCCGGTCGCTCTTATCGCCTGCCTGGTATGGCCGCATGTTCAGGCTGCTATCTCTGCCTTCCAGGGATTCATCCTTTCCGCCGGTACGTTTGGCGTGGGTGTCTTTGCTTTCTTCGAGCGCGTGCTGATTCCTACAGGCCTGCACCACTTTATCTATACGCCGTTCTATTACGACAACGCGGCGGTCAACGGCGGCATCTTTGCTGCTTGGGCCAACATCCTGCCCCAACTGGCTGCCGATCCGAGCATTGCTCTTAAGGATGCCGCACCCTGGGCTGCCTATACCTGCCCTGGTTGGACTAAGGTCTTCGGCTCGCTTGGCGTTGCCATTGCGTTTTATATGACCGCCAAACCCGAGCGCAAGCAGCGCGTCAAGGCTCTGCTCATTCCCGTCACCCTTACCGCTATGCTTTGCGGTATTACCGAGCCGCTTGACTTCACCTTCCTGTTCATCGCGCCCGGCCTGTTCGTCGTCCACTGCGTGCTCGGAGCGCTCGGCTGCATGGCTCAAAACCTCCTTGGCGTCGTGGGCATCTTCGACGGCGGCATCATCTCGATGCTCTCGTGGGACTGGCTGCCCCTTTGGGCCGCACACGGTCTGCAGTACGCCATCTCCATCCTTGTCGGTCTGTGCTTTACCGCTCTTTGGGTTGTGGTCTTCCGTTTCCTGATCGTCAAGTTCGACTTTAAGACCCCCGGTCGCGAGGATGACGATGTTGAGGTCGAGCTCAAGTCCAAGGCCGACTACAAGCAAAAGCAGGGCGGTGCTGCTGCTGGCAAATCGGTCGCCCAGAGTAAAGATGATGAGCGCTTGGTGCTTGCCGAGAACATCCTCGATCTGCTCGGTGGCGCGGATAACATCATCGATGTAACTAACTGCGCTACCCGTCTGCGCGTTAACGTCAAGGACAAGGGCGTCGTTGCACCCGAGGCTTCCTTCAAGGCGATCGGTACGCATGGCTTGGTGGTCCAAGGCCAGTCAATCCAGGTCATCATCGGCCTTACCGTCCCGCAGGTTCGCGAGAAGTTCGAGAGTCTTCTGAAGTACGAGAGTCTTCTGTAAACCATCGTCCATCGAAACAATCGGCCTTGCAGAGCCGGTATGCACCGCAAGGCCGATTCTAGAGATAAAAAACTCCACTTCTAGGTGACAATTCCAAACCGTACAGGCCGCGTGCGGGGATGGATTGAGCAAGCGGCCAGAATGAGGAGGACATCATGTCCAAGAAAAACTATGCCGTGACCATTGCCGGCGGTGGCTCTACCTTCACTCCGGGCATCGCTCTGATGCTGCTTGAGGAGCGCGACCGCTTCCCGGTCAACAAGGTGACCTTCTACGACAACAACGCCGAGCGCCAGGAGACCGTGGCCAAGGCCTGCGAGATCTACTTCCACGAGAACGCCCCCGAGGTTGAGTTCAGCTACACCACCGATCCCGAGACCGCATTCACCGGGACCGACTTCGTGCTTGCTCACATCCGCGTTGGTCTGTACGCCATGCGCGAGCTCGACGAGAAGATTCCTCTCAAGTACGGCTGCGTTGGCCAAGAGACCTGCGGTGCCGGCGGTATCGCCTACGGCATGCGCTCCATCGGTGGTGTCATCGAGATCCTCGACTACATGGAGAAGTACAGCCCCAACGCCTGGATGCTCAACTACTCCAACCCCGCGGCCATCGTCGCCGAGGCCTGCCGCGTGCTGCGCCCCAACAGTCGCATCATCAACATCTGCGACATGCCGATCGACCTCATGGACAAGATGAGCCGTATGTGCGGCATCAAGGATCGTCGCGAGCTGCAGTATAGCTACTACGGCCTCAACCACTTTGGTTGGTGGAGCAAGATCTACGACAAGGACGGCAACGACCTCATGCCGCAGATTAAGGAGCACATGGCTAAGAACGGCTACCTGGACGGCATCGAGCACGAGGCCGGTAAGGAGCAGCATGTCGAGGAGAGCTGGATTCACACCTTCGGCAAGGCCAAGGATGTCTATGCTGTCGACCCCGAGACGATTCCCAATACCTACCTCAAGTATTACCTGTACCCGGACTATGTCGTCGAGACGTCTGACCCCAATTACACTCGCGCCAATGAGGTTATGGACGGCCGCGAGAAGAAGGTCTTTGGCGCTTGCCGCGACATCATCGCCAAGGGTACTGCCAAGGACGGCGGCTTTGAGCCCGACGTACACGCCAACTACATCGTCGACCTTGCCTGCGCGCTGGCCGAGAACACGCTCGAGCGCTTCCTGCTGATTGTCCCCAACGATGGTGCTGTGCCCAACTTCGACCCGACGGCCATGGTCGAGGTGCCTTGCATCGTTGGCTCCAACGGCTTTGAGAAGATCTGCCAGGGCCCGATCCCGCAGTTCCAGAAGGGCCTGATGGAGCAGCAGGTTTCCGTCGAGAAGCTCGTTGTCCAGGCTTGGGTCGAGGGCAGCTACCAGAAGCTCTGGCAGGCGCTCACGCTCTCCAAGACCATTCCTTCGGCAAGCGTTGCCAAGCAGATCCTGGACGAGCTTATCGAGGCCAACAAGGATTTCTGGCCTGAGCTTAAGTAAAGACTGCTGTCTCGAACCCTCACGCATCTCTGCTTCATTTGCGCCGCCGCGGTGTCCGGATTCGCCCGGATGCTGCGGCGGCGCTATACTTATACGGTTTGAAGTACCTGTACCAAAAGGAGCTGTCGTGTCCCTTTCCATCGGTATCGTGGGCCTGCCCAACGTGGGCAAGTCGACGCTGTTCACCGCGCTTACCAAAAAGACCGGCCTTGCCGCCAACTACCCGTTTGCCACGATCGACCCCAACGTGGGTATCGTCGATGTGCCCGATAGCCGCCTGCAAAAGCTCGCCGACATCGTTAGCCCCGGCCGCATTGTGCCGGCGACGGTCGAGTTTGTCGACATCGCTGGCCTGGTGAAGGGTGCCAACGAGGGCGAGGGCCTGGGCAACCAGTTCTTGGCAAACATCCGCGAGACCGACGCCATCTGCGAGGTCGTGCGCTACTTTAAGGACCCCAACGTCATGCGTGAGGTGGGCCGCACGGGCGAGTTCGTCGATCCCGCCGGCGATGCCGACACCATCATGACCGAGCTCATCCTGGCCGACATGGGCACGCTCGAGAAGCAGCTGCCCAAGCTCGAGAAGGAGGCCAAGCGCGACAAGGAGCTCATGCCCAAGTTTGAGGTCGCCAAGCGCCTGCTTGCCTGGCTCAACGAGGGCAAGCGCGCCGCGTCCATGGAGATGACCGACGAGGAGCGCGCCGCTGCCAAGGGCTTGTTCCTGCTCACCATGAAGCCCATCCTGTATGTGGCCAACGTGGACGAGGATATGCTCAACGACGATCTGGCGCCCATCGATGGTGCCAAGCCGCTGCCCATCTGCGCCAAGATCGAGGCTGAGCTTTCCGAGCTCGATCCCGAGGATGCGGCCGACTACCTGGAGAGCCTGGGCCTGGAACAGCCCGGCCTAGACGTGCTCGCGCAGGCCGCCTACAAGCTGCTCGGCCTGCAGTCGTTCTTTACGGCTGGCGAGATGGAGGTCAAGGCCTGGACGGTTCGCCAAGGCGCGACTGCCCCGCAGGCTGCCGGCGTCATCCACACCGACTTTGAGCGCGGCTTTATTAAGGCCGAGGTCATTGGCTACGACGACTACATCGAGCTCGGCGGCGAGCAGGGCGCCAAGGCCGCCGGCAAGTTGCGTATTGAGGGCAAGGACTATGTCATGGCCGATGGCGACGTCGTGCACTTCCGCTTTAACGTGTAAGGACGACGCGCATGTTTAAATATGGCAAAAAAGCTGGCTACATGGGTATTGCGCTGCTCGTACTTGCGGTGATTCCGCTGGTGGTTGCAGCGTGTGTTATCCCCAACATTGGCCCCGAGGTGGCAACGAAGTTTAACGCCGCCGGCGAGGTGACGCGCTGGGGCAAGAGCTACGAGCTGCTGGCACTGCCGGTGCTCAACCTGCTGCTGAGCGTGGCGACGTACTTTACGGCGGGACGCCAGGCAAAAAACAACGAGGGCTCCGCTGTGATGGCACGTCTTACGTGCGAGCGCTACCTGCGTAACGGCTGCATCACGGGCGTGTTCCTCAACGTAATCAACGTCTACTTTATGTATTCGGCGATTACTGGAACGGGCTTTGGCTTTGGTTTCTAGCTTGTCCTTTTAGGCAACGAGCCTGCATGCATATTCAATGGCTGCTGCGAGGCCGCCGCTCGATCGTGGTTTAAAGACCATGTCGGCGGCGGCCTCGTTTTCGTATCCGGCACCGCGAAGGGCGAGTGCGATGCCGGCTTCCAGGAGAAGGGGCAGACCGCGTTGGCTGGTTGCGATTACGGCAGCCTGATTGAGCGAGCAGCTGTGCGCTTGGCATTGGATGGCAAGTTCACCTTGCGCCGGGCAAGGGACCAGAACAGCGGCGACGCGACTTGATAGCAATGCAAATGCTGTGCGCTCATCGGGCGAAAGGCATTCTGCTTCAACGACGACGAGCTTGGGCGGTGCGCTGTTTGTGCGAAGCGTGGCTCGGTACATGCGGACCGAAGAACCCGACATAGAAAACTCCTGTGTATTCGGCAAAACGTAAACTATAGTTTACGTTTATGTTCGGCTCCATTTCAAACTCGGCTGCATGGACGAACGTGCGAAACAGATTCTTGGCAGGCGGGTCGAAGAGACACGCAGGGACCTTGGTATCTCCAAGGTTGATTTTTGTGTGGCGACAGGAATCAGCCGACCCTACCTCGACCGAATCGAAGATGGGACGGCAAATTTCACGCTCAAGGTTCTATTTAAGATCGCGCCCGCACTCGGCATGACGGTGTCAGAACTTCTCGAGGGCATCGAATAGGGCGTTCCCCCGCTGTATTTGACGCTCTTTGGGCGGGTCCCCCTGGTTGCGATGTGCAAAATCGCGAGTATTCAGCACCAGTTCGGCCGTAGATGGTAGCTCGAGCGGCTGGCTTTGCCTTTTTGACAGTAGATAATCCACACGCTAAATAAAAATGAGGAATAAATATTTACTAGACGGACCCTTCGTCCTAAAAGTTCGTCTAACAATCGGCCGATTCTATGCCTCCGGAGGAGAAATTGCAGAATACTCCGATTTTTGCACGGCCTGAGGGGGACCACCTGTCGTTTAAGGCTGCGATAAGTGGAGCTGCCTTAGGGATTATGCCATCGGGACGCGGTCGTGGTTGACTTGGCTGTAGAACAGGCGCTGGATTTCGGCGGCATCGCGTGACTGGCCGAGTGCCCACATGGTCTTGGCCACGAGCGTCTCGGTGGTCATGTCGTCGCCGCGCAGAATACCCGGATGATCGGCGTAAGCGCGGCCGACCTCATAAACGCCCAGATCGAGGCCCTCTTCGGGGACCTGCGTGGTCATAACGACGGTGCGGCCCGAATCGACCCAGCGAAAAATTGCCTCTTGGAACGACTCGCCCGACTCACCAAACTCGGGAATACCGCCAATGCCAAAAGTCTCCAGGATTACAGCATCGTAGCTATCGGCAAGGGCGTCGAGGATGCCCGGGTTTACGCCGGGCGTAAGCTTGAGTACAAATACGCGCGGGTCGATGCTGTCGTAGAAACGCACCGGGTTTTCGCCCTGATGCGTGCCGTGAAGTCCATTGCGCACGATGCGGTCATTGCGGATGTAGGCAATGGGCGGATAGTTGACGCTAATGAACGCGTTAAAGCTCATGGTGCGCTGCTTGCGGGCGCGCGTGCCGGCAATGGCAACGCCGCCAAACACGATCGAAACGTCGTGCGAGTGCTCGTCGAGCGCATAGAGCAGGCTCTGGTACAGATTGAGTTTGGCATCGGTAAAGGGGTTGCCCATGGGCTTTTGCGAGCCGGTGAGCACGATGGGCTTGGGGCTGTCCTGAATCAGGTAGGAAAGCGCTGCTGCGGTATAGCTCATGGTGTCGGTGCCGTGCAGAATCACGAAGCCGTCGTGGTCGGCATAACCCTCGACGATGACGTCGCGGATCTGCATCCAGTCACTGGGGCGCATATTGGTGCTGTCGATGTTCATGGGCTGCATCACGTCGAGCTCGCAGAGGCCCGAGGTCTCGGGGACGCTCTGGGCGAGCTCCTCACCGGTCAGGGCGGGGGAGAGGCCGTTGCCGTCCTCGGTTGATGCGATGGTGCCGCCCGTGGCGATGAGAAGGATGCGCTTCATGCTGGTATTCCTATCGTATTTGCCGCCGCAGAGGCGGAGTCGTTCGGCAGTATTGTGGCACAGGGCGAGGAATGTTCAAACGTATTACATCATCTGTAACGTTTGGTAACACTTCAATTGCCGTCAAATAGGGCCCAGGTCGTGCGTTTGCCGTGCACTGATGGCTGCGAGGGACGAGAAACCCCATATAACGTGTACACTATGGAAGTTATTTTTGTTCATTCGCGCGGGCGGGCACCGGCTCCCCGCCAACAAGAGAGGGATACCATGGATCAAAATGCTTCCGCAAAGGTCCTCGTACTCGACTTTGGTGCGCAGTACGGTCAGCTCATTGCCCGTCGCGTCCGCGACCTCAATGTGTATTCCGAGATTGTTCCCTGCGACATCTCGGCCGACGAGATTCGCGAGATGAACGCCTCTGCGCTCATCCTTTCCGGCGGTCCGGCTTCTGTGTATGCCGAGGACGCTCCGTCCATCGATCCTGCCATCTTTGACCTGGGCCTTCCCGTCCTGGGCTTTTGCTACGGCCATCAGATCACAGCCGTGACGCTCGGCGGCAAGGTCGGCCACTCCGAGGTGGGCGAGTACGGCCGCGCCACCATCACGCGCACGGCCGGCGCCAAGCTCTTTAACTCCACGCCCATGGAGCAGACCGTGTGGATGAGCCATCGCGACGCCGTTTCCGAGGTGCCCGAGGGCTTTACTGTTACCGCCAGCACCGACGTGTGCCCGGTCGCTGCCATGGAGTGCGTCGAGCGCAAGATCTACACCACGCAGTTCCACCCCGAGGTCAAGCACACCGAGTACGGCCAGCAGCTGCTCAAGAACTTCCTGTTTGGCATCTGCGGGCTCGAGGCCAACTGGTCCATGGACAACCTCGTGGAGACCATGACGGCGCAGTTCCGCGAGAAGGTCGGCGACGACCGCGTGATTCTCGCGCTGTCTGGCGGCGTGGACTCCTCCGTGGTGGCAGCTCTTGGCGCGCGCGCCGTGGGCAAGCAGATGACCTGCGTGTTCATCAACCACGGCCTGCTGCGCAAGGGCGAGCCCGAGCAGGT
>OLPL01000092.1_pt1 | contig 66970 bp, 52 predicted proteins | sample 1673211 | NCBI WGS metagenome assembly OLPL01 (sample SAMEA3136766, study PRJEB25190) | human gut metagenome | reverse complement strand
GCGCATTCGGCGAGATGCGTTTGCGAAAGTGGTCAATTTTAGATTAGCGCTAACAATATTCGAGCGGCTGCTCGGCCAGGGCTACGCCGGCGGCCTCACCACGGTGAAGACCTATATCGCCGCGCACCGGGACCTCGTGCCCGCGAAGAGGCGGCAGGCGGCCCCGCAGGGCTGCCGCGGCCAGCGCTTCAGGACGGCGCCCGGAGAGGCCTACCAGATGGACTGGGGCTTCGTCGCGGTCGAGCGCCCTGGCGGGGAGCGGGCGCGGATCGCCTGCTTCGCCATGGTCTGCCACCATTGCGGGGGCGCCCACGTCGAGTTCTTCCCGAACGCGCGCCAGGAGAACCTCCTCATCGGGATGCTGCACGCGTTCTCGGCGCTGGGCGTGCCCGCGACCGTGCTCACCGACAACATGAAGAGCGTGGTCGTCCGCCGCGATGCCGACGGCCGGCCCGTCTGGCAGGCCGACTACGCCGAGTTCATGGGCGTCGTCGGCTTCCGCACCAGGTTGTGCAGGCCGCGCCACCCCTATACGAAGGGCAAGGTGGAGAGGCTCGTCCGCTTCGTGAAGGGGAACTTCCTCGCGGGAAGGTCCTTCACCGACCTTGACGCCCTCAACCGGGAGGCCGCCCTCTGGTGCGCCGAGCAGGGAGGCCGCTGGCGGCGCGCGGCGGCATGCGTCCCGATGCGCGAGCACGAGGCGGCGTGCTCGACGAACACCAGGCCGCTCGAGGTCACGGCCGAGGTCGAGCGGTACCTGTGCCCGCGCCGGAAGATCTCCTTCGACGGCTTCGTGAGCTTCGAGGGGCACCGCTACGGCGTGCCCTACTGGTACGTCCGCCGCGAGTGCAGGGTGAGCCGGGAGGGGCGCGTGGTGCACATATACAGCGACGACCTCTCCCGCGAGCTCGTCGCCCACGCCGTCGGCGCCGGCGCCGACAGCTGGTGCGAGGGCCAGTGGGAGACATCGCCGGCGCAGCCCGAGGAGCTGCCGACCCAGCCGGTCGGGACCGTGGTCGAGCAGATCGCCCCGCCCAGGACGAAGCCCGGTTTCGAGAGGTTCGACTTCGGGAGGGCCGAATGATGGCGGGCGCGGGGGCGAGCCCCTACGAGCTCGCGAGCGACGCCGCGTCGAGGCTCGGGATCGCCGTCGGGGCGGAGGAGCTCGCGACCCTCGCCTCGGACCTCGACCTCGGCGACGGGGAGATGGCCGCCGTGGCCGCCACCTTCTCCTACCTTGCGGAGAAGAGGAGGCTCGCCTCCATCGAGACGCTGCTGAGGCTGAGCAGGCTGCCCAGGCGCGAGCCCAAGACCTTCGAGGGCTTCGACTTCTCCAGGATCCAGGGCCGGGACGCGGCCGCGCTGGGCAAGCTCCCGTCGCTGGCCGACCTCTACGCGCACCGCAACGTCGCCTTCGTCGGGCCCGGCGGCATAGGGAAGACGCACCTCGCGCAGGCCTACGGGCGCGAGTGCTGCATGCGGGGGCTCAAGACCTACTACATCAAGGCGACCGAGCTCAGGGACAGGTTCCAGAAGGCCGTCCAGCGGGGAAACACCTCGCGGGTCGTCTCCTCACTCGTCAAGCCGTCGTGCCTCATCGTGGACGAGGTGGGGAGATGCGTCTACGACAGGCCGTGCACCGACCTGTTCTTCGATGTCGTCGACAGGCGCTACGAGAAGGAGGGGCCGAACGCGATGGTCCTCACGAGCAACATCGCCCCGAGCGGGTGGGATGAGTTCTTCACGGGCGACGACACGCTCCTCTGCGCCCTCGACAGGCTGTTCGACAAGGCGTCGGTGTTCGTGATGCGGGGCCCGAGCTACCGCGGCAGGGAGCTTGACACCTACTCGGTGGAGGCCGTCCCCCAGGCGGTGAAGGTGAGGGGGATCCAGCCCGAGGGGATGTAGGAATGCGATAGGAAAGTCATAGATGCGGGCGTGTTGGCTAAAATGGGTCGGCCGGGATTGGTCAATCTCGGCCGACTATATTTGGCTAAATTATTCCGGCGCTAACAGCTCCAAAACACGTCTACCTCCTTAGTGTTTATATCCGAGTATAAAGAGCAGACTAGATGGTTTGGATGCTCTTTGTAGAACGAGTTTGTCAAAAAGACATTTTTAGAATTCATGCAGACTCTCCGAAAAAGAAAATGCCTCCAACCCAAAGAGATTGAAGACATCTTCTCAGTGGGCTTTCTTTTGATTTCGTTGGTCGCGCCCTACGACCAATTTCTGATTTAAGTATGCCCAAGTAATGAAGGAAATGAGTGAGGTATCGAAAATGAATTTGGCAGAATTAGGCTGAGTCAAATAACGAATGCCTCGTGTTATTTCTTACCCTTCGTTCGGAAGCAGAAGCTTGGTATATATCTGGAAGACAGTAAGAAGAAATAGGTCTTCCATGGTCTCGATTCTCTCGCCATCGAAACCCCCGGGGCACCCGTAGGCCATATTGTTGGCCTCGTCACCAGAGCCGTAGGTCGCCGCGTAGAATGCAACGGTCGACGCGAATCGGCAGGCCTCTATCTCGGGGCTCGATTCGAATTGATACTCATTTTTTAGATATGAAATAGGGGTGAAGGAAGCGTCCCTCGACTCGAAGGCCTCGGAAAGGACTTTACGGATAAGGTAATCGTACTCCAGGGTACAGCTATCAGGGGGAAGGAACGAAGAGTCCAAGCACTCAGGAAGAAGGTCAACTTGAGGTGCTGGCAGTCTCTCCCCCGCATACCTTTCGAGCCCGCGAAGCACGTATTTCCCATCATCATAAAGAACAGGTCCATCTTCTGGGAAGCGGTCACGGAGGGCGGCTTCGACTGCGGCGATGCAACGGACGAACAGGTCATCCTCTCTCCTGACCCGCAAGTCAAGATCGCAGTATTTAAGAATTAGATTCTGTACCTCCGGCACGAGACAACAGAAGTTCCGGTACATCTCACGTGAATAATAAAAAAGGTCATTGTGCATGGCGGCGACAGCGCACAGCGGAATCAAGCCTCTGTCTGAGTAATACTTCGAGATAAACTCGACCGCCTGCGCTTTATTCCCTTCGGCGTGTCTGCGTTCGTCTCTTTCGTCCTGGCGACGCTCGAATTCTTCCATGCGTTTGCTCTGGCGATACTGTTTCATGCCAATGATGGTTGTTACAAGTAAAGAGATAAACGCGCATATTAATTCAGCCCATTCGTTACACTTCACAAGATGCTCCCACAATACTTAATGGTGTTGCAATTCTATATACCAAGTAATTCTACGCATGGGACGTAGACCTCGACCGCAACAGCCGGATATACGCAAAAGAGGGGTTAGACCATACTGCTTGCGCTATAAATGAACTCAGCGAATATAAATCCGCCTTGTGCTCGACCCCGATCGTCGTATTGCGGTACTCCGTGTACTGCCGATATTGCGCTTGGGCACCGGAGCCTACATAGGTCCCGGTGCCCTTTTTGCTGCTTGTGGTCTGCCCCACTTTCTTGTTAATTCTTTTTTCTCGCGTATATTAACCCGGGTCTCGTTGTCATGATTCAGCCCATTGTTGCGTCCGCATGGCCGCCGCCTTCGATAATTGGGCGCCTATAAACAAATAAGCAAATAGCTATACCTTGTGGATGTCCCTTTCTTCCAAATGGCAGCCATCTCAACAACGACATGCGGCAGCTAGAAGTACTGTACCAAGCAGGAAAAGCGCCACGGAAGCGGCGATCCAGTTGCTGTTGCCGGTCTTGGGGAGTACTGCAGTGGTCGCGGTGGCGGTCTTGGGCCTGGAGGACGTGGACACCGTGGTCTTGGTTACTGTCGTTGTTGTCTTGGTTGTCGCGGTCGCGGGTTTCAGCGCCGGATTTGCCGTGGGCCCTGTGGTGAGCTCTCCGGCAGCGGGGTTAGCATCGGCAGGAGACTTGCTCGAGCTATCGCCAGGCACGTTGTCTCCATCGGTCGCCCCCGCCGGAGGCGTGGCCGCATCGGGCTCAATCACCACATGCGGCGCCACCGCACCGGAGGCATTCACCACGCCACTAGCACCAAAGGTCCCGCCAGCAGGCGTCACAAACCTCGCAGACACAAGCGACCCGCCCGCGCACGCAACACCGCTGTCGGCACCGGTGGCATCGAGCATGATGCATCGGCGGAAAGCCGACGGCCGGCCGCACCATCGCCAAGGCCCGCGTCCTGCAGATACACGCCGTAGGCGCGCACGCCCGCCCCGGACCCGGCGCCCGCGGCAACGACGCGCCCGCCGCCGCGCACGGCCATGTCGCCTGCGATCACGCCGGCGACCGCCTCATCCGTAATATCGGCCCCGTCCGCCCGGGCATCGACGGTGCATCCATCCACCACGAGCGCCTGCGAGACGTGGATCCCGCACTGCGAGCCCGTCGCCGTCAGGGTCCCGGTACCGCGAAGCGTCAGGTTGCCCCACACCTCCATGCCGCTCAGCGTGATGTCCGCATCGGGCGCATGCGACTCCGTCACGGAGTTTTGCCCGGCAAGCGTCAGCACCAGGTCGCCCTCGGCGCCGATGGCCTCGCCCGCGTAGCCGTTAAGCTCCAGGTGGTCGGCATCGGTCCAGGCCCAGCCGGGGCCCGACACGCCCGGCTCGTAGTACGTCGCGCCCGCGATGATGAGGCTCTCCGCGCCCGCGGCATAAGAAGGCCCGCCCAGCAAAGCGCATAGGCAGGCCATGGCAACAATCGCAATGTAATGACGGCTGGTGTAGGACTTTGCAGCAAACATACCCGCTCCGATCTTCGCAGGAGCCAATAGAATGTGCACCAGAAAATGCCCTGGTAGCAGCAGCTATTAGTTTAGCGAGATCGATGCGGGGGCAAAGAGAAATCGCGTGGGCAGTGTCCACAATTAGGCGTAAATCGTTTTGCCAGTCGGTGAAAGGAGGAATCGGCTTACGAATGCGCTACGAGAAGGAGGGACCCAACACGATAATTGTGACGAGCAGTACGCCGGTTCAGCAGTTCCTTACCACGGAACAGCTTCATGTCGAGGACCCTATGCCCAAAGAGGGACACGAGCCCGTCGGTCAGGATGCATTCGGAGGTCAACATGGCGCAGCCTGCACTGTTGTCGGTACCTGACGGTACCCATGTCGCGCCTTGCGGCGTCCCCGTTGACAGACATCGCAAACATCCAAGGTCGGAAAACGTTCGCAATCGTCTGGATCATACAGAGGCAAGTGTTGAGACTCGCTATCTTTGACGTTCGCTATGATTCCAGCTCCCCCGGCCCAACGTTATCCATTCCAGCCTCCTACAACAATCCACCGCCCTAATTACTAGACCGCCCCTCGTACAGCGCATCGCCGTACTCCCCGAACAATAGGTACGCTTTCTGGATTCTGCGCCTCTGCCTGTCCAGGGCCTCAAGTTCCTTGTTAAGGTCGAAAGCTCCAATATAAGTCTGCATTGTAATGCAATTGTCCACCGAGACCGTTTGCTCAAGCCCGCTCACCAGACTCTGCGACAAGTCATGCATGCTAGAGCCGTGCAACTCCCGGAAATGCGTCGCATCAGCGTCTTTGTAGAGATCGTCGTCAACGACATCGCACACCTTCATCCCAAGCGGAACATCAACACACTTCTTCCGGAATGCGTCATACCAGTCCCGTCTGCGTTCCTGTAGATACGAGTAGTCGCCCTTCGCGACCGTTGAGAGTTTGACACACCCACGGACAAGCCGGTCTTTGAACACGTTGGGTAGATCGCACGCTACCATGAACACCGGATGGACGTAATCCATGACCAATGTGTCCCTTAGAACCTTGTCGTCGACCCCCGCGACAATCTCCCCCCATGCCATCAACGACTTCTCGTAGCGAATCATCAGCCTGACCGAATCGAAGAGTGCATTGTTGTATTGCCGGAAGACCTCGAGGAATGTATCACCGAAGAAACCCCTCTTCACGGCATGGAGCGGAATATGCGAATCCTCCAGCACCATCCGATAGTAGAGCGCAGGGTGTCTCTCCACCAACCCGGCAGTCATTTTGGCAAAACTATCGTCATTCACCTCAGCCACTTCTTTCATCCAACGCCCCAAGCCTTCGCAAGATCCCTGTCGAAGCTCATAGGCTGCTTCTCAAGTTCAAGGACGTCAACCTGCACACGCACCGGGTACGTCGTCGCCGTGCCACTCACTATGCAGCACCCCTGCGGAAGCACGGGAATCATGCTCGCATTTGCGCTGTCGATGAACGAAACAGCTTTGCTAATCGCTCTCAGGTCCTCGTCGTTTACGAGTCTATGGATGAAGTAGTTGTGCATCTGCGAGAGAATCGTAGGCGATATGTCGGCCGGCCGTTGGCTGCACACGGTGAGGTACATGCCAAACTTGCGCCCCTCCTTGACGATTTCCTCGAACGTCTCAAGTCGGTAGTCGCGCCAGTTCTCGCTCTCGCGCTGCGACGAGTACGACAAGACGTTGTGTGCTTCGTCGATGACCAGGTGAGCACTGCTTCCACGCTCGTTTTGCCCGCGCTCCTTCTGGAACTGATAGAGCGTCTTCGCCACGACGAGCGGAACGATCTTCTTCTGCTCAAGGTTAACGTTGAGAAGCGAGATGACGGAGACATCGGATTTGAAACCGCTGATGCAAGGCTCGTAGAGCTTTGAAGCCTCCCTCAGCTCTGCCGAGTAACGCTGTATCAAGGGCGCAATATGCTCACGAGTGATCGTATGAGAGCGAACCGCCTCAATAAACCGATATCGCGCGATGAATTCCAGCAGCGCGGGCCTGTCAGAAGCCAACGATGAGTAGTCCATGCTCTCATAGCATAAATCGGAGAAAACTTCAGGCATATCGGCGGGCGAGTAAAGTAGCTTCCCACTATCGCGTTTGTGGAGCGCATTGTTGTACTTCTGATAAACCTCAATAGAGTCAATCGCCCTTTCCAGGCTGCCTACATCTACGCCGGGGACAAGTGAAAAGAGCCTTACCAAATCCTCGCGCTGCTCATCGAAAGCGGGGCCACAGCCGCAATAGTCTTCCAGAAGCTTTCTGACCATGCCGCGCAGGTAGGCACCGGGGTCGCTCATTTCCAAAATCGCCCCGGCTTTGCGAATGCACCTTTTCAAAAACGGCCGTTGCGTCTTCTCGGTCGCCTTGGCCAACATTGCCCACATGTCCACATCAAAGAAGAAGCCAGGTGGAACGGGGATTTTGGCGCCGGCTCCCGTTCTAGTGCTTGGCCCGTAGACTTCCTTGTCATGACACAATACGGCCTTTGCAGTGTACTCGCCATTAAAGTCGATGAAAACGAACTTGCTGCTCCCGCATCCGGCACGCTGCCCGAGACAGTCAGTGAAAAGTCGACACAGCGTGTTCGACTTGCCCGAGCCGGTGTTCCCAAAGATTCCAATGTGGCTCGCGAACAGCGCATTGAACGGCAGTCTCACGTCGACCCCGTCATGCCCGACCAGCTCCCCTACCCTAAAGCCCGCGCCGGTGGCTTCGACGGGCGAATTCACGGCCGCGAGCTGCTTGGGCGAGAGAAGATACGCCTTCGAACGTACCAAGGGCAGCACCTCAATGCCGCGGTTAAATCTCCCAGAGGAGAAACTGCCGAACACCGAAACGTCGACGTAGCGTTCAAGGTACGAGCCCGGCGCCTCGCGCCCATCGGCCCCTTTTGAAGCCACAGCTCTGCTTTCCTGCTGGTAGTCCCCTTCGACTACTCCGATTACATCGTCGTAGCCGCAAGGCAAACGGAGGTACCCGCCAACGGAGACGCCGCGCACGAGCTCGCCATGGTAAAAGACGCTCGCCTCGTTCGCCTGGCTGTACACCTTCACCTTGACCTTGGTGCCGCGAACATCGGTGACCTCCCCGATCAGGAGGAGGTCACCGCTCACCTCGCCACGCATCTCAGCACCTCCGTGAGCTCACCCAATCCGATCTCCTTGTCTTCCCTGGGAACAAGGAGATAGACATTGTCAGCATTGGGGAACAGGGAGCGATACCAGGCGGCGTCGTCTCTAGTGTGGCATGAAATCAGCACTATGAGCTTCGGGTTCGACCGTATGGCCCTCTTTGTGAGCTCAAGGATATGCTCGTCGGCGAACGAAAACCCGAACACCAGAAGCAGCGCGTTGTTGCGGTCAAGTTCGTTGGCGTAGATGCGCAGCAAATCGTAGTAGCTTTGCTCGAGAACGGTCTCCTCAAACTTCCGCTTGGCAGGATTCACGATACAAAGCGTTGAGTCATAGCTCTTCCCGAATGCTTGGAGCAAATCCACATCGTCAACGGAAAGGCCGGAGACAAGTTCCTTGAACAATTGTAACGACGCGGCGTTGCACGGGTCCTTCACCAACGAGGCCAGCTCAGAAACGGCAGGAAGGTCAAGAACGCCATCGTGACCCACGACGCAATCGTCCAAAGTGCTCTCGACGTTTGAGTACACAACCTCTTTGCGATCAGATTCGCCTACCCGTCGCCATGTCAACGACCCGTGCGCCTTCAGCACATTAGCAGTCGTCACCTGCGAGGTGTACTCCATGAAAAGCGATTGCTCGCACATAAGCCGGCTGAATGCAGAGGGGTCGAACCGCGGCTTTCCCCGCCCAACAAAGCCGTCGTTGAAAGGAATGCCGAGACTTTCGAGTGAGAGCTCTATCAACGGGTCGTAGTTTGTCGTGAAGAAGTTCAGGCGTTTCGGGAGGGTTGTCGTACCTCGATTCTCGATGAGCCTACACGCCGAGGCAACAAACGCTTTCTGCGGCTCAGTGGCATGCGCCTCGCGAAGGGGGTGCATAATGGATTTGAAATACTCCGCCCGCAAGAGCGCCCGTGCCGAGAGCCACATTCCCCTCTCGTTTCCCGGACAATCGCGCATGTGTTCGTCAACCGCCTGAAACCAAGATTCCCGTCCTTGTAGGACGGGAACCACACTTCCAGAGAAGCCAGAGCCCAGCAAGACATTAATATGTGCACTAGCAAAGACCTTGCGTAAGAACTTCGCGTTTTCTTCTTCGATGCGCATGTTGTCGTTATCGTCAAGGGGAACGAGTATTTCCCTCATATGACGTTCGCTCTTATGCTCCACGCAAGACCTCCTCGCCAGCTTTTGATTCAATTATATATTGCTCCTAACGCACCATCGCCGCCGCGTCTGAGATGCCGACCGACGGCGTGATTACGAGGAAAGTGAAGCACGTGGCACAGTCCATGGGCATAGGCCGCATGAGCGTTAGCTAGGTGGCAGGATGTGCTCCTCGCCCGACGACGCAGTCGCCGGGCGAGGAGCACATCCTGCCAGGCGCCCGGTTCCCCTACATCTGGCTCGACGCCATCTGCATCAAGAGCAGCGGCGAGGGCCGGGCGAAGTCGACCGCGCCCGTCACGGTCACATAGCCGGTCCAAAGAAGCGTCCGCATCTCCATCACGCCCTCCTGCTATTTCGCCTCCAATGCGCAAGGAGCTTACCAGCTTCTTCAGCAGAGACCTCGTTTCTATCATCATCGTCTCTATTCGAAGCGCAGAAAGCCGCCGCAACCAGCTGGCAGTCTTCCGGCAACTCAAAAAAGCTGCCATCTGTGCGAGCCTCAGCAAGAAGACCGTCGACCTTTGCGAACTCGACCACCTTTGCGACAGCAGTCTTATCGAATGAGAAGCTCGTTACTTCGTCGCTGCCCAGCAAGGTGTAGCGCTTCGGCCCGAACGAGAGAAAAGACGCGCACCCCGCCCCGTCTGCATTGGCAATCCTTTTCGCATAAGCCATGAATTCATTGGGTTTACGCTCTTTGAGCAAGATCAACGCATAATGACACTCATCGTCTAGGAACAGGTTCCTCGCGGCGGCGTCCTCGCCCACCCTGGCGCAAACGGCATCGGAAAGCTCGAAAATGTCGCCTTCGGGCAAAAGCGTCTTGCAGCCACCGTTTCCCCCGTCATTCAGGCTGTTCAGCTGCGATATCAAGAAAGGCACGAGCGGATAGACAATTCTACCCTTGCTCTCGTCCACCGACGCTCGCAGAATCTCGTCAGACTTAGCAGGCCCCAACTGTTTGAACAGCAACTCGATGAGTCTGAGGAGTTCCAGGTCGGCACTCGTCGAGGCCAAAGGGGCGTATCTCTTTTCCTTACTCAGACCCAAGGCCAAAAGGTACGCCTTGGTGACGATTTCGGCACGTCCTTCCTCCAACGTCGATACACGGGCCCTCATAGCCGATACAAAGTCGATCATACTCCCCGCTTCGGCGTGCCTGCGCAGGTCATCGAGCAACACACCGCCATCGCTCACATTCAACGCATCCTGTACCTCGTGAACATCGATTCCGTCCGGCATGTTCGAATGGAAGTATTGATCGAAGGAATCGGCCCGCCAGATAGCGTTCAAGCTCTCCCTCGAGTAAGAGACGCAATGACTCATGCCAGTTTTATTTGCCACCCGCGGGAAAAGCCTGCAGACGGCCTCGACCGCCCACTTGGCTTCAGATCTCGGGACTATCCTAGAAATCAGCTCCTCCAAATTGGCGAGGTTGTCTTTTGGATCCATGTTATTCATATATAACGACGATCCGATTGTGCCGCAAAGGAGGTCCTTGTGCACGCGAATCCAATCAACGAGTTTTGGCACCTTGAGTTCCAGTACCGCCAAGGCGACGACGTCCTCGAAGCAGCAGAATCGCGGCAGGATGCTCAACTTCGCCTTTAACGCGTTCGTGAACCGTCGAACCTCCCTTATGGTGAAGAACCGATTGTTCAGAAACGTCAGGCGGACGCCGTTCCACCTCTTGTCGTCGAGGTCCTCCAGCCTGTATGCAAACGACTTGAAAATCGCATTGATGTCCTTGAGAAGCACCCGCTCCAAATCGCCCGATGAAATGGACGGCAGGTGCACAGGGACTTGGACCACCTTCTCCAGATATTCGGCGCCATCGCAATTCTGGACTTCACTCAAAGCCCGCGTAACCACCTCCTCATCGAATGAAAGAAGGTAGTTTATCTTCGGAAGCTTCGCCAGGGAGGCGACGAGCTGAAACACCATACGCACCTGATCGTTCGGCAGCCGATCAATGTCGTCGATGATCACTACGACCCGCCCATCGAACTTGAGGAGCTCCTCCTCAAGTCTCTGTTTCTTCGAAGAGACGCTTCCCGCCCTTTCTGCGGATTTCCTCAACCTGCTCGCCAAACGTTTGCCGAAGGCAGGCACAGCAACGCCTGCAAGCGGCGCGCCCGCCAAACTGGCAGCGGCACCGGCGGTAATCAACAAGGCTTCAGAATATGCCGCGAAAGCATTGAGCACCTCGGGGCGCTTACCGCACAGCTTGCCGAATAACTTGCCGAATAGCGTGCGCCGCCCATGTACATCTTTATCAAGCGCACTCCCGACTTCCTTAAGAAACTGAGCGAGCAGCTGCTCGGACGTGAGGTAATTCCAGGGCTCAAAACGGACGACAGAGACGCCCGCCTTGCCGTCATCGTCTTTTCGGGAGAGCGCATTTTCAACGAGGTTTATAACCGAAGTCTTGCCTGATCCCCAAGGCCCATACAAACCAATGACAAGGGACTCGGGACCAGCTGCGGATTTCAGAATATCTGCCAGCCTCTCAGCGAAAGGGGTCCTTCCGATAAGATCTTGCTCCCTCGCCTTGATTGGTGTATCCGTGGCAAGAGATAGGTTGGATTTATCCAAGGCCACTACCTCCCCAGTTCGTAGCTGCGCACGGCGGCCTCAGAAAGCCGCATTTTCTCTGTCAGGTTGAGCTGCGTCATTCCCAGCTCCTGGCAACTTCGTCTGTTCTTTGTTCCGAAGCCAGCTCCCACAAAACACATCTCGTCGTCTGCTGCCGTATCCGTTAGAAAACTATCTTATTAAAGTCGATGGAATATCCCATGGACTTGAGTTCTTTCAAGAGGCCGAACTCCCAATTGTCTGATCCGGTATATACGACACCCTGTAGATCGGAGGGAATCTCTATACCTTTGTCAACGAGAATTGCAACGTTTTCTCTACCAAGCCGACCAATAAAGTATCCGGCTTCAAATACAACATTCTGTCTAGCCCTGGGCTTTGCCGACTGTTCTGCCTGGGCCCTTCCTTCGTCGTCCGCCGTAAAAAGGCATACCGCTCCTGCTGCATCGCCTTCAATTTCCAGCTTTTCGATGATTGTCTTGCCCTGATTTGACTGCTCGTTCAGGATTACCGCCGTCAGGCCCTGCCTTTCGATGATTCTCGCGACCCTTTCTCTAAGCTCTCCGTTGTGGCCATGAACGATAAATACCTTCGAATAATCTCCGACATTTGCAGTCGATCCGGTTTCCCCTTCGGCTGAAAACTCATCAAGGTATGTCTCCAGCACAGCTTTTGCTTTGCGCAGGCCGTCCGCACAGGCATCAACGAAAGCCGATTCGGGCGTGCTGGAGGCGAAAATAGACAACGAGTAGCGGATTTTGTTAAAGCTATTAAATTCGTAGCTGTCTTCTCCAAATCGCCTAATTAAAAGCCTGTCCGCCTTTGTCTTCCACGCTTTAAAATCAGGCGAACTAGAGCTGATGTATTTCTTTGAAAGTTCGTCTGCTGTTTCGCACAACTGCAGCAAAATTTCAAAATCAGACATTAAGCCTTCTTTCTACAACCAATAACAGAGCTAAGAATCATCTTATTCCAATGAGCAGCCAAATCTCTTTACCGTTTCCTCGGTGCCCCTATCGGAGATGGACTTGCCCATTGCGAACTCAATAGCGTCCAGCAAAGCCATGGCACCAGCTTTGAAATAGGCATCAAAGTCATCATTAATGAACGCATTCCAGTCAATGAGATTCGATTCGATGACGGAGTTCACCCTGTTCGATGACAACTTTCTTAACGTATTCCGCTGAGCAGACGCTGGGGGTCAAGCCTCCAATTTCTCTGTCCGATTCAGGCAGCAGAGGCATCTTGTTGATGACCGAGCTCCACTTATGCCTTTCGTATCCCGTTTTTTCGCAGTGGCTTTTGCGGGAAGCTGGATATCTGGGGCGGTTTCCATGCTGTTCACGATATCGATAGAGACGCCACGCATTAAATCGAGCCCCTTCCCCTTATAGAGGAGAGCCATGATTCTCTTATAGGCTGCCGATTGCCTCGACTGGAGTCGCAGGGGTCGGGTTGACTGAAAATGAGCAGTGTTCACGGTTCGCATCTCGAATTTCGCATCTTCAAGCTGGCATTCACATCCTCTATGTCATAGCGATAGCGGGTCTCGTTTGGGCCGCCATGCATCTCTCCAAAGATTCCACGCCAGAACCGACGAGTAACGTATTTTGGCTCTTTAGGTCTTTGAGTCTTACGAAAGGGCAACCATCGATCATCCTATATTATTCGGAGTTAGATTTATCGCCCCACGACGCTAAGCTGGTGACCATCCAGTGCCTTTTGATATCGATATAGACATCGCCAATCTGATTGTCCAAGCATTCATCGGACTCGTTACCTTGGGGGCCTTGATTGCTGCACTCTGGCAAAGTAACCAGAGCAAAAAGAACAGGGAGGACGACATCAAGCGGCATCAGCCATCCCGCATATCGGCATGGTACGAAGGGGATCGAAACCGAACTGATCAGCCCGAGGACAATCGGTTCGTCTGGCAATTCGTCGTGCTTCGAAACGAAAGCGAGTCCCCCGTCTACGACGTAATCGTCACCTGCGTCGGGATTAGCGGGGCCGGCCCCTCTTTCAAAGGTGAGGATAACCGCCCCGCTTATCCCAACCGCGTCTGCGTCGGCACGCTTCCTCCTGGAGCATGGTGCATATGGCTCCCGACGGAAGGGCACGGAATGGGAGTACGCACGGCACCCGAAACGGCTTTCACCGACGCAAGCGGAACTTCATGGGTTCGGCGGGGCAACGGAAGGCTCGAGGAGATCCCTATGGAGCCAACCTCGTTCTACAGGCTGCCCCTTCCCTTGACCTGGCACGGATGCAAGAAGCTGACCGAGTAACCCCTTGGCATCGTCGTTTCAGGCATTGGGTTTTCCGGACTGGGACGCGAACTTCCCCAGATGTTCCGGATAACGGGAAAGTCAGAACTATTCGGGTTTGCGAGGCGGGATCGAGAGAGCGACTCCGCCCTATTATTTCGATGCGTCCATGAATTGAAGTGAGATCGGCATCATCACCTCGAAGCACTTACATACAGATCCATATGGCAAAGGCAGCAATTCGCCACCTTGGTTGCAGCAGCGGAGGTTATTACTCAGGATACAAGCGGAAGTAGCCAAATAGGCGCTGGGCGCAACCGAGACGCAGCCAGAGAAGGGTGACATGAGAGTTGTTTCAGAGGATTGGGGTGATATGGATGAAGTTGACTGGTAAGTGCATCTCCAGGTTCAACGGATGGCTGATCAAGGCCGTCTTTAGGTTCACGTAGGGATCCGCTTTTGCTGACAAACAAACACGTGATTGATTTATGGCTTCCAGACGCTTAGCGTGTCTGGAAGCTCATTTATTTTATTGTCAGCAACCACGAAGCCAGCGCTGAACCTCGCCCTAGTAATTGCAACATAGAGCTTGGAGCGTGTCTGCGGCTTCAGATCCGTCGAGGCATCTTGCAACCAAGAGGCCATATCGGCAACTGGATAAATCAAAACATGGTCATATGTTCGGCCTTTTGCTTTGCCGAAGTTGCAGATCGATGAAGCGTTCGCGGTCTGAGTGGCGACGCTACGTCTCAAAATCACTGGATCCAAAAACTCGCAATACCTTTGCGCAAGTGACTCTGGAATGGCCCAAACTCCATTATGGGTTTCATTTGAGGCGGCGCGCAAAGATGCGGTTGGTGAAAACTCCGGATAAACCATGTTTGCGAATCGCCATTCTTGATTTGCTGCTTTTTCGTTATCTTGTCTATGCAATGCAACTGAAACGCATCGGTGTCTCATCTGCAAATACTCGTAGGGCGATAAATGATTATTTAGCCGATCCTTCTTCGAATCCGAAAAGCAAACCGTCCTCATTTGGTAAACAGCCCCGTTCGACGCATTCCAAGATTAGCGCTTGCAATAATTTTGCAGAATCGGAAACACAAGACTCAGAAGGTTGTTTTCCCTCATGAACGGCTTCTGACCTTGCTCTATATAGTTTCTTTATTTCTTGCTGTTTTTGCTTGCCTCCTCCAAGAAACAAAGCTGCGAGAGTACTGACACGAAAAACAAGTTCGCTCCGGACTCCAAACAATGACTCAATCCCAGCCCATATAATCGCCATTTGAACTGAAGGTCGAAGCGATTGCTTGTAGCTCCACAAGGAATTCACCGCGGTCTCAAATCGCGTGTTTTTATCAAACAGTTCCCATGCGTCCCGATAATGCTGTCTTATCCACTGCTTCTCTGAATCGTTGATCACTTTCAATTTTCTTGGAATGAACAACCTTGTAGAAAGAACAACATTGATTGCCGAGCATGGCGAAAAATCTTCTGTCCGCGAATCGCTCTGAACATGCCAATACAATTCGCAATTCAAAAGCGCGGACAATAGAACTATTGCAGATTGGGCATTCCAAACTCGAACTGCAAGCTCTTTGCCCTCTCCAACAACGCGCAACTGAGCTGTAGTTTTCCTAAGGACGGCAATCAAGACACCTAAATCGGTCTCATCTCCGCTGCCATATTTCATCACAGAATTTATCATGTCGTCCGGCGAGGCCTTGCACGTGGCCGGCAATAGAGAGAGGTGTTGCGTAAGCGGCAGCTCTTCGTCTATGGTTAATCCCATTAGGTATAGATATGAAGCAGCAGCCGATTCATTTACAACAATCATCATCTTCGCCCCCCTGCCATAGCGCTCTATACCTAATCCATCCGAACAGCGCCAAACTGAGAGACGTCGATTTCGCCCTACATGAGTTTGGGAAGCAATGCGTCACGCAGTTCGCCAAGAGCCTACGACTTGAGTATATTAGCCTATATGAGCTCAAGAATACCATTGAGCGTCGAAGTCGTTCTTTCTATTGCACAAGCTGGAGCAAACGGGACGTTCATCGACTTAATGTTTTTTAATGCAAGCTTGGTCTGAACGGCACCAACAGTTCCAAGCCTAATAGCTTCCATGCCCATTGAGCTACGAAGAAAGAAATACGACCACGCCGCAAAGTCGCCTTTAAACGAAGTAAGTTTGTTGCAATTCTCTGTGAGGTTTGCCTCATCGAGCGTTTTTCCGATATACGCCGTAAGGCCAATCGTTCCGACAACGGAAACAATTAGATCGCCAGTGTTGACAACGTAGCGCGAAATATTAGATCGTGTTTCATCGTCGATATATAGCATTTCCGAAGTGAGTAAGAGAACAGAAGCGTTGTTTAAGTCGCGGACTCGAATATATGGATGAGAGTTTGCCTCTGCAATTAGCTCTGAACCTTTAGGGAGCCTCTAACCGCCCTTGACTTCGCAGAATGACTCGACTGAACGGTAATGATTTTCTCGCTTGTTCTCTTCAATTGTTTGAGCAAAAAGGGCTTCTCCGAGTTCAGCTAAATAATCATTTACCGGAACATAGGCCTGCACTTCAGAATTGTTTCCATCGAACCAAGGGGAAAGGAGCCCCCGGTGGAAGCGATGATCAATATGGTTCTAACACAGATGTAGCCGGTTCTAGACTATCTGCAGATAAAGCAATCTTAAAAGCAGTGCTCGAAAGCACTATGTGTAGCCATGCCGAAAGCAGCGTGCCCAGCAACTCGAGTCTACTCGGTCTCTTCCTTACCGACAAGGAAGTCGAGGGGTGCTCTCCGAGAACAATCGCGTACTACGAAAGCACCCTCAAACCATATGAGGCATGGATGGAAGAGAAGACGATGCTGAGCGAAGACGGCCGAATCGTCAGGGTGGACAACCCATGGTGTTCGTTCTACATCGACACCGAGCTGGCACCTGCGCTAGACGAGGCAGGTGCGGGAAATGGATGTTCTACTTCAACGATATCGAGTTCGCGGAGGAAGTCTGCCGCAAGGCGGCCCTCGGAATGGTCGTCGCGGAATGCAAGCACAGCTCATTCGAGTCCGTTATCGAGAACGGCAGAGGCGTCGCCTGCTTCTACCTGAACTTGGACGACGTCGAAGCACATCGCCTCGTTGTCGCATTCATGTTGGAGCATGGCCTGGTTCGGAAGACGAAGTCGGGGAAGCTGTATAACATCGGCTTCAAGTTGGATGACCAGGCACGGGCGGGAGAATATGGAGCCGGTTTCAAGGCACGAATCACGTTGAGCGATCGCTCGAATTAGGCGAATTTTACCTGCGAAGAACAATGAAGGGCGGGGGTGTATCGGCTAATGCCGAACACCCCCGCCCTCGACGCGGTTAAAATAGCGAATGATTGAAGCGGATCAGCCTGGTTCCGCCCTCTTCCCTAATCCCGCTTAAACAAATCCCGCGTGTACACCTTGTCCGCCACGTCCGCGAGCTCATCGCTCCAGCGGTTGGCGACGATCACGTCGCAGCCGGCCTTGAAGGCCTCCAGGTCGTGGGTCACCTCGGAGCCGAAGAACTCCGGCGCGTCCAGCGTGGGCTCGTAGACCACAACGGGCACGCCCTTGGCCTTCACGCGCTTCATGACGCCCTGGATGGAGCTCGCGCGGAAGTTGTCGGAGTTGGACTTCATCGTCAGGCGGTAGACGCCCACGACCGGCTTCTCCTTGCCCTCGTAGACGCGGTCCCACACCATCTGCAGCACCTCGTCGGCCACGAAGTCCTTTCGGGTGCGGTTGGCCTCCACGATGGCCTCGATCAGGTTCTGCGGCACGTCCTTGTAGTTGGCGAGCAGCTGCTTGGTGTCCTTGGGGAGACAGTAGCCGCCGTAGCCGAAGCTGGGGTTGTTGTAGTGGGAGCCGATGCGCGGCTCCAGGCACACGCCGTCGATGACGTCGCGGGTGTTGAGCCCGCGGACCTCGCAGTAGGTGTCGAGCTCGTTGAAGTAGGCCACGCGCAGCGCCAGGTAGGTGTTGGCGAAGAGCTTCACGGCCTCTGCCTCGGTGGTTCCCAGCACGAGCTCCGGGATGCCCCTGGAGCCGTCGGCGTTCACGCGCTCCAGCTCGGAGGGGTCGGCGCCCTGGGCGAGCAGGCCGGCGAACTTCTCCGCCGCGGCGACGGCCTCAGGGTCGTCCTTCGGCGCGCCAACCACGATGCGGCTGGGGTGCAGGTTGTCGTAGAGCGCTTTGCTCTCGCGCAGGAACTCGGGGCTGAAGAAGATCTTGCTGTCGCCGAGCCTCTCGCGCAGGCCCGCGGTGTAGCCAACGGGGATGGTCGACTTGATGACGATCCAGGCGTCCGGGTTCACCGAGCGAACGGCGGCGATGGCGGCCTCGACGGAGCTCGTGTCGAAGAAATTCCTGTCCGAGTCGTAGTTGGTGGGCGTGGCGATCACGGCGTAGTCGGCGTCCGTGTAGGCCTCGGCCACGTCCACGGTGGCGTGCAGGTCGAGCTCGCGCTCCCCCGCCTTGGCCTCTGCCAGGAAGCGCTCGATCTCGTCGTCCTGGATGGGCGACTGGTAGTTGTTGATCTTCTCGACCTTCTCGGGCACGATGTCCAGCGCGTGCACCTCGTTGTACTGCGAAAGAAGTACGGCGAGGGACAGGCCGACATAGCCGGTACCGGCGACAGCGATTTTCATGGGAATCTTCTTTCTATCTGGGGTTTTCAAGGTGCCATACGTGATGGAACGATCAGAATGAGCTATCTCTTAATTAGAGCCGTGAGGTATTTCAGCTGGCCAGTGAGCGCATATCCAGTGATTAGCGCAATGCTGCTCACAAGCAACTTTACGATGAGAGAGAGGAAAACATCTTCCATGGGTATAAAGGCGCCAACTCCCGCAACAGCAGCAATGCCCACGATGCCAACAGCAATCTCAGGCAAGAAATTTAGCAGGCAATAGTAAGGTCTGCCGAAACCACGTTTCACTAGGAAATACGCTAGAGGAACCATATGAAGGCAGTATGCTACGAAGATGCCGTAAGCCACTGTGAGGATGGAACCGCCAGCCAGGCCCGCCACCAGCCCGGAAATGGTGATCGCGGTGTTCACAAGACCAACCTTAAACATGTAATCGGTGCGTCCTATGCTCTGGAAAAACGCACCCGAAGGGTTGCCCATCATCTGGAAGTAGACCGACAAAGCAAGCACGGCGAACACCGGCGCGGCTTGCTCCCATCCTGGCCCGTAGAAGACAGCAATGATTTCCGCCGAAGCACAGCTGAATACCACCGCCACAGCAACACCCACTAGCGAGAGCAGCTTTTCGATACGCATCCAGCACTCGTAGATGCGGTCGACATCGTCTTGATGCTCTGCCATGAACGGCTGGATGACCGAGCCTATGACACTGGAGAACGCTGTCATGGGATAGGTTGTCAATTTATAAGCCTTATCGTAAAAGCCCAAGGCCGCAGTTCCCTGCATACCGCCAACGAGCATGTTATCGAGGTTGCGGGAGAAGTAATTGACCAAGCTGAACCCAAACTGGTAAGCAGAATAGGAGAATATCTTCTTAAGCGTGCAAATGAAATGAGCGTTTATCTGCCTGATTGGTCGCGCTACGATGTTCCAGAAGAACACCACCGCTGCAGATAGCACAGTCTGAAGGACGAGCGCATAGCAGCCCGCACCCAAGGCGGAGGCCGCGATTGCGACCCCTCCAGAGACTACTGTAGCCGCCACAAGACGTACGCCAATGGCGGCGAAGCGCAACTCCTTGAGCATAAGGCCATTTGGCACCATATTGAGCGTGGAGAACAGCAGCGCGGGGGCCGAGGCAAGGCACAAGGGCACAAGCCGGGCGTCCCCGTAGACTGCGGCGATGAATGGCGATGCGGCACAAAAGGCCAGAGAAAGCCCTGCAGCCAAAAGTGCCGAAAATGCAAATAGACCGCCATAATCACGTTCCGTAAGGTCGCGATACTGCACGATAGCAGTGCCCACGCCCATATCAGAAAGCAAGCTGAATAGCCCAGTGAACACGGTGACAATAGCCATAAGCCCAAAGTCACCCGGCGAGATAAGTCTTGCCAGCACAGCCGTTATCACGAGTTGAGCACCCATGCTGACATACTTAGACCCAAACTGCATAAGGGCAGCACTGCGCATGCCCGTATTTGATTTAGACACTTTCCATATTCCAAACTTTAGCGGCCTCAATGGCCTGGTATATCTGTTCCTCTTGTGGATTACACGCGCCGGCACGCCGCCAACAACCGGTCGCTCCGGGAAATTACGCGCGACCACTTCACCCACAATGGCGTGCGAGCCAACAGTGACGCCGGACATTATTTGTACGCAGCACCCGATCCAAGCGTCATTGCCCAACACTTTCTCAGCCCAACGTTGCTTTGCTCATTCATCGGTTTATCAAGTCTTTGATGGCGATGCAAGACCGTACGCACGAGAGAACCATAGGCAACATTCAGTCGCGCCCAATGACGTCTTTCACGCATTCGAGGTAGCCAGCATCCCACCGTTGACATACGCCCCTCCCGATGAATATATGTTCAGGATAACGAATCGCTATGTCGGCCGTCGGTCAACCGAGAGAGCCGATCCCCCTCAGTTCCTGCATGTTAGTCTCAAGTCATTCGTTAGCCTTGGATTGCGAAAGCCTATTCTGAACATTAGGAAGAAGTCACACGATATCCCTCCTCGAAATACGATGGACTCAATCCATAGCGGCACATGAGCTCGGCCATGATGGCATCGTTACGCCCTCCCGCCACATTCGTGTTGCAAAGAGCGTCTGAACGAGGACCCTCCAATTGATAGGGATGATTCTGTCTGTTCGGAGCATATGCCACCTCGATGCCGTTGGCGAGCTCGAAGAACTTGAGATAAAGGTCGTCTGCAGGCCAGGCTACTCCACGTATGGCCTCTATATCCAGCGATGCGAGATCGAAAGCTGCGGCAGGATACAACGCCCCGGCGCCGCCGGTTGCAAGCAACCGGCGGCTGGGGGCTGAAAAAGCGTCCTTATGCTCCCAGCCCCATTTTTCATAAGGAAGTAAATCTCCGGCAACATCAAACCCTATGAGATGGCAGCGCCTTGCCACAACGCAATAGGGAACAGCCTCGTGGGCCGTGAGAAGCGATTCGACCATGTCTGCTGGATAGATGAGATCATCGTCCGCCGTGATAATGAGCGAGTCCGGGAACTCTTGAAATGCGAAGAGATATTTCTTGTGCGGCCCCAAATCCTCGTAACCCATTCTGATTTCAAGACCATATTGTTCAAGGTCAAGCAAATCATCGGAAAGCGTGTCCCTTTGGATAGACTCATCAAGATAAAGCAGAACCTTTGAGGGTCTCACTGATTGCATGAGTAGGGAACGGATGGCCATATGGACCGCATTGAGACGCGCCCCATAGCTTGTAAGAGATATATATGTATTATTGCTGATGGGCGCGCTCATGTAAGGGCGAAAATCAAATTTACTGACCTCACGCAGCCTGGAACGCCTCTCAATCTCGAACCTAACAAGCGAAGGGTGCCTAACACAGCGAGCGGCTTTTCTTAATAACATGCAATTCCTAACCACGATGAGCATTAAGTTTCTTAAGAGCCTGCTTCGCATTGTGACCAACAACGCGATATGCTTTATGTATAAAAGCAAAGGGAGCAAGCGCAAACGAGGATAACAGCTGGACTGCGCCCTCAGCACTCGCGTTCATTCCAACGAGCATCATGCCGACGCGATAGTGCATCGCATGCTCTACACGACGCCTTTGGTTGAGCGTAAACACCCCAGAATACTCCCGTATGAGCCGATCATAGTTCAGCTCCCCCGCCAAAGACTTGCCGCTCGTGCTTATCCTCACCGTCCCTAAGTCATCGTAGTAGACTGAGAGCACCTCGGGGACGCATCTAATCTGGAAGCCCGCTATCAAAAGCTTGAACATGAGAATGGAGTCCTGCTTCGCAGGCGTATCGCTGAAGCAACCGACGCTCCGTAACGCATCCTTGCGCGCCAGCCATTGGCTCGTCGCCGCAATACAGCCGCAGTAGGCCTGCTCGAAAACAGGCACCCCGTTGCAGACTCGGCGGTAGTAAATCTCTGTACCATCGGACTGGACGCCCTTGCAGTGCGCATAGGTCAACGACACATTAGGATCGGACATTGGTTCCATCTGCAGCTCTAGCTTGCGCGGTAGAAACTCATCATCATCGTCAAGAAAGGCAACAAAATCGGCCTTTGAAGCATCGATGCCAGTGTTACGCGCAAGCGATCCGCCTCCGTTTTTTTCGCGAACGACATAGCGCAATTCAACGCCCGGCCGAGTCTCGAATGCAAGAACACGAGCTTGAGTCTCAAGCTGTTGATTCGTGCCTTTACCATTGTCATCTACGACAACAATCTCGATATTAGAGTAAGTCTGGGAATTGACACTTTCCAATGCCCGAGTCAGCATGTCAGAACGTGAATATGTCGGGATCACGACACTGACTAATGGGGCGTTGGAATCCACTGAAGGCATCACCATCTCATAAACCCTTCGGGCCGATAACGTCACTGACTGCGGAGTCGACAGAGTCATTTTTAGAGGTGCGTTCACCCAGCAGATTAAGCACTAAGCAAAATAAAGCCATAACGTGGTAGACATCCGGAATATTGGCCATGCCGTTAAAGGTCGAGAAGTAAGTAAGCATTAAAATTCCCATGAACAGAACAGAATAGTTTCCCGTTGCAACAGAGTTCTTAATTGATGGCAGCAAGATAAGAAACGCTGCACCAACTGCAAATACAAGTCCAAATTTAAATGCGAGCGTCAAGGAGGGAAGACGTCAGCGCACTCGGCACAATGGCATTTACCGAGAGAATCAATCGTTGTTTTTAGGCACTCGATTCTATTCAACGTTGTAATCGCAACAGGTGCAAAGTTGCCTTTGCTAGATGAATACGATATTTCTTGTGACATGGTAAGCTATTCCCATCACGAACAAGGTTTCAAGGTTTTATAAAGTAGATTGTTTATTCAGGACGCAGCCCTGCTTCACATATCAAAATGCCCATTAAAGCTAAGTAATGGAACAAGCAGAAATAAGGATGGATTGACAGCAGCAGCCGGGTAAAAACTTTCACTCAGAGCTGCAATCATGTAAATAACCACAAATGCAAGAGATGCCCAATCGCGTGTTTCTTTAAGCCGTTTAACAATTAACTGCATTGATCCGAATAGCAAAATGAAGGCAATTAATCCGTAGGCAACGAAGACGAAGACGTAGCTATTGTCAAAATTACCCTCTGAGGTCAGCATGCCATGACCGAATAGGCTTGCCGTGTAGTTACTGAGAAAGAAGTTGTTGTAATAGATACGACCCTGAAAAATCCTATCGAGAACGCCGACAAAACCGTTTCTCCCATAGAGCAACGCAGTGCCGAACGAAAATGCGATAAGAAGCGGGAGCACGGCCGTTGAGAACCTGACGAACAGTTCCCTTATCTTCCCTGAATGCTGAAGTACATAGAACAGGAGCAGACCACCCGTGCCGAGGAACAGGCCGATGTAACTGCCCGTGATGTATTCACACAAGATGTTCAAAACGGCAAACACGAGGTAGACGATAATTCCGCAATTTCCCCTTTTCATATAGAGCGTCAAGAAGACGACCGTGAGAAAAGACAAGTGCATGACGTTGGTAGAGGAGCCGTTTACAAGGACTCGCTGAATGTATGTGTCTGTCGCCATTTTATAATACTGGTAAAATTCAACTTCATAAATACCCGTAGCGGCAAACAGCACTACGAAAAGAAGTCCTACGATTTTCGCGGTCAGAAATGTAAGTAGCACCCTCTTGATATCAATGTCCTTGGCGCCAACCAACAGCATGACCGTAAGTAGCAGGGTGAACCGTTTGCTAACAACCAACTCGATGACGCCGAGGGCTGCAAGACCCATTGCAATCAAGAAGAAGCGCGGATCAAAGTCCATAGCAAGAAACCTAATAACCGCGAATGCGGCACCGAGCCCGACGCAGGCGACATAAATATCGTCACCAGCGCTCAGGCCAAGCGTGCTCATAAACACGACCGAGAAAAGATACGCGCAGTACAGAAGGTCCACGACTCTCATGGAGGAAACGTTCCCCGCATTCATGTCGGTGTATTGCTTTATGGCAGCCTTGCGCTTAATCAAGATACTTTCCTTCCAAAACGTCTCCTTTCGACCAGCACAGACAAGGGGAATACAAGGAGGGCAAATACCCTATTAGAATCGATTCCGGAGAAGACGGGCTCAGCGACCGCCATGTTCAGGGACTCGATTCCGACGAGGGCCGAAATTCTTTCCCTCAGCGCTCGGACGCTCGAGTACCGCCTGGCAGATTCATGTCGCTTGACAAGTGCCATGCGCGTACCCACGGGGCTGCCCAGCCAATTCTTCCAGATGTTTTTGGTGAGACCTTCCTCGAGGTATTCACATCTGTAGAAGGGTTCGTTGTGCACGCAAAACAGCTCGGGAGCAACGAAGTCGTAGTAAGCCGAGCCTTCAGGAATGAAACGCTCGCCCTGAACAACGGGAAATGGATGCCGCCTTAAAACATCAGTGTTAAAAACAATCGCCGTCTCGATGACGAGACCGTATTTCATGCGCATATCGGCAAGCTCAATCTTGTCAGCACCATCGGGAAACCATGTATCCAAGGCTGTTTGCGCAGCAAACAGCCTTGGATACAGAAGACCTTCTTCCGTATCCAAAGCTGTTACGTCGTGCAAGATAGTCTCCACTGCGTTGGGCTCAAGCCAGTCGTCCGAGTCAACGCAAATAAAATACTCTCCAGATGCCTCAGCAGCACCAAGATTATGTGCAACGTGTTTTCCAGAGTTCGGCTGTTTGATATATCGAATAGGAAAGGGCGACGTGTCTAACCAAGAGATAACCATGTTCTCAGTATCGTCAGTCGATCCATCATCCACAATGAGCCATTCGAATCGAAAGTCGGTCTGAGATATTAGTGATGAATACAGGCGCTCAAGCTCATTAATACGATTATAGGTCGGTGTAAATATCGTTAATAATGCGTTGCCCATTAACGAACACCCTTAATTATGTTCTTAAACGCCTTGAAAAGAATAACCCCTCTAGGGCCAACCGCTCTCATAACTTTATGCTTAAAATGCGTCGCCGGTCCAGCCCATGATCCGTCGAAATGATGAATGGCATACGTATTTTCAGTTACGTTAATCTCATGCGTAAGGAAATCCTTTGGGCAAAAATATTCACTTGGATAAATAGTTATCCCAGCAACTTCTTGGATGCCAGGTTTATCTTCAAGTCCAAGACCTTTAAGAATATCAGTTGTACGAACAACGACAGTGGTCTGGTCGTAGACACCACCAGTCTTTATAAAGTGATCAGACTCATAGGAATCGAGGATAGTCTTGTAGAGGCCAAGCCCCGGATTGGCCGCAAGGCCAAGCCCCGGAGCGACAGCGCCGGCAGCACCAGAGCTGAAATCCTGTTCAAAACCCATAAAAGGGCCCCTTTGAATAATTTCATCGAGAGGCTTCAAAAGCTCGACATCAGTATCTAAGTAGACCCCTCCATGCTCATACAAAATCTTGAATCGCGCATAGTCGCTTGCAAATGCCCATTTCTTTACGCTTATAGCTTCGCGAACATAATCACAGCAATCAGTATCAAAGTTTGATTCGTCCCAACGAACGATCTCGTAGCCTGGCATATATTTTTCCCATGAAGCAATGCAGCGTTCAGCTAGAGGGGGAAGCGGATTACCGCCAAACCAAATGTAATGAATCTTCTTGGGTATCATGGGGTTAAAGCTCCTCAATCAAACCACAGAGCTCCTTACAGAACTCTAAGTTATGGCTCTTAAAATAGGTTCCGCATGAAAGTTCACGGGCTCGTTCTATTGCTTGATGCAGCTCTTTAACGTCATAAATAGGCACGATACCGCCCTGGCGCTCCGCCACAATGCGAACGAAATCCGCTTGATGATCATTCACGTGTTCGCCAAGGTCCCCTCGACGCGGAACAACAACAGGGACCTTCCCGGCCGCCATCGCCTCAATGAAGCTCGAAGGGCCACCATGCGTAATCACCACATCCGCAACTTCCATATAATTCTTCATCTGATGGAACGGCACAAAACGCGAGTGATCACAATGGATAGGCTCATATGTTGAATAGCCTGTCTGAATGAAAACCGGTTCCGTAAGTATCCCGTCCGCCCTGAGTTCGTCGACAGCCTTGACCAAGCGATTGAACTGCTGCTCGTGGGTGCCCACGGTAACGAAAATCATTCGACCACTTCTTAGAAAATCGAGCCGAGGTTCACGGCGTGCTTGTATACTTCCAGTTGCTCCGGCCACTGGACAACGAACAGGTCAGCGATCCCGTTGAGCATCCGACCTGTCATGGTCGGCTTATCCACGCGGTCGAACACCTCTACGTAAACGCATTTGGCACCCAGCAGCTTGCCCAGTACGAAGAAAGGAACTGCCACGGCAGCTCCAGACGAGATAATTAGGTTAGGACGCTCCTTGCGGAGCACCTTCCAGGCGAGAACCGTGTTCTTCAGCAGGTTCGGGATGTTGCGGTTCGTCGGATAGTGGCAATGGTAGACGCGCTCCCCTTCCAGAAGAGAATTCGCGTCCTCCTTGTCGAAGGTCACCCAGAACCTATCGGCAGCTTGTGACCAAAATGGCCTCAAGAGCCACATATGAGTCAGATGTCCTCCACTTGAACTCGGGATACACACTTTGGCTTTTGAAAGATCCATCTAGCACGCACCCTTTCCCGTGATCACTTCGATGATGGTGAGAGCGATAATTCTCAAATCGGTGAGGAGCCCGCGTCGCGCAATGTATTCCAGGTCGCGACGAACCATCCCGTCGAATCCGGTCGAGTTGCGCTCCGTAACCTGCCACCAGCCGGTAATTCCCGGCTTCACGGCCAGGCGCTGCAGGTCGTATTCCGTGTACTCGGCCACCTCATTCGGCAGCGGCGGACGCGGGCCCACCACGGACATCTGACCCAGAAAGACGTTCAGGAACTGCGGGAACTCGTCGATGGAGTGCTTGCGGATGAACTTGCCGATCTTCGTTACGCGCGGGTCATCCTTCATCTTGAACATAGCGCCGGCGATCTCGTTCTGCCCCTTGAGCTCGGCGAGGCGCTCGTCGGCGTCCTTGTACATGGATCGGAACTTCCACATGCGGAAGGTAGACAGGCTGCCGTCGGGGCGGGTCTGACCAACACGGATCTGGCTGTAGAAGGGGCTGCCCTCGCTCTCCATGCGGATGGCCGCCGCCAGCACCAAGCTGGGGATTGCGATAACAATGAGGATGGCACCGCTGAACACGATGTCAAACGTGCGCTTCACAGCCCTGTACGCCATGCGCGAGCGATCCCAGTCCATGATGGATTGCATGGCCTTGTAGCGACCGGCCCCTTCACGCCGGTCCATGGCCTGAGCAATGAGTGCCGCGCCCGCGGGCGCATTCGTTGCATATTCTGTTTTATCCGACACGTTCTCTTCCAACACTTCGTCCCCGGGTTGGGGATCCTCCCTGTTCTGTGTAGCGACCGCCCGCAGCTAGGCGATCGCCTTTTTAAGGTTTCGCATTACGCGCTGCTCGGCTGAAAGCACGGCAAGGCCAACGCGCGTAGTTACGCGTCGGCCGCATAGGTCGAGCTCCAAATAAGCAGTGCTCTTGCGTCTGTTAATGGTTTTGATAAGTCCCTCGTGACCCAGTAGCGGACCTGCCGTCACCACGACCTGGTCGCCGTCTTTTAGGGCCTCGCTCATGGGCACTACGCGGTCTCCCCTATGAGTAAAGCTGCTAATAAGCTGGACCTCTTCTTTTGCCAACGGCACAAACTGACCGTCCTAGGATAGCACCCGGGCAAAGTCGTCCATGCGCAGCAGATACTGTTGCACGGTGCGGGGATCTGCCGTGTCGCAGATAAGATAACCGGGAAAGAGCGGCTTGGTCGTGTTGACCCATTCGCCGTGCACCTTGATCTCGGTTTGATACTGGGGATAAAAGAGCTCCTGCATGGCGCCAGCCGGCACCATGCGCTCGATGCGCTCGCGCATTACGTCTTCGCGACCGTTAATGACCTGGATCACATACCACACGAGCACCACCCCCTTGCTGTCTTACGTGTGGCTCACGGGGTTTGGGTATGGCTTCGCCAGGGCGCTTGTGCGCGAAGGCGCTCCATATTCAAACCCTGAGCCCAGTCAGACAAGCACGTGGCTCTGCCCCACCGTGAACGGTATGTATAAGCGCAGTTGCTAGAGTCGCGGACGTGTATCGCAAAATGACCGTAACCCCAGCTGGCTGCGTGCGATCCAGTCAAGCGGGAACAAAACTAGACCGCACGCAAACAGCTGCAAAACTGTTTCGCATTGGCATACAAGCTATTAATTGCACCATGGAATTACCAAATGCAAATAAATAACGTCGCATGACTTCTTTATTGGAGCTCGTGGTGTTTCTGACACCGCCGTTACGGCCGGATGCTGATCGACCCTGCGCTTTGCGACTTGCTGGAGCCGTGAGCACAGTTGAACTCATGTAACGTTAGGTATCCTAGCACAAGCTGGTAGCGAAACTGATTTGGCTTGTGGTGGACAACATATCGTTCATTTAGCGTGCTTAAGGGGGTTGTTTTGGGATGTTGTTCACATTGATGCAGGTTATTGGGATGCTAACGGTGATTAGGGGCGTTCCTGAACGCCTAAATGTAGCAGCGAGCTGTGCCGATAATCTCGTTTGTCTAACAAACTATGTACAGGCACGGGAAATAAATTGTGCAACTTTTTGTTGGTGTAGGAGGGGTTTGCGGCGCGAGGTATTTTGGCATGAAAAAAGGCCCTCGGAATACCGAAGGCCTTTGCATTCACGATGGTGGAGACGAGGGGGATCGAACCCCTGACCTCTTGACTGCCAGTCAAGCGCTCTCCCAGCTGAGCTACGCCCCCGTGACGTGGAGATACTATAGGGGAAGACTTTCTTTGATGCAAGAGGTTTTTGTTGAAACTTTTCTTACGGGTTTTCCTGGGACGGGGCTGAATTGACTGATTTTGACTTCGGCAAAATCAGTCAATTAACCCACCGTCCCGATAAAACCCTGATGCAGCAAATAACCGATTGCGACGCCTTGATGGACTTGGATCGTGGCTGTTGACCTGACGACGTTGCTGATGCCCGTGTCGGCTAGTAGGCCTAACGAAGCGTGATCTAGTTCCCACTCTAGGCCGTGCTCGGTTGCCACCGTCCCAGGCGCTATGGCGATGATGGAAAACGTCTTGCCCTCGGCACCTTCGATGGTCCACGATTCTCCTGCGCGAAGGATGCGGGAGACCACCTTGTCCTCCACAATCCAGACAGGGGCGTCCTTGTAGCCTGCAAGCAACCCCAGTACGGAAAGTGCCATGTCCGGGCGGCCGCCCGTAGCGCAAGTCGCAACCACATCGGCAACCGGCCAGCGACGGCGGACGGAATCGAGCGCCAACGCAAGATCGGTATAGTCCTTGTACGGGTCGTGGCGTTCTACCTCAAAGTCGGTGGCGGCATCGACCAGCGCGCGGCCGGCGTCGCTAACTGTGTCGGCATCTCCCACATATACATCGCAGCCCAGTCCTGCGCCCAGCAGCGCGTCGAGTCCGCGGTCCACGGCGACAATGTGGTCGCACTCCCCTGCTAGCCTACGCAACAGATCCGCGCTCGCCACCACGGGCGAGCCGCAGACCACTAATACCTTGCAACCCACAGCTCTCGCCTATCCCTCAAACGAAAGCACGCGGGCCAGGTCAAGCTCCTCGTAGCTGTCGATAAAGATATCGCAGTTGGCGCGTACGTCGTCGCGCTTCATGCGGCCTTGCGGGTCATAAATACCCACACGCTTAAAGCCTGCGGCGCCAGAGCTCTTAAGGCCAAAGACCGCGTCCTCAAACACCCATGCGCGCTCAAACTTGTGCCCATGGCGCTCCTCCAGGCGGCGCTGCGCCAGCTCGTACACATCGGGGAACTGCTTGGAGCGTCCTGCTTCACCCGTCGTGGTAATTAACTCCATGTAAGCGTCGAGCCCGGCACCAGCGAGCGCGGACTGCACCAGCTCGGCCGGCGTGGACGTAGCAACGCACATGGCAATACCGGCCTCCTGTGCCTGCTCCAAAAACGCCAGGAGCCCCTCGCGCGGCGGCACCTTGGAGTACCCATCAATCAGAATATTACTCAGCTCGCGGTACAGCTCCTCGCCATTCGCGCCAATGCCCCAGGTGTCGTGGTAGGCCTGGCACTCATCCTCCAGCGACAAATGCTCAAACTGGGCAAAATCGTCGACCGTCACGTCGACACCGTGGCGGTGCAATAATTCGGGCTGGGCATAGGCCCAAACGGGGGTGCTATTAACCAGTGTGCCGTCGCAATCGAAAATAAAAGCAACCTTGGGAGCGGCGGTATGGGACATAAACGAACCTTTCGATGTCAAATGGTAAACAACCTGCTAAAAACGTTTTACCAAACGTCAGGCTAACAATTTTGAAACCCTAATTGGTAAAACTGTCAAGAGTTTTACCACAGCAATTCTGCCAGTGGTATAAACATGTCGCTTACCGATTAAACGCCCCCGCAAATCCGCTTTCGTCCATAAAACTAACGCACAGGTGTTATCGTAGTTTCTGCCGAAAGTTCCACCGAGCACGCGAGGTGGAACGAATCACAGAAACTTCGCCGTCCCTTCGATTCGTGCAGCCTTGGACCTTTCGCATCTAGTCACCAAGGCAACACGCTGCCGCGTCATGATGGGATCAAACGTGAGCGATACAAAGCTAAAGCCAACGGCTAAAAAGCCCGCAACCCGCAAACCGGCTCCGCACGCACCGGAGCTCTCCAAGGACGATGTCTACCTGTTTGGCATTGGTATGTGGGAGCGCAGCTGGGAAAAGATGGGCGCGCATCCCGACACGCAGCAGCGCACGCGCGGCTGGCGCTTTTGCGTTTGGGCGCCCGACGTTAAGAGCGTCCACGTTATCGGTGAATTCAACAATTGGGATGAGCAAGCCAACCCGCTGGTGCCCGTGCATACGAGCGCTATTTGGGAAGGCTTTATTCCTGGCGCCGAGCAGGGCCAGCTCTATAAATATCTCATCGAGACCAACGAGGGCGAGAAGCTCTACAAAGCCGATCCGTATGCCTTTAAGGCCGAGTGCCCTCCGGGTACCGCCAGCGTGCTGTGGACCCTCGACGGCTATAAGTGGAACGACGCCGCGTGGCTCAAGCGCCGCGCCGGCCACAACCACATGTCGCAGCCGCTCAACATCTACGAGGTGCATATTGGCTCGTGGAAGCGCCACGGCGACGCGCCGCAGGGCGAGCCGGACGAGTACGGCAACTACCCCGGCCCCATGGACCCTTTCCCCGCGCAGCGCGGCGAGTTTTACACCTACGACGACCTGTCGGTGGAGCTCGTGGACTACGTGCGCGACATGGGCTACACGCATATCGAGGTCATGCCGCTTATGGAGCATCCCTTCGATGGCTCCTGGGGCTACCAGACGACCGGCTACTACGCCGCCACGTCGCGCTACGGCAACCCGCAGCAGCTCATGCATTTTATCGATGCATGCCACGAGGCCGGCATTGGCGTGATCATGGACTGGGTGCCCGGCGGTTTTTGCGCCGACTCCCACGGCCTTGCCACCTTTAACGGCCACATGTTGTTTGAGCACGAGATTCACCCCAACTGGGGCACGCACAAGTTTGACTTCGCCCGCGGCGAGGTCCGCTCCTTCCTGGTCTCCAACGTGCTGTACTGGCTCGAGAACTTCCACGTGGACGGCATTCGCATGGACGGCGTGTCCAGCATGCTGTACCTCAACTTTGGCATTGACGATCCCAGCCAAAAGAAGTTCAACAAGTACGGTACCGAGGAGGACCTGGACGCCAGCGCGTTTATCCGTCAGGTCAACTGCGCCGTGGAGGCCCACTACCCCGACGTGATGATGATGGCCGAGGAGTCCACCGCGTGGCCGCTCGTGACCTATCCGCCGCAGGACGGCGGCCTGGGCTTCCACTACAAGTGGGACATGGGCTGGATGAACGACACCCTTCACTACATGCAGACCGATTTTCCGTGGCGCCCCGGCAACCACGGGCTGCTCACGTTTTCCATCATGTACGCCTTTACCGAGAACTTCATCTGCCCGCTGAGCCACGACGAGGTCGTGCACGGCAAGTGTTCGTTGATCGGCCGCATGCCGGGCGACTGGTGGCGCCAGTTTGCCGGTCTGCGCACGCTGGCCTTCTACCAAATGACGCACCCCGGAGCCAAGCTCAACTTTATGGGCAACGAGATCGGCCAGTTTATTGAGTGGCGCTACTACGAGTCCATTCAGTGGTTCCTGACCGAGGAGTACGAGACCCACCGTCATCATCAGGCGTTTATTAAGGCGCTCAACCACCTGTACACCGACGAGCCTGCCCTGTACGAGCGCGGCTACACCGACGACGGCTTTACCTGGATCGACGCGGACAACTCCAAGCAGTCCATCGTGAGCTTTGTGCGCCAGGGCGAGGACGTCGACAACGACCTGGTAATCCTGATCAACTTTGACCCGGCGAGCTACGAGAGCTTCCGCGTGGGCGTGCCGCGCGAGGGTGACTGGGAGGTCATCTTTGATTCCGACCGTCCTGAGTTTGGCGGCAGCGGCTATGCCGGCGAGGAGCCCTACACCTGCTCGAGCGAGCCCTATCCCTGGAACGGGCAGATGGACTCCATCGAGATTAAGGTGCCCGGCCTTGCAGGCGTGGTGCTTAAGCGCCGCGGTCCCAGCAGCTATAAGCCGCCTGTAGTCGAGGAGCCCAAGGCTGCGCCCAAAAAGCGTACGTCTTCGGTAAAGCCCAAGACCGCGGCTGCTAAGAAGGCTCCGGCCAAGGCGAAGGCTGCCAAGCCCGCAGCCAAGGCTTCGGCCAAGTCCACCACGGCCAAAAAGGCAGCCACCAAAAAGGCTGCTCCCAAGGCCAAGGCAGCTGCTGTTAAGGCTCCTGCCAAGAAAGCGTAACAAAGGCGTTACCACTGTAATTACCCGCCCCGCGGGGGCGTAGGATACATGTCATAACCGTTCCGGGAGAAACATCCCCGGGGGAAAGGAACGTATGAATAAGATCTTCGACAACAAGCAGGAGTTTACCGAGCTCTATCGCGATGCCGTCATGAGCATCAGCGGCAAGAGCGTCGAGGCCGCCAGCGACCTTGACCGCTTTAATGCCCTGGCCAAGCTCGTGGCCGAGAAGGCACGCACCGTTGCCACCAAGAGCGATGCCCGCGCCACCGCCGAGGGCAAGAAGCGCGTGTACTACTTCTCGATCGAGTTTTTGATCGGCCGCCTGCTCGACAACTACCTGCTCAACTTTGGCGTGCGCGACATGGTCGCCGAGGCACTCGACGACATGGGCTTTGACCTGTCCGTCATCGAGAACCAGGAGCCCGATCCGGCGCTGGGCAACGGTGGCCTGGGCCGTCTGGCCGCATGCTTCTTGGATTCCATGGCAGCCGAGGGCATTGCCGGCTACGGCAACGGCATGCGCTACCGCTACGGCCTGTTTAAGCAGGAGATCGTCAACGGCAGCCAGGTCGAGGCCACCGACGAGTGGCTCACCCACGGCTATCCCTGGGAGGTCCGTCGTCAGGACAAGGCCGTGACCATTAAGTTTGGTGGCCGCGTCGAGGGCTTTGAGGAGAACGGCCGCACGTTCTACCGCACGGTGGACACGCAGGACATTCTGGCCGTTCCCTATGACATCCCTGTTGTGGGCTATGCCGGCGAGACCGTCAACAAGCTGCGCGTCTGGGCCGCCGAGCCGGTCGAAGAGCACTTCGATCTGGAGGCCTTCAACCGCGGCGACTATGCCCTGGCCGATGCCGAGCGCGCCGAGGCCGAGGCCATCAGCGCCATCCTCTACCCCAACGACGCCGGCGAGCACGGCCGTCTGCTGCGCCTGAAGCAGGAGTACCTGTTTGTATCGGCCGGCATCTACAGCCTGCTCGACACCTTTGAGAAGGAGCACGGCGAGAACTGGGAGCTGCTGCCGCAGTTTGTTGCCATCCATACCAACGACACCCACCCCGCCATGTGCGGCCCCGAACTCATGCGTATCCTCATCGACGAGAAGAAGCTCGAGTGGGACGACGCCTGGAACATCGTGACGCAGGTCGTGAGCTACACCAACCACACCATTCTGCCCGAGGCTCTGGAGAAGTGGCCCATCGGCACGTTCTCCAAGCTCCTACCCCGTGTGTACCAGATCATCGACGAGATCAGCCGTCGTTGGCACGAGTCGTTCGACACCACGCAGGAAGGCTGGCAGGAGCGTCTGCGCCAGACCGCCATTCTGTGGGACGGCGAGATTCGCATGGCCAACCTGTCCGTGATCTGCAGCCACAGCGTCAACGGCGTGGCCAAGATCCACTCCGACATCATCAAGAACATCGTGCTCAAGGACTTCTATGCCATAACGCCCGAGAAGTTCAACAACAAGACCAACGGCATCTCGCACCGTCGCTTCTTTGCCGAGGCCAACCCCACCTATGCCAAGCTCGTGACCGAGGCCATTGGCGATGGCTGGCTGAAGGACGCCTTTGAGCTGGAGAAGCTCAAGGAGTTCCAGAACGACACCGAGTTCCTGAAGGCCGTGGGTGCCTCAAAGCGCGCCAACAAGGAGCGTCTGGCCGCCTACGTTAAGGCCGAGACCGGTCTGGTCATCGACCCCAACACCGTCTTCGACGTTCAGGTGAAGCGCTTCCATGCCTACAAGCGCCAGCTCATGAACATCATGAAGGTGATGGACATCTACAACCGTCGCATCGCCGATCCCAACTTCCACGTGACGCCGACGACCTTCATCTTTAGCGGCAAGGCCGCCTCGAGCTACACCTTTGCCAAGGAGACCATCCGCCTGATCAACTCGGTGGCCGAGGTCATCAACAACGACCCGCGCGTCAACGAGGTCATGAAGGTCTGCTTTATCCCCAACTTCCGCGTGAGCAACGCTCAGCTCATCTACCCCGCCGCCGAGATCTCGGAGCAGATCTCCACGGCCGGCAAGGAGGCCTCGGGCACGTCCAACATGAAGCTCATGATGAACGGCGCCATTACGCTGGGCACTCTCGACGGCGCCAATATCGAGATCGCCGACCTGGCCGGTCGCGAGAACGAGGCCATCTTTGGCCTGACCGCTCCCGAGGTCGAGCAGCTCTGGGCATCGAACAGCTACTTTGCGTGGGATACCCTCAACGGCGACCGCGAGCGTCTGGGCTGCGTGATGGACGAGCTCAAGGACAACACCTTTGCGGGTCTTTCGGGCAACTTCGAGAGCATCTACAACGAGCTCATGAACAACAACGACCCCGACCTGGTCATGGCCGATTTCCGCAGCTACGTGGATGCGTGGGAGAAGCTCACGAACAGCTACGGCGACCAGGAGTCCTGGAACCGCAAGGCCCTACTCAACACCGCCTCGAGCGGCTGGTTCTCGAGCGACCGCACCATTCGCGAGTATCGCGACGAGATCTGGCACGCATAAAGGCGCGCGAGCTCCCCTATGCCAGCACGGCATTACTCGACGGGCGTGACGTTGCGCCGTGCCCGTCGCTAATGGGTTAGAAACATCGATGACAGAAGGAGAAATCGATGAGTAAGAAAGAATGCATCGCGATGCTCCTCGCAGGAGGACAGGGCAGCCGATTGGGGGCACTCACCCAAAAGATCGCTAAGCCGGCGGTTAGCTTTGGTGGTAAGTTCCGCATTATCGACTTTTCGCTCTCCAACTGCTCCAACTCGGGCATCGACACGGTGGGCGTTCTGACGCAGTATCGCCCCTACCTGCTGCATGCCTATGTGGGCTCCGGCGAGGCGTGGGATCTGGACAGCCGCGACGGCGGCGTGTCGATCCTGCCGCCGTACGAGACGCAGACCGGCGGCGCCTGGTATGCGGGCACGGCCGACGCCATTACGCAGAACCTCGACTACATTAAGGCCAACGACCCCAAGTACGTCCTGATTCTTTCGGGCGATCACCTGTATCGCATGGACTACCGCAAGATGCTCAAGACGCACATTGAGAACAACGCCGACCTCACGGTGAGCGTTATGCCCGTGCCGTGGGAGGAGGCCAGCCGCTTTGGCATCCTGACCACCGACCCCGAGGACGGCCGCATCACCAAGTTCACCGAGAAGCCCGATAAGCCCGATTCGAACCTCGCGTCCATGGGCATCTACATCTTCTCGGCCGACGTGCTGATCGAGGCGCTCGAGGAGGACGCTCTGGACCAGCGCTCGAGCCACGACTTTGGCAAGGACATCATCCCCAAGCTGCTCGGCGAGGGCAAGCGCCTGTACAGCTACGAGTTTCACGGCTTTTGGAAGGACGTCGGCACCATCGCCAGCTTCCACGAGACCTCGATGGACCTGCTGGGCAACAACCCCGAGTTCGATCTGTTCGACAAGCACTTCCCCATCATGTCCAACATCACCACGCGTCCGCCGCACTACATTGGTCCGGATGGTCGCCTGGACGACTGCCTGGTCTCCAACGGCTGCAAGATCTACGGCACCGCTCGCCACTCGATCCTTTCGACTGATGTCATCATCGAGGAGCGCGCCGTGGTCGAGGACTCCGTGCTGCTGCCGGGTGCGCACGTTAAGAGCGGCGCGCACATCTGCCGCGCTATTTTGGGCGAGAACTCCACGGTCGAAGAGGGCGTGAAGCTCGGCTCTGTCGATACCACCAAGGATACGGCCGTCGTTGGAAATGACGTCGTTATCGGGAAGGGGGAATGATCCGATGATCAATCGCAAGGCCATCGGTTATATCACCGCTAACTACTCTTCGACCTACGGCAGCGTGCTGCTCAAGGATCGCCCCATCGCGTCCGTCCCGTTTTTGGGCCGCTACCGCCTGATCGACTTCCCGCTGTCCAACATGATGAATGCCGGCATTAAGACCGTCGGTGTAGTTATGCCGGGCAACTACCGCTCGCTGATCGACCACGTGGGCTCGGGCAAGGACTGGGGCCTGGACCGCAAGAAGGGCGGCCTGTTCATGGTGCCCGGCAACGCGTATGGCACCACCAAGGGCGGCATGCGCTTCCTGCTGCGCGACATCATCTCCAACAAGACGCTGTTCCAGCGCTCGGACAAGCCCTACGTTGTGATGATGGGCACCAACATCATCTTTAACATGGACCTCAACACCATCATCGACGCGCACGAGAACTCCGGCGCCCAGATGACCGTGGTGTACTGCAAGGCTACACGCAACGTCGATGACGAGACCAAACTCGAAATTAACGAGAACGGCCGCCTGACGGGCGTGAGCGCCGGCGTCGTGTATGGCGACAACGCCTCTATGGACTGCTGCATCGTCAACCGCGAGACGCTGCTCGAGATCATCGACCACTACCAGGCCGCCGACTATCTGGACCTGCTCGAGGCACTCCAGGGCGACTTTGGCAACATCGACGTGTGCAGCTACGAGTACAAGGGCGAGGTCGTGGGCGTGTTTAGCGAGAAGTCGCTGTATCGCCGCAGCATGGACCTGCTCGACCAGACCGTGGCCGACCAGCTCTTTGACCCCGAGCGTCCGATCCTGACCAAGGCCCACGACGTGCCGCCTTCGCGCTATGCGACCGGCAGCCACGCGTGCAACTCGATCATCTCGGCCGGCTGCATCATCAAGGGCACCGTGCGCAACTCGATCCTGTCGCGCGGCGTCGTGGTCGAGGAAGGCGCTTCGGTGACCAACTCGATCATCAACCAGAGCTGCGTCATCAAGAGCGGCGCCCGCGTTGAGAACGCCATCCTGGACAAGAACAACGTGGTTCCCACCAACACTGAGCTTCGCGGCACGCCCGAGAACATACTGGTGCTGGGAAAGGCCCCGTTAACTTCTGATATCACCAACGCGAGCTAGCTTTGGCACCGCAACATCGCTCGTAACATGTAGAATAGCCGCCCGGTTCGCGCCAGGCGGCTATTCTCGAATAACAACATGGGAGACAATATGGCTGATTCCAGCAAAAAGATGCAGATCGTGTTTGCCTCGGCCGAGTGCGCGCCGTTTGTGAAGACCGGTGGTCTGGGCGACGTAGCGGGCTCGCTGCCCGCGGCGCTTGTGCGCGCCGGCGCCGAGGTCATCGTGATGGTGCCAAAGTACGCCACCATCAAGGACGAGTACAAGGCGCAGATGGAGCACTTCTCCGACTTTTACGTGAGCCTGGGATGGCGTAACGAGTACTGCGGACTCGAGAAGCTCGAGCACGACGGCGTCACCTATATGTTCATCGACAACGAGCGCTACTTTGCGCGCGACTATCCGTACGGCTTCTTTGACGACGGGGAGCGTTTTGCGTTCTTCTCCAAGGCCATCACCGAGAGCCTGCAGCACCTGCCGGCCGGCTTTGAGTGCGACATCCTGCACTGCAACGACTGGCAGACGGCGCTGGCGCCCGTGTTCCTGCGCGAGTTCTACCAGGGCCTGCCGCTGTACGACCGCGTCAAGACCGTGTTCTCAATCCACAACGTGGCGTTCCAGGGCCAGTTTAGCGACACCGTGATGGAGGACATCCTGGGTGTGGCGCATATTCCGGCGGCTGCCTCGCAGCTGCGTTGCGATGCCTGTAGCATCAACTACATGCTGGGCGCCCTGCGCTATGCCGATGCCATCACTACGGTGAGCCCCACCTATGCCAACGAGATCCAGACGCCCGAGTTTGGCGAGGGCCTGGACGGCGTGCTGCGCGAGCGTTCGTACGCGCTGCAGGGCATTTTGAATGGCATCGACGTCGCGGGCTTTGACCCGGCGACCGACAAGCGCATTGCCGCCAACTACACCGTGGAGGACCGCTCCGGCAAGGCCGTGTGCAAGGCCAAGCTGCAGGAAGAGCTGGGGCTCGAGGTTCGCGACGACCGTCCGCTCATGGTGATGGTCACGCGCCTGACGCGCCAGAAAGGCTTGGACCTGGTCATGTACGCACTCGACCGCATCCTTTCCGGCGGCGTGCAGGTGGCGGTGCTGGGCACCGGCGACCGCGATTACGAGGACGGCCTGCGCTACTTCCAGGACAAGTACCCCGGCACCATGGCCGCACGCATCGAGTTCGATCCGGCGCTGTCACAGCGCATGTATGCTGCCGCCGACATGTTCCTGATGCCTTCGAAGTTTGAGCCCTGCGGCCTGTCGCAGATCATCGCCATGCGCTACGGCACCCTGCCCATCGTGCGCGAGACCGGTGGCCTGAAGGACACCGTGATCCCGTATAACGAGTTTACCGGCGAGGGCACGGGCTTCTCGTTTACCAACTTTAACGGCGACGAGATGGGCGACGCGGTGTTCCGCGCAGCACGCCTGTTCTGGGATAACCGTGAGGCATGGAACCAGCTAGTCACGCAGGCCATGAGCCAGGACTTTAGCTGGACGCGCTCGGCCGACAAGTATCTGGACCTGTACTTCTTTATGCACCCGGAGATTGAGCGCCCGGCGGCTGTGGAGGCTGCTACGGCCGTAGAGGAGCCGGTTGCTGATGAGGCCGAGCCTGCGGCGCCCGTTAAGGAGCCCGCTGCTGCTGAGGAGCCCAAGGTCGAGGAGAAGCCGGCTGAAGCTAAGCCCGTTAAGGCCGATCCTGAGGTGAAGGTCGAGGCTGCTCCCGAGCCCGAGCCTGAGGTGAAGCCCGCTGCGAAGCCTGCCACCAAAAAGACGACGACCCGCAAGGCAACGGCTAAGAAGGCTACGACCACGAAGGCCGCTGCGAGCAAGACCACCGCTGCCAAGGCAACTACTGCCAAGGCATCGACCACGCGCAAGCGCACGACCGCCGCTGCCAAGAAGGCCAACGAGGTCGAGGCTGCTCCCGAGGTAAAGGCCGCCGCCGAGGCTAAGCCTGCGGCAAAGGCTCCGGCCAAGACCGCTGCCAAGAAGACGGCTGCAACCACCAAGAAGGCAACGGCAGCCAAGAAGACCACGGCTACGAAGTCGACGACGGCCAAGGCCGCTACGACGAAGGCCGCCGCGAAGACGGCCCCGAAGGCTACTGCAAAGCCCGCCGTCAAGGTCGAGGAGGCGCCCTCCGAGCCCGAGGCCAAGGCAGCTGTCGAGGCAAAGCCGGCCGCCAAGACCACCACGCGCAAACGCGCCGCGACGACGGCCAAGAAGACCACGACCAAGGCTGCAGCTCCCAAGGCAGAGGGTAAGGCCGAGGACAAGCCCGCAGTAAAGGCCGAGCCGACTCCGAAGGCTGCCGAGGTTAAGGCCGCTCCCAAGACTAAGGCAAAGACCGAGCCCGCCAAGGAGACCCCGGTCTCCCCCGCCGTTTCGGCCGAGGAAAAGGCTCCGACCAAGAAGACCTCCGTCCGCAAGGCAACGGCCGCCCGCAAGCGCCGCTAATCCGGACGATTAAAACTAAATCCTCAACGCAAAAGAGGGCGCCCCAACCAGGCGCCCTCTTTTGCGTTGAACTTCGCATTAAAAAGAGGGCCGGTTTACTACGACAAAATGGCTCCGGCCGACCACGGCGAGTAATCTTCGAAATTAAGAACGCTTCTAGCTGCGGTTTTAATATCACCAAAATGACTGTTGTTGAGATCATTCAATTCGTCGTAGTAAACCGAAGTACTTTTGTTTGGATACAAATAGTATCGGTATAGACGTTTTTAAATATCGCGATAATTTGGGTGGTAAAACGATTTTCTAGGACAACCGTTCGCCGATGGTAAACGGATGTTGTTTATACAGCCTGTGTGCAACATATATACTTATATCCTGTGCGTAAAGCCCATGGCCCGCAGGCCGTGATTCTATTGAACTGGACCGAATTATGAGATTGATTCACAACAGCCGTCTGCCGCAGTTTCGCACTCCGTTTGGCGCTGTGACCACTGGAACTTCCGTTTCGCTCTCGGTGATTTTGGAGGATGCCGACCCCAACCAGGCAACGCTTACGCTGCGCACCTGGGTCGATGAGATCGGTGAATCTCTGTATCCCATGACGCACGAGGGCGACGGCATATTTACCGTAGAGCTTGAGTGCGCCGAGCCCTGTCTTATCTGGTACAGCTTTATCTGCAACATCGAGGGCCAGCCCGAGGTCCGTCTGGGCGCACCGCAGGGTCGCACCGGTGGCGAGGGCGTAACTTACAACTACGCCGAGGTCCCGTCCTTCCAGATCACCGTCTACAAGCACCGCAAAGTTCGTCCCGAGTGGTACGAGCGTGGCATGGTCTACCAGATCTTCCCCGACCGCTATGCCCGCGATGAAAACTGGCGCGAGCGCACGCTTGCCGAAGTTGAAAAACCACGCAAAGGAATCCAGCGCCGCATGGTCGAGGACTGGAACGAACCGCCCGAGTACGAGCGTGCCGAAGACGGCTCCATCAAGACCTGGGATTTTTACGGCGGCTCGCTCAAGGGTATCCAAAATGACCTGCCCCGCATTGCCGAGCTGGGCTTTACGGCCATCTACCTCAACCCCATCTTTGAGGCCGCGAGCAACCACCGCTACGACACGGCCGACTACACCAAGATCGACCCGATTCTGGGCACCGAGCAGGACTTTACCGAGCTGTGCGAGGCGGCCGAGAAGCTTGGCATTTCCATCATTCTAGACGGTGTGTTCAACCATACGGGCGACGACTCGATCTACTTTAACCGCTACGGCAATTATCCCGGCGTCGGTGCTTGGCAGAGCGAGGACTCGCCGTGGCGCGATGCATTTTACTTCCATGAGGACGGTTCGTATGACTGCTGGTGGGGCGTGGGCAACATGCCCGCCATCAATGAGAGCTCCGAACTGGTGCGCGAGCGGCTCCTGGGCAAGGACGGCGTGATCCGTAAATGGCTGCGCGCCGGTGCCCATGGCTGGCGACTCGATGTGGCCGACGAGCTTTCCGACGACTTCCTGGCCGAAATCAAAAAGGCCGTGCTCGCCGAGAAGCCCGACGCACTGCTGCTCGGCGAAGTCTGGGAGGACGCTTCCAACAAGATCAGCTATGGCCACCTGCGTCGCTATCTGCAGGGCTCGGAGCTCGACTCCGCCATGGACTACCCCTTCCGCGACATGGTCATCGGCTTTTTGATGGGCTACAAGAACGCTTACCAGGCAGCCGAGGATATCGAAACCCTGCGCGAGAACTACCCGCGCGAGGCACTGGCCTGCGCGCTCAATCTGCTTTCGAGCCACGACCGTCCGCGCATCATCTCGGTGCTCGGCGGTGGCCCCGACGAGTCGCAGCTGCCCGAGAGCGAGCGCAGCAAATGGCGCCTGGACGAGAACTCGATGGGTCTGGCCAAGAGCCGTTTTTGGCTGGCGACGCTCATGCAGATGACCTTCCCGGGCGTACCCTCAATCTATTACGGCGATGAATACGGCTTGGAGGGCCTCACCGATCCGGGCAACCGCCGTACCCTGCCGACCAAGGACCAACTCCACGACTTCGACACACTGGCCATCGTTAAGAACGCGTCTGCCGTGCGCCGTGCGCTGCCCTTTATGGTCGATGGCGAGATCAAGGCCTTTGCGCTCAACGACGAAGTCTTGGCTTACACCCGCACGGGCAAAGACGGCGAGGCCGCGACGGTTATCATCAACCGCAGTCTGCGCAATTCGCACCGCGTGACGATTCCGGCGCTCGGCGAATGCGCGAGCGACGTGATCAGCGGTCACGAGTGCGAGATCCACAACGGTACCGTCACGCTCGACCTGTACCCGCTGGGCTCTTCGATCATCTATCACCATGCCGAGAAGCGCCTGCAGGAGCCGCTCGATCATGGTGCGGGCGTTGTGTGCCACATCACCTCGGTGCCGACCGATGACGGCAAGCCCGGCACAATCGGTGCGCCCACGCGTCGCTTTATCGACCATCTGGCCGCTATGGGCATGCGCTACTGGCAAGTCCTGCCCGTCAACCCCACGGACTTCTTCCGCTCCCCCTACGCCGGCCCCTCGGCCTTTGCAGGCAATATTGATCTGCTACCCGAGAGTCACGAAGAGCTGGCAGCCGACTTTGAGACCTGGAAGGCCCGCGGCGGCGAGGATGCCGATCCGCTGTACACCGCGTTTAAACATCGCAATGCCGATTGGCTTGAGAAATACTGCGTCTACATGGCCGTTAAAAAGTACTTTGAGGGCGAGTCGCGCCATGATTGGCCGGCAGATGTCGCGCGCTACAACGAACATCTGATCGACGACAAGCGCTTCCACAACGAGGCCGAGCTTCAGGCGTACATGCAGTACCGCTTTGACCTCGCTTGGTGCGAGCTCATGAACTATGCGCACAAGAAGGGCATCGAGGTTATCGGGGATATTCCTATGTACGTGTCCGACGATTCGGCAGACGCGTGGAGCGAACCCGAGAACTTCTGGCTGTCCGATACCGGCAAGGCGATTGAGATTTCCGGTGCGCCGCCCGACAACTTTGCGCCCGAGGGCCAGGTGTGGGGCAACCCAACGTTCCGCTGGGACCACATGAAGCAGAACGGCTATAGCTGGTGGATGGATCGCCTGCGTCGTGCGTTTTCGCTCTACGACCGCGTGCGCCTGGATCACTTCCTGGGCTTCCACAGCTATTTCAGCATTCCCGCGGGTAAGGCATGCGCCGACGGGCGTTGGCTGGCAGGCCCGGGCAAGGACCTGTTCCAGACCGCCTACGACGAGCTGGGTCCGCTCAACTTTATCGCTGAGGACTTGGGCTATCTGACGCCCGGTGTTCGCGCCATGGCATCGACCTGCGGTTTCCCCGGCATGGACGTGCTGGAGTTTAGCGACTACGACGTTCGTTGCGGAATTCATCCCACACCGGGCAAGATCCTGTATACCTCGACGCACGACACCTCGACGCTTGCCGGATGGTGCACACACTCCTTTGCAGGCGGCGACGAGCCGAGCGGCATTGAACTGGCAAGCGAGCTCATGGGCAACGCCCTGGCCAGCGATGCTCCGCTCGTGATGATGCCGCTGCAGGACGTGCTAGGACTGGGCGACGATGCACGTATGAACGTGCCGGGCGTGGCCACGGGCAACTGGACCTGGCAGGCTGAGGAGGCCGACGTTGCGGCAGCCGAGGAGAAAACTGCGAAGCTCCTGCGCAGCACCCATAGATTCTGGGGCGAAGCGTGATAAAACCCCCGATATAGGGTACAGTTACAGACGTTTGAATTTTTGCGGGCAGAGCGATCTGCCCGCTTTGTGCTGAAAAGGAAGTATTATGGCGCGCTACGATTACAAGTGCACGAGCTGCGGCAACGTGTTTGAGGTTGAGCACCCCATGTCCGAGACGCCCGAGGTCGTATGCCCCAACTGCGGCGCCCCGGCGGCCAAGACGTTCTCGGCCAGCGGCATTAAGTTCGACGGCAGCGGTTTCTACAACACCGACCAACGCACTGGCGGCTCCAGCACCAGCGCCACCAGCGGCTGCTGCGCCAACTGCCCGCATAACCACTAGGAACCAAACAGCCCCGCGACCGACACCGATCGCGGGGCTGATTCTTTAGCTACCCAGGTTTCCTTATGAGTTGCGGTGAAATAAGGACTGTTTGGCAGGTAAAAGCCGCTATTCAATCCCTATTTCACCGCAACTTAGTAGCTACTTGCGGACCAGGCGGGCGCAGAAGTGGCCGTCGTAGGAGTCGGCGTTTACCGGCACGCTTTGGAAGAGGCCTCGATCGTTCTGGCGTACGGATACGAGTTTCTTGGCCTGATCGAACTCGGGGAGTTGCAGAATCTGTGCCTCGGAAAGCGGTGCCACGCTAAAGCCGGCACCCTCGGGAGAAGCAAGGAACGCGTCCACGACCTGCGTGTTCTCCTCGTCGAAGACGGAGCACGTCGCATAGATGAGCTCGCCGCCGGCAGCCACGCGCGCGGCGGCTTCCTTGAGCATCGTCAGCTGCAGTTTGGGCAGCTCAACCGTCACATCCTTTTCGGTCAGACGCCACGGGATCTCAGGATGACGGCGCATGGTGCCGGTGCCCGAGCACGGCGCATCGATAAAAACCGTGTCGAACTTAACCGGCTTGCCAAGCATGGCATCAAACGATGTCAGTACCTCATCAAGCTCGCAGGCATCACCCGAAACCGTACGAACGCCCTGAATACCGGCCTTATGAAGGCGAGCGAGATTCAGATCGCACTTACGGTCATGAAGATCAAGTGCAGTATGCTGACGCTCATAGCCGGCGCGCTTGGCCTGGCACATCATCACATAGGTTTTAGTGCCACGACCGGCACCAATCTCAAGGCAGCTACCAGGGCGCGTGGCAGCCGTGGCGATAAGCTGCGCGTTGAGATCGGATGCCACCGCGGCAGCACGCTCAAACACACCCGAAGCAACGGTAACCTGAGCATCAACCGGGGCATGGCAGCCCGGGAAGACAGGTGCGACGAGCTGCGAGATATACGGATCGAGCTTAATCGCAAAGGCGTTCTCATGCAGGGCCAGCGGTGCGGGGGCCAGATTGCCGGCAAAGTTAAGCGCACCCTCAGGCGTGTCGAACGATGCCATAATGCGAGCGCACAGCCAACGCGGCAGTCCCATCAGGCGCGACAGACGAACCAAGCGTCGCTCAGACTCATCTACATCGGACGCAGTGGCAAAGTCCTCAACGTTGTCCGCGACCTTATGCAGCACGGCATTGGCCAAACCGGCGGCAGACTTAGCTCCGCTGCGCACCAGCTCAACGCCCTGACTTACGGCAACGCGGCCAGGCGTATGCAGATAGAGCATTTCGAAGGCCGAGATACGAAGCGCCATGCGAACACGCGGCGCAACCTTTTTAGGCTTATCGAGAAACTGATCGAGCAGCTCGTCTAAAATACCCTGCGTGGCGGCGACACCCAGCGCCAAGCGAGCGGCAAAAGCGGAATCGCGCTGGTCAATAGCCTTGGCCGATGCGCGAGAGGACAGCACGTCACGCGCATACATGCCGCGGCGATCGGCTTCCATCAGTACATCGAGCGCAAGCTTGCGCGCGGGAGACAGCTTGCTCATGACAAAACACCCCACGAAAGATCGGCGCCCTGCAGGCCGGCAGCCCAGGCAGAAGCAGACATAGCACGCTTGCCATCGGGCTTAACCTCGAGCAACGCAACCGAGCCATCGGAAAGACCCAGATAAACACGCTTGGCCTTAACGAGAACCTGACCCTCGCCAAGCGACACATCAGCCGGCGCAGCATCGAGCACGCGCACGGTCTTGCCGGCAATCACGCAACGGGCGGGAGCGGTATCGGACGAGGCCAGCACATGACGCACGCAATCAAGCGCAGCCATCTGCGGATCCAGACGCATCTCCTGCTTGGAAATCTTGGCAGCATGAGTGACGAGCGACTCATCCTGCTCAGTCCAAACAGCCGAGCCACCGGCAAGCGAGGGAAGCGTATCAGCCAGCAGTTTGCCGCCAAGCTCACCAAGCTCCATCGTGAGCGCCTCGGCATGCTTACCGGCAACCGAGGTCGAGGCCTGCGCGCAATAAGCACCAGTATCCACACCATGCCCAATGCGCATAATAGAAACGCCAGCAACCTCATCACCAGCGAGAATCGCACGCTGAATAGGAGCAGCCCCACGCCAACGAGGCAGCAAGGACGCATGAACATTCACAATACCAAGCGGCGCCATATGCAGCACCTCATCCGGCAAAATACAGCCATAAGCAGCCACACAGAAAATATCGGCTTGCGCAGCTTGGAGCGCCTCAACAACCTCGGCCGTCATACGATTAGCCTCGATAACCGGCAACCCAAGCTCAAGCGCCTTGGCTTTAACAGGAGACGGCTCCAGCTTCTTACCACGCCCACGAACAGCATCAGGACGAGTAATAACAAGCGCAATCTCGTTCCCAGCCTCAACAAGTGAAGTCAACGAAGGCACAGCAAAATCAGGCGTACCCATAAACACAATACGCATAATTGTTAGTCTCCTCTCAACAATGAGCCGAGACGGCTACAAATAACAGCGGAAAGCCAAGTACCCAGCCTATCCGCAATAACAATTCAACAAGAACAAATATACCCAAAAACAAAGAAAGAGCCGCATAAAAGCAGCCCTCCCAACAAAGCAATTATCAGCGAAGACGCCCCTCCCTGGCCCAACGGCACCCGGGCGAACCGAGCCAGAACAACGCAGTCCCCGGTGCTGAGCGCCCGCATATCGTCCCGCGCGCAGTTTCGCAGCAAAGCGAGAATGTTTGAGCACGGGATGATATGCGGGCGCTCAGCACCGGGGACGGTGAGACCTACTCCGTCTCGCCCGGTCGAGCGCCGCGGGCCAGGGCGTCCTGGTACTCCTTGACGGCCTTGAGCCTCTGCATGGGCTTAAGGCGCTCGAACATGGTGTTGCCGTGCAGATGATCGATCTCGTGCTGCAGGCACACGCAGAACAAATCGCCCGTGGCCTCATAGCGAATCAGGTTGGCGTCCAAGTCGTACGCCTCGACCACGACATGGTCGGGACGCTCGATCTCGCAGCTAATGCCGGGGATGGACAGGCAGCCCTCGCTAAACGGCACCAGATGGTCGCTCTGCTCAACAATGACGGGGTTAATGAGCACGTAGGGGTCATAGTCGTTCTTGTCGCTGTAGTCGCAGTCGATGGTGACGAGCTGAATGAGCTCGCCGATCTGCGGGGCAGCCAGGCCGCAACCGCCGTTCTCGAACATCATCTTCTTCATCTTCTCGGCAAGCGCCTCGATCGCCGGGGTGATCTCCTCGATGACGGCGCACTCCTGGCGCAGACGAGGGTCGGGCGACAGTACGATTCCGTTGGCTTCCATGGCCATCCTTTCGGGTTGTTACATCAAATCATAGGCGTCGACGTCAACGCTCACGCTCACGCCACGCACGGAGCCCACCTCTTTGAGGCAGGCGTCAATATCATCAGAGACATGGTACCCCACGGGCGACTTCACAAGCAGATGGAAGCGGTAACGGTCCTTGGCTCTCTCGATTACACACGAAGCCGGGCCCAGCACCTGCGGCACCGCGCTGCCCGCCCGCAAAAAGTCGGGCGCGGCGGCATGCCAGCGGCGCTTAAGAAGCTTTGCAATGCGCCCGATGTAGTCCTGCGCGTCGTCTCGGTTCGCCGACCACACCAAGATGTTGACCAGGCGAACAAACGGCGGGTACAGCGCGTCGCGGCGCTGATCCAGGTCGTAGTCGGTAAAGATCGACCGGTCGTGCTCGGCGACGGCGCGAATGACCGGATCCTCGGGCAGGTAGGTCTGGATGATCACCTCGCCGGGCCGATCGCCGCGACCGGCACGACCCGCCACCTGTTCCAGCAGGTCGTAGGCGCGCTCCCCTGCGCGGAAGTCCGGCAGCTTGAGGGCGAAGTCGGCATTGACCACACCCACGAGCGTGACCTCGGGAAAGTCGAGACCCTTGGCGATCATCTGGGTACCCAACAGCACCGCGCAATCGGCCGCATCGAACTGCTCGAGCAGTTTTTTGTGCGCATCCTTGCCGCGCGTGGAATCGGCGTCCATGCGTATGATGGCAACATCCTCGGGCAGCATCTGGTGCAGCGCGTCCTCGATCTGTTGCGTGCCAAGGCCCATTTTTGCCAGGTAACGGCTGCCGCACTTGGGGCAGCGACTCGTGGGCGCGGGATACGGCTGCACGCGCCAGGACGAACCACAGGTGTGGCACTGCAGTGTATGGGTGCGCTCGTGGTACGTAAGCGCCGTGGAGCAGTGGTTGCAGGTGGGGACGCAACCGCACTCGCGGCACATCAGGAACGGCGCAAAGCCGCGGCGGTTGTGCAACAGCACGGCTTTTTCGCGTCGCTCGACCACACGCTCCAAGCCCTCCATCAGCGGTTTTGAGAACATGGAGCGGCTACCGTGCGCGAACTCGCGGCGCAGGTCGGCAATGCGAACCGTAGGCAACACGGCGTGTCCCGGGCGCTCGGGCATCTCGACGCGCGTCCAGGTGGCACCGTTATACGTGCCACGGCGGCAGCGATCGAGGGCCTCAGCAGAAGGCGTGGCGGAGCCCAACACGAGCGGGCAGCGGTAGCGCCGCGCCATCTCGGCCGCCACCTCGCGCGCGTGGTAACGCGGGCTGGAGCCCTGCTTGTAGCTGGTCTCGTGCTCCTCGTCGATGATGATGAGGCCAAGGTCGTCAAGCGGGCAAAAGAGCGCCGAGCGGGCGCCGACGACCACGCGGGAGGCACCGCTGGCGACCATATCCCACTGGTCCAGGCGCTCGCCGGCCGAAAGGCGCGAATGGAACACGGCGACCGTCTCGCCAAAGCGCGAGCGAAAGCGACCGACGGTCTGAGCCGTCAGCGAGATCTCGGGCACCAGCACGCAGGCCGAACGGCCGGCTGCGAGCACACGCTCGATGGCGGAGAGGTACACCTCGGTTTTGCCGGAGCCGGTGACGCCGTCAACCAGCACCACGTCGCCATGGGCGTCCAGACGGGCGCGCTCAATCTGCGCGAGTGCCTGTTGCTGGCCGTTGGTAAGGGAGACCGGCGCCTTACCGCTTGCCGAGGACAGCGTGGTCTGCTCGCTGCAGCCACGCCAGGCTCGGCGCTCTTCAACCACCACGACGCCGCGTTTTTCGAGTGCCTTGATGGTCGCCGACATACTGTTATAGAGCAGGTTGAGGTCGCGCGTCGTGACCGGGCCGCACTGGAGCGCCTCGATGAGCTGCCGCTGGCGAACGGCGGTCTTGGGCGGCGTATAGTCGAAGCCCTCAGGCGTGAGCATGACCCAGCGGTTTTGGATAGGCTTGACGGCGGGACGTTCAACCGTCCACACGCCGTCGTCGCCCTTGACCACGCGCGGGCTGCCGCCCGGAGGCAAAAACAGGCGCAGGCACTCGGAAAGCGTCGCGACATACTCGCGGCTCATCCAACGTGCGATACGGGCAGCCTCGGCGGTAAAGAGCGGTTTGCTGAGGATGGCTTCGACGGGCTTAATGCGCGAAAGGTCGAGGGCGTTGTTGCCCTGCAGGTCTCCCAGCTCAGGCGCAATGTCGACGATATAGCCCGCGGCAGCACGGTTACCAAAGTGGACCAGGACCGTGGATCCGATCTGCGCCTCGTTGGCAAGGGACCGGGGGATACCGTAGGCGAATGGCTCGGACAGCGCACGGGTCGGGATGTCGAGGACCACGCTCGCGTAGGCGGCAACGGGCTCGGGCGCGGACTCGGGCTTGGCCTGCTCGGCCGAGCGGTCGGGCTTTTCGAGGGCCTGTTTTGGTTCCGGCGAACCAAACAGCGAAAGTTGCTCGGCCATGGCCCCAGCACCTCCTATCCCATACGTCTACAGAAACAAGAGCCCCGCTCTGAGTGAACGGGGCTCGGATACATACATTTGCGCAGCGATTACAGCGCCATCGTGCGGGCGCGGTCGATGCGCGCCAGGCAGTCGTCGCGGCCGACGAGCGCCATGGTCTCGCCCAGCGGAGGACTCACCATGTTGCCGCAGACGGCGACGCGCACGGCCTGGAACACCACGCGCTTCTTAAGGTCCATCTGCTCGGGAAGCGGCTCAAGCGCGGCGTCAATGTTGACAGCCGTCCACTCGTCCACGCCCTCGAGCGCGGCCTTGGCGGCATCCAGAATGGCACCCATGCCTTCCTTGGCCAGGCCCTTGTTGACGGACTTCTCGTCATACTCAAGCGTCTCGGCCGTAGCAAAGATGGGAGCGGCGACGGTCACGGCGTCGGCCGGCATCTTGGTGCGCGGCTTAACGATGGCAGCAAGCGCATCGATCCAATCCTCGCCGTACTCGACATTACCCTCGATAAGACCCGCCTCGTGCAGCTCGGGGACCATGATCTCATCGGCAAACTGAGCATCGGACATGCCATTGATGTACTCGGCATTAACCCAATCAAGCTTCTTGGGGTCGAAGGTCGCCGGGTTCTTGGAGATGCGGTCGAGCGAGAACTTGCTGGCCAGGACATCGCGCGGGATGATCGTGGTCTCGCCGTCGAGCGACCAGCCGAGCAGCGCCAGATAGTTGACGAAGGCGTCGGACAGGTAACCGGCGTCGCGGTACTCCTCCACCGAGGTGGCGCCGTGGCGCTTGGAGAGCTTTTTGCCGTCGGCACCCAAGATCATGGAGATGTGGGCGAACGTGGGCACGGGCGCGCCGAGGGCCTCGTAGACCATGACCTGACGCGGGGTGTTGGACAGGTGGTCGTCGCCGCGGATGACATGGGTGATCTTCATCATGGCGTCGTCGACGACAGTCGCGAAGTTGTACGTGGGCGTGCCATCGGAGCGGAAGATGACAAAGTCGTCGAGCTCCTTGGCATCGAAGGTCACCTCGCCGTGGACGGCATCGTGGATAACGACGTCGCCGCGGTCCTCGGGCACCTTGATGCGAAGGACGTAGGACTCGCCGGCCTCGATGCGACGGCGGGCCTCCTCGGGATCAAGATTGCGGCAACGGCGCTGATAGCCCTGGAAGGGGTCCTTGCGCTCCTGCGCGGCCTTGCGGTCGGCGTCGAGCTGCTCCTTGGTGCAGAAGCAGGGATAGGCCTTGCCCTCGTCCCAAAGCTTCTGGGCGGCCTGCTTGTACAGGTCCAGGCGCTCGGTCTGGGCGTAGGGGCCAAAATCGCCGCCCACCTCGGGACCCTCGTCCCAGTCCAGGCCCAGCCAACGCATGGCGCGCAGGATGATCTGCGTGTTCTCGTCGGTGGAGCGGGTGGGGTCGGTGTCGTCGATGCGCAGGATGAACGTGCCGCCGTTTGCACGGGCGAAAGCCCAGTTATAGATAGCGGTGCGGGCGCCGCCAATGTGCAGCTTGCCCGTCGGTGAGGGTGCAAAGCGGACGCGAACGTCTGATGCCATGGAAATCTCCTCGATTGCAGGATGGATGTCTAACTGCACCAGTATAAAGCAACAATGCGACCTCCGCACAAAGGGCACCGACCCACTCATTGGGGACAGACTTAAATGACCAGTCATCACTCATTGGGGACAGACATAAATGACCAGTCTTTGGGGACGTTCTTAGTTTAAGGCCACTCATTTAAGCCTGTCCCCAATGACTAGGTGCGGAAAGGGTGTGAATGTTGGATTTACGCGCTATGATGTGCCCTTGCATACAGAGCCCGGCGGAATGGTAACGGTCGCCGGGACACGTTTTTGAAAGGACAATCATGTCAGAAGAACTTCGTTCCATCCCGCCCCAACAGGGGTCCTTTGTGTTTACGTCGGAGTCGGTGACCGAAGGCCATCCCGACAAGATCGCCGACCAGATCAGCGATGCCGTCCTCGACGCAATCCTCGCCAAAGAAATAGAGCTCCAGGAGCAGGGCTATATTGCGCCCAACGGCGTGCCCGCCAACGTGGAGAACGTCCGCTGCGCCTGCGAGACCCTCGTGACCACCGGCACCGTCATCGTTGCCGGCGAGATCCGCACCCAGGCCTACGTCGACGTGCAGGAAATCGCCCGCGGCGTCATCCGCCGCATCGGCTACAACCGCGCCAAGTTCGGTTTTGACTGCGACACCTGCGGCGTCATGAGCCTCATCCACGAGCAGTCCCCCGATATCGCCCAGGGCGTCGACGAGTCCTTCGAGACCCAGACCGGCGCGACCACCGACCCGATCGACCTGATTGGCGCCGGCGACCAGGGCATGATGTTTGGCTACGCCTCCAACGAGACCAAGACTTTAATGCCCATGCCGCACTACCTTGCCAGCCGCCTGGCCGAGCGCCTGGCCGCCGTGCGCCACGACGGCACCTTGCCCTACCTGCGCCCCGACGGCAAGACCCAGGTCACGGTGCGCTACGAGGACGGCAAGCCCGTCGAGGTCACGACCATCGTCATCTCCACGCAGCATGCCGCCGAGATCGAGGACATGGGCAAGATCAAGGCCGACCTCATCGAGCACGTCATCACCCCGGTCATGGCCGCTGAGAACATGCCGTGGGATAACGCGGACATCTACGTGAACCCCACCGGTCGCTTTGTCGTGGGCGGCCCCATGGGCGACACGGGCCTCACCGGCCGCAAGATCATCGTCGACACCTACGGCGGCTACGGTCGTCACGGCGGCGGTGCCTTTAGCGGAAAGGACTGCACCAAGGTTGACCGCTCCGCCGCGTATGCCGCGCGCTGGGTCGCCAAGAACGTGGTCGCCGCCGGTCTGGCCGACCGCTGCGAAGTCGAGCTTGCCTACGCCATCGGCGTTTCCAAGCCCCTCTCAATCATGGTCGACACCTTCGGTACCGCGCATGTTGCCGAGGACAAGATCGTCGAGGCCGTAGAGAAGACCTTCGACCTGCGCCCAGGTGCCATCATCCGCGACCTAGACCTGCGTCGCCCCATCTACGAAAAGACGGCAGCCTACGGTCACTTCGGCCGCGAAGACCCCGACTTCACCTGGGAGAAAACCGACCGAGTCAAAGAACTCAAAGCAGCCTGCGGCCTGTAATTAAGAACCGCCAAGGTTTCAACGACATAAGCGCTTAAAAAAGAAGTACCGCTCCCAACCGGTACTTCTTTTTATTTAAACGGTGGTGAAGATGCTTCGATATGAGCCCACGCTGCGTCACCAGCTAATGAATTTTGCAGCACACGCGCCTCTACCATGTATCCTTAGTTCCGAGGGCTTTGGTATTTGGTCGGTCGCGAGTTCCGCACGAGCCGGAGGCCACTTAATGTGGCCTCCGTGCGAGCCAGGACTGTAGAGCAGGCGACCAAATACCAAAGCCCTCGGGACGACGGGATAGATAAGGAGCATCCATGGCAGGCAAGCCGCAAACACTAGCTACGACCTCGGCATTCGAAATCTTGGGCCCCGTCATGGTCGGCCCCAGCTCATCGCACACCGCCGGCGCCCTGCGCTGCGCCCAAGTTGCCGCCAGCCTGCTGGAAGGCCGCATCACCAAAGTTACCTTTGGCCTGTGGAACTCCTTCGCCCACACCTACCGCGGCCACGGCACAGACCGTGCGCTCGTCGCGGGCATACTGGGCCTCGACACCGATGACGAGAACATCAAGCAGGCCTTCGACCTCGCGCGCGAGCAGGGCCTCGAATATCACTTTGACATCAAGGGCGACGACGCCTCCATCCACCCCAACACCGTCGACATCGAAATGGTCGACGACACGGGCGCCACGGCACAGGTCCGCGGCGAGAGCCTGGGCGGCGGCAAGATGCGCATCAGCCGCATTAACGGCGTCGGCGTCGACATCTCGGGCATGTATTCCACGCTCTTCGTGGCGCACAAGGACGTCCCCGGTGTACTCGCCGCGCTCACCAACCTGCTCGCCTACGCCCACGTGAACATCGCATTCTGCCGCACCTACCGCACCGAAGTGGGCGGCCAGGCCTACTCCGTCTTTGAGACCGACGGCGCGCCCGACGACACCGTTATCCCGATGCTACGCAAGCTCGACAATGTTGATTACGCGACCTTTATCGAGCTCCCCGGTTCTGCCTCGTCGCTCTCCCCCGGCGTCTCGGCCAAGGAAATCTTCGACGACGGCGAGCAGCTGCTCGATGCGTGTGAGGAACAGGGGCTCAGCATCGGCGCCGTCATGGCCGTTCGCGAGGCGCGTCTGACCGGCGAGGCCCACGCCGTCGCCGCCATGCGCCGCGTGCTCGACGTCATGCGCGAGGAGACCACGGCCCCACTCGCAAATCCGCTGCGCTCACTCGGCGGGCTTATCGGCGGCGAGGCTAAACTCGTCGATGCCACAGGCCGCAACGATTTGAGTGAAAGCCTGATGGGCGTCGTCCAGACCGACGCCGTGGCCCGCGCGATGGCCGTGCTCGAGCGTTCCGCCACGATGGGTGTGATCGTCGCAGCTCCGACGGCAGGATCCGCGGGTGTTGTGCCCGGCTGCGTGCTGGCGCTTGCCGATCGCCTGCAGCTCGACGACGAGCAGGTCATGGACGCGCTCTACTGCGCAGCCGCCATCGGCCTCAACCTCACCACGAGCGCCTGCGTCGCCGGCGCCGAGGGCGGCTGCCAAGCCGAGGTGGGAAGCGCCGCTGCCATGGCAGCCGCCGCGCTGGTGCAGATGCTCGGCGGCACGCCCGAGCAGGCGCTCGACGCCAGTTCCATCGCGCTGAGTAACCTGCTGGGCCTCGTTTGTGACCCCGTCGGTGGCCTCGTGGAGGTGCCCTGCCAAAACCGCAACGCCATTGGCGTGGCAGCGGCCTTTAGCTCGGCACAACTCGCCCTCGCGGGCATTAAGAGCTTGGTGCCGTTTGACCAGATGGCACATGTCATGCTCTCGGTGGGTCACGCGTTGCCGGCCACGCTGCGAGAGACGGCAAAGGGCGGCATCGCGCAGGCTCCGGCCGCACTTTCGGCCTGTGCAAAATGCGGTGTGTGCGGATAGCGACTAAGAACGACTCAAAGGTGGGACATTTGTCCCACCTCTTTCGAATGCCACCGTTTCCGTACCACAAACAGCAGGGCAATCGCTATAATGCAAGCCCAGTAAAAACACGATGAACCGCAAGGCGAAAATCGAAGGATATGCATACGATGTCGCAAAACGATCGAACTCAACTGATTCCCGATCCGCAGCAGCCGAACAGGCACACCGGCGGCGTTCAGTCGCCGCGTCCTATCGCGCCGAGCCACCGTCAGCAGCGTAGTGCAGCAAACGCTTCCCAACGCCCGAACCAACAGCGACAACAGCGTCAACAACGTCAGCAGCGTCAGGCAAACGGCAATGCGCCCAAGCAGCCCCCCACGCACGCTCGAGGCGATCGAGGCCCCGCGCGCAAGTCCCCCGAGAACAATAAGTCGGGCAAAAAGACAACGCTCTTTGTCGTCCTTGGTCTAATCGTCATTGTCTATATCGTAGGCGTCGTAGCGTTTTCGCAGGTAGCCTACCCCAACACCACCGTCGCCGGCGTCGACGTCTCGTTCTCCAACGCGTCGTCTGCCGCCACCAAGGTCAACTCGGCATGGAAGCACTATAAACTCACCGTGACAGGAGATGACTTTAGCTGGACCTATCAGCCCGAGTCCGATGAACCCATCGTCGACGGTGAAGCTGCTGCAAAAGAAATCATCAACCACAACGAAGCCTTTATTTGGCCGGTCCGCCTTGTGGAATCCTTAAGCGGCAAGACCAAAACAACTGCTACCTCCAACGAAGTCGATCTTGATCAAGACGTCGACCTGTCCATGCTCTCCGATACCTTTGACCAAAAGAAGTTTGAGGAGGACCTGGGCGCCGCTATCGACGAGTTTAACGAGGGCCGTTCGGGCACGTTCGAGGCCAATAGCTCCTATGACGAGCAGGCCGGCAAGTTTACCGTCGAGAAGGCGCGCTCCAACGAAAAAATCAACCGCGAGCATGTCATTAAGTATGCCGAGCTCGAGCTTGCCTCGCTGACCGAGACCGTAGATCTTTCCAAGCTCGGCAACGATGCCTATGAGCCGCTTAATGGAACGCTGACCGATGATCAGATTCAGGCCGCATGCGATGCTGCCAACAACTTCCTGGGCGTCAACGTGACCCTCAAGCTCAACGGCGAGGATGCCGGCAAGGTTGATGGCTGCTCCGTGTTGCAGTGGATCAGCTTTGCCGATCCGGCCAACCCCACGCTCGATACGTCGCAGATCAGCAGCTGGGCAGCCGAACTCGCCAACGGCTTTAATACCGTGGGCTCCACTCGTTGGTGGACGCGCGCCGATGGCAAGCAGTGCGCCGTCGAAGGCGGCGACTTTGGTTGGTCCATCGACAGCAGCTCGCTCGCCAAGCAGGTCGAGGACGCCATTAACAACAAGCAGACCGGCGAGATCGAGATCAAGTACTCCCAGAAGGCCGATACCTTTACCGCAAAGGGAGAGCCCGACTGGAAAGCGTATATCGACGTCGACCTGTCCGAGCAGCACGCGCGCTACTATGACGAGAGCGGCAATATCGTGTGGGAGGCCAACTTTATTTCCGGCAAACCGGGCGAAGACGCCACCCCCGAGGGTGTGTGGCAAATCAACAGCAACGACGGCGGCAGCACCCTGATCGGAGCCAAGGACCCCGAGACCGGTAAACCCAAATATGAGAGCCCGGTGAGCTACTGGATGCCGTTTGAGGGCAACATGATCGGCTTCCACGACGCCACCTGGCAAAACGACAAGAGCTTCGATAACGCCGAGTCGTACAAGTGGTGCGGCAGCCACGGTTGCATCAACCTGCGCCTGGCCGACGCCAAGGCACTGCACGATTGCATCAAAGTCGGCCTGTGCGTGGTTGTCCACTCGTAGTGCAACGCGCGCATTCCTACAACGTGGAACCGCTGCGACCAATCTAACAGTTCCGAAAGAAACCGTCCTATGCGCCCGCCCCAACCGGTGGGCGCATATAATTATCGAGATTCTTTCTATAAAGGAGACGCTATGCCGAATGTCCCCACGATCACCCCGGGCCCAGATGATACCGAGCGCACGCCCGAAGGTGCCACCGAAACGTTTCCTCTGATTACAAACGTACATGCCGACAAGCAGAGCGGACGCGCGAACGATACGGCCGAGATTTCCGATGAAGAGGCATATGCCAAGCTCAAGGCAAAGCGTGCCGAACGCCGACGCAAAAAGCTGATTCGTCGCGGTATTGCCGCCGGCGTCGTGGGTGCCGTCGCGCTCATTGCCATTGTTGCAACCCTTGTTATCAATGTGCAGCCACAGGGCGCTAGCGGTCCTGTGACCGACATGGTGACCGAGGGCACGTTTACCACAACGGTCGAGGCGAAAGGCCAGCTCAAACCCATTTCGTCCTCAGTGGTCTCCCCTTCTGTCGACGGCACGGTCGATTCTATCAACGTGCAGGCAGGCCAATCCGTCAACGAGGGCGACGTGCTTATGACCATTAAAAACGACGAGCTCGATCGCAACGTTGCCGAGGCGCAGCGTGCAGTTGCTGCCGCTCAAGAAGACCTCGCCAACGCGCAGAAAGCCGCAGCTGCTGCGCAGGCCACCCCAACGACGGACGTCGAGGGAGCTTCCGCAGCGGCTGGCGTCTCCGCCGCATCAGTGGACACGAACGCCGTATCGGCCGCGCAGCGCAGCCTCGCATCAGCCCAGGCAAACCTCGACCAGGCGAACGCCAAGGCCTCCAGTCGCACGGTCACGGCCCCGAGCTCGGGTAACATCGTGGAGCTCAATGCCAAAGTGGGCGCCACGGTTACAGGCGGCATGATCATGGGCGAAAGCGATACGAGCGGCGGCAAGCAGTGCATGCAGATCGCCGACCTATCTAAGATGAAGGTGACCGTGCAGGTGGGCGAAAAGGACATCGCCAAGATCGCCGTTGGGCAGAGCGCCAACGTCACGTATCCCGCGTTTCCCGATATCGTGAGCCAGGGCACCGTCACGGCTATCGCGTCGGTGGCAAACTCCGACGCCGCCAACGGTGGCGGCGGCAGCGTGACCTTTAACGTCGATATTCTCATCGAGGCGCCCGACGCGCGCCTGAAGCCGGGCATGACGGCCGAGGTCTCGGTGGTGACCGAGCAGCTCGACGACGTGGTGATGGTGCCGACGATGGCGCTCATGACCGAAGACGGCGAACACTATTACGTCAACGTCGCAACCGATGACGAGGGCAAGCAAACCCATCGCGTGAAGGTGACCGTCGTGACGCAAAACGACAACGAAGCCGTAGTCGGCAAGACACAGGTTAAGCGCGACGACCAGGGCAACGAGATCAACCCCAACGTTCCGGTTACCAAGCTGCGCGATGGCGACACCCTCGTCATGGACACCGGAGCGGACGCAACGGCTGACGGCGGCTACGGTGCGGATTCGGGCAGTATGTCTGCCGACGAGGGCATGTAATGCATCCCGTTATCGACATCCGCAACGTGCACCGCATCTTTGAGAGCGTGGCGGGGTGCGCCCACATCCTGCACAACGTGAGCCTGGCGGTAAATCCCGGCGAATTCGTCGCTATCACCGGCCCCTCGGGCTCGGGCAAGTCGACGCTCATGAACATCCTAGGCTGTCTGGATAAGCCGACGGCGGGCGACTACTACCTGCAAGGGCTCAACGTGGCCGAGCTCGATGATGAGGAGCTCACCGAAGTTCGCGCCCTGAGCATTGGCTTTGTCTTTCAGAGCTTCAACCTGCTGCCGCGCCTGTCGGTTATCGAAAATGTGATGCTGCCGCTGGCCTACACCAATGTGCCCCGTAGCCAGCGCGAAATGCGCGCCGTGCACGCGCTGCAGGCTGTCACGCTGCCCGTCGACCACTGGGACCACCGCATATCCGAGCTCTCGGGCGGCCAGATGCAGCGCGTCGCAATCGCGCGCGCCCTCGTCAATGACCCGCCCATCATTCTGGCCGACGAGCCGACGGGAAACCTGGACTCCGCTACCGGAGCGCTTGTGATGGAAACCTTCCATAAGCTCCAGAAGCGCGGCAAAACCATCGTGCTTATCACACACGACCCCGGCATCGCCGCCGAGGCCGACCGTGCCGTGACCATCCGCGACGGTCGCATTCACGATGGCGCGTATATTCCACATGCACCGCGGACCCTGCGCAGCGCCGTGGATAGCCTGCCCAGGATTTCCGCCTCCGCCAACCCGCCGAAAGGAGAGATGGCATGAGCGCCCGCGATCTCATCCAGGAAGCCCTTCACTCGCTCGAAGCCAACAAGGGGCGCAGCCTGCTCACCATCCTGGGCATTGTCATCGGCATCGCCTCGGTTATCGCCATGACTTCGCTCATCGGCGGCATCCAAAACAGCCTGGTCAACAGTCTGGGCCTCAATGCGGCACGCATGGTGCAAATCTATTCGTCGCAAGAACTCACCGAGTCCGACATCGAGAAGCTTCAAAAACTGGTGCCGCAGATAGAGCAGATCGGCATTGTCGACAGCGCGTATACCGAGTACAAGACCGGCGATAAAAGCTATACCGTCATGGCACAGGGTGTCGATAGCGACATGCTCGACGCCGTGGGGGCCAGCAAGCTCGTTGCGGGGCGCACCTATTCCCAGGCCGAGTCCCAATCAGGCTCGCGCGTGGCGCTCATCAGCCGCGGCGGCGCCGATCAGCTTTACGGCAACGAACAGGATGCGCTGGGGAAAACCATCAAGGTGTCCAACGGCGAGGTGCAGATTGTAGGTGTGATTGATGGCGGCAACGACTCCATGGGCTCGCTCACGCTGTATATGCCGCGCGAAACCATCTCAGGCCTGTTTGGCGACGAAAATCCTTCATTCCCCAGCGTGACGGCTCTTGCCGCCGAGGGCACAGACATGGATGAGCTCTGCAAAACCATCGAGTCCAAGGTGCGCGCGATGAAGGGCATCGAGGAGGAGGACGAGTACGACAGTGTATCGGCGACCTCCATGAAAAGCGCCATCGATGCACTCAACTCCTTTATGGGCGCGTTCTCGCTCATCATGGGCGCTGTCGCCAGCATCTCGCTGCTTGTCGGCGGTATCGGCATTATGAATATGATGCTCACCAACGTGACTGAGCGCATCCGTGAGATCGGCATTCGCCGTGCCCTGGGCGCAAGTCGTCGCGATATCACCGCGCAGTTTTTGGCCGAGTCCTCGGCGCTGTGCGTCACCGGCGGACTGTTGGGTGTCCTGATTGGCTATCTGCTGGCATGGGGACTCACGTTCTTTGCCGCAAGCTCGGGCATCATGAGCGAGTTTGGAGCTACCGGGACGATCACGCCAAGCTTCTCCATTACAACAGTATTGATCGCGTTTGCCGTATCGGTCGGCATCGGCGTAATCTTTGGCTTCTACCCCGCTCGCCGTGCAGCAAAGCTCGACCCGGTGGAATGCCTACGCTACCAGTAAGCCACCACCAACAAGTTGCGGTGAATTAGGGACTGAATATGCTATTTAGCAGCAAAAACAGACGCTATTTCACCGCAACTTATTGAAGGGCTGCTTGCGCCAGTTCCGTGCGTCGTCCTCGAGCGATTGGCGGATGACAGGCTTGTACGGGTCGAGCTTGCTCGGGGCGCTCCTCCTCGCGGGCGGCCTCGGGGAGAAGTCGTCTCGGGCCAGGTACTTGTAGACGGTGTCGCACGATACGCCGTTCATCTTGGCGATATCCGAGATGCTGAACCCGTCGCGGCGCTGCTGGCGTATAGAATTGACGGTGGACGTGTTGATCATTGCCTTTCCTGCCTTTCTGAGTAGAAACCGAAGCATCTATCAGATTAGGCACCTTCGAAGGCGGTCGGCATGTCTTTGCGTTTAGCGTCGAAAACCTGCTGCCCCAAGTGTCGACGCTTATTTGACTACATACAGCACGCTCATCGGCGAAAAATGGTTTCGCTCATTCGTGCAATGAAAACCGTTCAAACACAGCTGCCGGTACCGGTCGAGCACGCTGGCCTTGGCGCGCGGCGCGGGCGGCCTCTGCGAGAGATCCTCCATCGCGAGGTACTTGTAAACGGACGGTGTCCCTGGAAACCTCGAGCTTCCTGGATATCTCGGCGATCGAGTCGCCCTCCATTCTCGGCTGGCGTATAGAATAAGCCTTGGACATGCTGATCATTCCTTCCTGGCCTCCTTGGTCGATCTACGATGGCGATGACCAAGGCAACCGATTGGGGCGTGATCGGCATGTTCGCTAGCGAAGCGTCGAAACCCTACTCAGCGATGTGTCGAGTTCTATGGTAGCGAATACGTACCTGCTTGAGCTGCATCATATCTTTGGCGGCTAAGCCTCAAAGATCGATGGTAAGCCTGCCTGGCGATTATCCGACATGCTGCGTCATCGCAAGCTGAACAAGTTCGTCAGCGATTGGAGCTTCGCCCATGTCGAACTGAGGAGCACCGGCGACAAGGACGCCTACCAAGACTAGAAAGATCACTACGAAGGTTAAGTAGTGATTTGACCTATATATGCGAGGTTTGAATGACTTTACAGAGAGAGACAAATACGAACGAATTCATAACCCTAATTACAAGGCTTAGCCAGGAACTTCAGCAACATGCTGAAGCTAATCTCCAGTCGGCGCTCGTTCATGCGGAAGAGGCGTTTAAAAGAATCCTCTTAACTGTTTATGGCTATAAGCTCAGAAATGCAAACGAAGATGAACATAATGCACCTGGCGTCGATCTTATCGATGACGAGGGTAAATTTGTGTTTCAAATTACAATTTCTGCGACCAGAGACAAAGTTACGAACACTCTTTCAAGAAAAGCAATGGAGGGCTATGCCAACGATGGGTATAGGCTGAGGTTTATGTTTGTCGGTGTCAAAAAGCTTCCCAGACCCAAGAGTGATTTCCCTAACCCGCATTCGATAGACTTCGACTACCGAACTGATTGTTTGTACTGCGCCGACATCTCTGAAGCGTTTTCGCGGCTAGATATTGCGGAGCAGGAAAGAGCGCTTCATGTCTTGAAGCAAGAGCTTGGTGAGGCATTCTTGCTTACGACCGAAAAGCTTACGAAGCAATTTGAATCATCAAAAAGGCTGCTGGGAATTCGCTATTCCCCTAATCTCTCTGTGCCAGTTGATGCTTTTAGGTATCTAGACGCCTTCTCGAATCCACAGGTGGTTAAGGAAAATGCGCGATTGAAGCTTTCCGAACTCTCGCACGCGTGCAAGAAGGCCGTCGATTTGGAAGGACTCGATAACAAGAAACGTCAAATCGTCCAATCTATTCTTGAGGCCAGCGCAAAAGCCGAAGACGAAGTAACGCAAAGCTCGCTCGAGCACATAGACTCCAGCGCAGAGGCTTTAGAAAACGTGTATTCACCGAAAGACGAACCCGAAGAAATTCGTTCTCTCTTGCACGAGTGTCGAATTCTCCGTCAGTTCCGCAGCAACGTGGGCTTTGCTTTCACTGAAAAGAAGTTTATGCTGTTTACTGGCAATGGAGGCATTGGAAAGTCCCACTATCTTGCCGATTGCTGCGAAAGGGCAATCAAAAAGGGCAATGCGGCTTTCTTGATTCTTGGGCAAGAATTCACGGCTAATCAAGGGCCATGCAGCCAGATTGCAGTCAAGATAGCCGGCGATTCTGATTACGTGGCTTGCTTTTCCGAAATCAATCGCTTCGCGGAGTCGCATGGCCATCGCGCGATCATTGCTATCGACGCTTTAAACGAAGGAATCGGAAGAAACTATTGGCCAAATCATTTGGCCAGCCTTGTAGAGGCGCTTCGTCCGTTTAATAGCATTATCCTGCTCGCATCCGTGCGCTCCACATACGAAGGTCAAGTCATCCCCGTCGACTGTTTCAAAGAAGACGCCTCTTTCTCGCGCATTCAGCTAAAAGGCTTCAGCAACTCTCCAGACGCTATTCGTTTGTTCTGCGAGCATTGCCATATCGAACCCCCGGCATTTCCTCCGTATGGAGAAGAATACTCGAATCCGCTGTACCTCCGAACGCTTTGCGAAGCCATATCCGAAAAGGGAACCAGCAGATTTGAGCTGAGCATTTCTTTCACTGAAGCCGTGTCCTTGTGCTTAAACGGCATAAATAAACGAATCTGCAAGGAACTAGAATGCCAACCCGCGACCAACATCGTGCATAAAGCACTAACAGCACTTGTCGACACCCCCTCGTTCTTGCAATGGGGGTCCATTGCCTATGACGACGCCATCCAGTCGGTGCACTCCGCGATTCATCTTTATACAGGCAAAGCCGTCAAAGTGATCGAACTGCTTGAAGCAGAGAGCGTCATCAACGTCGATACGCATGGACAGGATTCTTATATAAGTTTTAGCTATGAGAGATTCGGTGACTACGTTTGTGCGCACCATGCAATTTCTCAAGCCGCAAGCGGATCCCCTTCGCGGAAGGAGGCAATCTGCAAGAACAAGGAAATTCGCGAGATGCTTCGCTCCGATTATATGCAGGGCGCCGCGGAAGCTCTGTCGATTCTCTTGTCTGAAACAGAAGACATCTCTGTTCTTGAGTTACTTGATCTTGACGATGAGGATGAGGAAAGCAGAGCTTTTGACCTACTGTTGTCGACCATCCCATGGGACAAAACCAATAGCGTTTCTCCACTCGCAACAAAGTTCATCAAAGAAAACGTAACGCCTAATCCGAACAGAACCATTTTGCTTGTTTCCGAACTGCTCGATGTCGCGTTGTCTCCATCAAACGCGTTCAATGCCGAGGTTTTCGAAGATATCGCACGTTCGCTTCCCGTCCAGGAGCGAGAGTGTATTTTAGCGTGGGCCATGCGTGAAAACGCAAATGTCCCAAAGACTCTAAGCTGGCTGAAGAAAAACTATGGGATTGTTTCGAATGAGTGCATTCAGCTGGCTCTAACCCTTCTCCCTTGGCTTACATCTTCATCCAGCATTGAGATACGAGATAAAGCGACTCAGACGCTCTCTTGTTGCTTACTAAGGAGGCCCAGCGAAGCGCAAGCACTTGCTGAAAAAATTGGTAGCTTCGAGGATGACTATGTCGACGAACGCCTGATTGCCGCCATCTACGGTGCCGCCTCAAACTCGGGAAACCGATTATTTGAATTCCTACCTGCTTGCCGAACGGCCTATAAATTTGCCTACGAGGGTGGTAGCACCCACCCGAATATCATGATAAGAAATTATATCGATTGCCTTGTTGACCTCATGAGAGTCCCGGGGTTGATCGACGCTGACGAGTGCCGCCTGTGTAGCAGCAGAGGCAACAGCCCATGGTATGAAGCCCCTGTATCAAATGAAGAAATTAATGGATATCTAACTGCCTGCAAATCGGATTTCGGAGAACAATCAAAGGAAGCGTTCAATCTCTGGTGGATCATTCACTCGATGACTACGGAGTATGGCCGTGGCACCTGTGCATATGGCGACTTTGGCAGATATGCCTTTGGCAGCCAAGTTGGGTGCTGGAATAGTCAATTCAAAAACGATCAGGACCTCGCAAATTTGGCGCTCAAAGAGTTGCTTGATAACTTCTATTCCGCCCGCTGGCATGCTTCCTTTGACAATAGGGTCAGACACTCGAGAGAGGACAATAACCTCGGCTTCGAGAGGATCTCCAAGAAATACCAGTGGATTTGTATGTATCGCCTGATTGGTCGTTTGGTCGACAACTATCCGCCTTACGAAGAAAAAATCGAATATGACCAGGAATACCTCGAGCACCAACGCAGCAGAGGAGCGCGTTTCTGGACAACATTCGCAGACGGCGGCAACAGTCCTGTTTTCGAGGAAGACGAGGAGCTGGACCCCAATGATCATATTGTCAGCATTGAACGCCGTCCTCTAGAAGCTGATGAGATGTTTTGGCAACTTGGAGGTCTACGCGACTTTGATCCTACATACCTGGCATTGCATGAAGCCAGCTCAGAAGGGGCGGGTATTGTCGCCTCCAAGATTCCAGATTTTTCAATTGAGCAGAGCGAGCATGAACTGTGTGAATTGTTGTCCCCATTTCACGAGACAGAGATTAATAGCGAGAAATATGTTTCCATCTGGTCCCTGTTCACGATAAAGGAACCGAACGGCAACACGCGAGAGACGCATTGGCAATCCTTTGCCGTTGTCGCAGGCGAGCAAGACATGCTCAATTCGCTCAAAGACAAGAAAAAGCTTTCTTCCGATTCAAGCTATACGCCGGAAACTTTGCATGTGTATTCCCGTGAAACAGGAGGATATCTCGCCTCTAGACTAGATAACGAGTTTCGAATTCGAGATATGGGCGAAGACAGGGATTTGCTTGCTCCTATATCCGTCGGTTATCTGTGGGAACCTATCCGTGATGGCGCCAACGACAGCGGCGAAAGCAGGCGCATCCAAAACCCTTCATACGATTTGGCTCAGCACTTGGGTCTAGTCCAAGATGAGCCGGGTGTTTGGAAATCAAACGGCACCACTGTATGCATCGAAAAAAACTCAACAGGTGGAAAGTGCCTTTACATCAAGAAAGAGTGGCTTCTTAGGTTCTTGGAAGAAAGGCAACTTTTGCTTGGATGGCGTGAGTACTTCGAGACCACGTCCAACGAGCTCAAGCGTAAAGCCGTGTGGCTGTTCTGCCTACGAGGCAACGAGGGCAGCGTCAAATACGAGATCCTGGATATCGAGACATATGAGCTTGATAGGCGCTTGTTTGCCAATTCGGTAGATACTAGTGAGCGTCAAAACTAGCGCGTCTTAACAACCTGTCCCTATTGTCCCAAAATCGTCTGCGAAACCAATCGATTTGGATTAACGCTTCAGCTTCACTGAAAGGGAAGGAGGTTATTTTTTTCGCCAGGAGATATCGCTTCTGACCTTCTTATTAACCCCGCCATAAATGGCATTTGCCTCAGGCAGTTTCTTGGTAATCGTCGTTCCAGCCGCAAGCACAGAACCTTCTGGGATGGAAGATCCCTTGAGAACCAGACAGCGACAGCCAAGCCAGACATGATCAGCAATATGAATGGAATCCGACACGGACGAATTATTGATAGGATGGAAATCGGTATCCATAACCAAGCTATCCCAACTAAACAGGACGTCCTTACCAATTTCAATCTTTTCATGACAGATAATGGAGGAGCGAGCAGTAACACAGAAGCCGTCTCCTATTATGAGCTCACCCGAATCGCCAACGCTAATACGCGTACCCTGGCCCAAAGAGATATTACCGCCAATGCGCACCCTGCCAGACACCTGCCACATGGCACGCTCACATCTCATATCGCAGGTGCCAACACCCGAAAACCCAAAGCGCACGCTTGCCGTTTTGAAAGACTCAAGCGATACCCCCCCCCGAAGTGTATGAAGCTTCGTGCCGCGCGACACCAGTACGGGCAACCTCAATCCATTGAAGCCAAAATAGTGGAGATTGAAGCATAAGGTCTTAAGCGGTGAAATTTCTAATACTGTCCTAAGGTTCATTCGATTAGTCCCTTCTCAACGAATCAGCTATTAATGTCTGAAAACTCGTACCATCGATTGGAACAGAGCGCGTGCAACCTGACGATTAACGATGAGATAGACCACATAGAGTACGGCATAAGTCACAACAGCAGCCCAAACCGGCTCGTTCAATGCCAAGATGACGAATGAAATAGTAAGCAAAACCTCCTCTGCGGGAACCGCTGAGCCGCTGATGCC